>Ga0102932_1001408_pt1 | contig 12491 bp, 11 predicted proteins | sample SalPonR1_C_D2_MG_FD_78212 | JGI IMG/M metagenome (GOLD analysis project Ga0102932, IMG submission 78212) | Salt pond soil microbial communities from South San Francisco under conditions of wetland restoration - Salt Pond MetaG R1_C_D2_MG | ecosystem: Environmental > Aquatic > Marine > Intertidal...
CCGCGTTCTGCAGGCACGCTTTTTCGACTCGGTCAGTCATTCCAGCGGCGCCTCATCCGCGCTGGACCTTGCGGTCATGAATTACGCTGACCTCGAGACCGTCGTCAGTGCGGTTGCAATACCGGATCAGTCCAGGGAGATGATCGGCAACCTGCATATCATCCAGGTCGACTACCACGTCGAAGTCCGCAATCTGGGCCCGGATGCTGCGCCGAATACACTCGTGCTGGCCGAAATTCTGCCCGGGGGCAATACCTCGATTTGGAGTTGCACCGGCGTGAACCTTGCAGTCTGCCCGGAAAATACCGGGACCGGCGATATTATGTGGACCGTGGATCTGCCCGTAGCCGCCGGCCTCGATCTTGACATCCAGATGCCGACCGACGACCCGCCACCGGCCGAACTGGAGTTGCTGGCGGCAGCCATGCCCGATCCGGCAGATCCCAACCATGTGTACGATCCCGACGAATCCCAGAACCTGGTGCTGGAGGTCACCGCCGTTGACCTGCTGTTCAGGGACAGCTTCGACGATTGACGCAGGCAACGCGGCATAATCTCCTGGAAACCATACACCGAGGGATCCTATGCACGGTCAATTGGCAAACAAAGCATGCGAGATTCGCATTCTGGTAGCGCTCATCATGCTGGCCCTGATCGCCGCCATCCCGGCAGTGGCCGACTCGCCGCCGGTCACCGTGATCGCGGTACGCCACGCCGAGAAGATCGACGACTCGCGTGACCCGGCCCTGAGCGAGGCCGGTAGCGAGCGGGCCGAGGCGCTTGCCGAGGTGCTGGAACACGCCGGACTTGGTGCTGTATATGCCAGCCAGTATCAGCGCACCCGGCTGACCGCAATGCCGGCAGCCCGGGCTGCGGGGCTCGCGGTTCGGATCGAACCGATCGAGGGCGATGTAGCTGCCTGGGCACAGGGTTTCGCGGCCGAACTGGCGCGCGACCATGCCGGCGAAACCGTGCTTGTCGCAGGTCACAGCAACACCGTCCCGCCGCTGGTGGCAGTCTTGTGCGGCTGCCAGGTCGAGCAGCTTGCCGATTCCGACTACGACCGGATCTACCTGGTCAACGGCGCCGGCAGCGAGAACCCGGATCTGGTCGTTGCGCGTTACGGCGCGGTCAGCGGGAATTCCGACTGATACGCACCTCTTTTTTCGAGTGCAATATTCATGGCTTCCACACCCATCCCCCAGAAGCGCCTTTCATTCCTCGACCGCTTTCTGACGCTGTGGATCTTCGCCGCGATGGTGCTGGGCGTTGCGCTGGGCTCGATTTTCCCGAAATTCCCCGACTGGCTGGATTCGCTGTCGGTGGGCACGACCAACGTGCCGATCGCGATCGGGCTGATACTGATGATGTATCCGCCGCTCGCGCGCGTACGCTACGAGAAGCTGCCGCTGGTTTTCAAGGATGTTCGGGTGCTGGGCCTGTCGCTGGTGCAGAACTGGCTGATAGGTCCAATGCTGATGTTCGGGCTGGCGGTGATCTTCCTGCGCGATTATCCCGAGTACATGACAGGCCTGATCCTGATCGGGCTGGCGCGCTGCATCGCGATGGTGCTGGTCTGGAACCAGCTGGCCGGCGGCAGCAATCAGTATGTCGCCGCGTTGGTCGCGTTCAATTCGGTGTTCCAGATCATCTTCTTCAGCGTCTATGCCTGGTTCTTCCTGACCATTTTGCCGCCGCTGTTCGGGCTGGAGAGCAGCGTCATCGACGTCGGCTTTGCGACCATCGCAAAGGCGGTGCTGATCTATCTCGGAATACCATTTGCCGCCGGCTTCCTGACCCGATATTTCCTGCGCCGGCAACGCGGCGACGCGTGGTACGAAAATCGCTTCCTGCCGAAGATCTCGCCGATCACGCTGTTCGCGCTGCTGTTCACCATCGTGGCGATGTTCTCGCTCAAGGGCGCGACCGTGCTCGAACTGCCGCTGGACGCTGTTCGCATCGCCATCCCGCTGGCGCTGTACTTCCTGATCATGTTCCTGGTCAGCTTCTGGATGGGCAAGCTGATCGGCGCCGACTATCCGCGCACCACGGCGATCGCGTTTACCGCGGCCAGCAACAACTTCGAGCTGGCCATTGCCGTGGCCATCGCCGCGTTCGGGCTGGCCTCGCCGGTGGCCTTCGCGACGGTCATCGGGCCGCTGGTCGAGGTGCCGGTACTGATCTCGCTGGTCACCGTCTCGCTGTGGTTGAAGCGGCGCTGGTTCGCCGGCCGGCTAGAGGACAAGGCTGCATGAGCCGGCCGCGCCCTCGATCGCTTGAACCCGGCCGATCACCGTTTCAGTGAAGGCTTCGCTTGTACCGACCCCCGATGAAGCTGTCGAAGAACTGCCCCAGGGCCGGGTGCTGGATCTGCTGGCCCGAGGGCTCGTTTTCGAGATGCTGTTCGGCGACGTAGGTCGCGTGCTCGCCCTCGTGGACCAGTACGTGATACCAGGGGCGATCCTTCGGCGGCCGGCTGGTGGCGACCTGCTCGTACCAATCCTCGGTACCGGAAAATTCCGGATCGACGTCGACGATGACGCCGCGGTAGTCGTATTTCCGGTGATGGATGACCTGTCCGGGGCTGAATTTCGGCTTGTTCATGACATTACCTTGGTGCAATCTGCCGTCTATTGTGTGTCAGGCAGGGTGAAGGCGTCACGACTGCGAGACAACAATACAGAGTTGACGGCCAGGTGTCATCGAATCAATTGGCGGTACAACAGCGGCAGAGCGTTGGCCAGGCCGGAGGGGTGGGTGACGATGGCATAACCCGAGCGGCCGAAGATGGCCGGGAAATACTGGCGGGCCTCTGCGTCGATGGTCACGCCGAATACCGTCAGCCCCTCGCGCCGCGCTTCGCGCACCGCCATGCGCGTGTCTTCGACGGCGAAACGGCCCTCGTAGTGATCGGTGTCGTTGGGCTTGCCGTCGGTCAGCACCAATAGCAGCCGGTGCCGGTTCGGGCGCTGTACAAGCTCGGCGGCCACATGCCGGATTGCAGCGCCCATGCGGGTATACAGACCGGGCTCCAGCGCGGCGATCCGGCGCTCCGTGGTGGCGGTGACCGATTCCTCGAAGTCCTTGATCCGGCGGATGTCCACGCGATGCCGGCGGCGCGAGGTGAACGTGTAGATGGCCTGGTCATCGCCGCAGGCCTGGATACCGTGCGCCAGCGCCAGCAGCGCCTCTTTTTCGACGTCCAGCACGCGACGGTCTTCCACCCATGAATCGGTCGACAACGACACGTCCACCAGCGTGGCAACGGCCAGGTCGCGCGCCTGGTCGCGCCAGCGCATGTAGACGTTTTCCGATGGGTGGCCGCCGGCGGCCCGCTCGGCGATCGACTGGACGAGTGCATCGAGATCGATTTCGTCGCCGTCGACGTGGCGATGCTGCAGTTCGCGCCTGGGTCTGAGCGCTTCGAACTGCCGTCGGACCCGCGCGATGCGCCGCCGCGTTTCGGCATCCGGCTGCGCACCGGGTTCGCCGTTGGGCGCGATTTCGGGTGCGGTTTCGGCGTATACGGCACAGTAATCTTCGAGGTAACGGTTCTTGCGGTAGTGCCACTCCGGATAAGTCGTCGGGGCAACGCTTGCGTCAGCGGATGCATCAACAGGCGACTCGTCGATCTCGGTGCCGGCAAGCTCCAGTTCCATCTTCAACTTTGAGGCGGCCTTGCGCTCGTGTTTGGTCAGGGTGATCCGGTCGAGCTGGTCGGCGGCCTGGCGCGCATCGTCTTCCTCATCGTCGTCGATCGGGCGGTTCACGTTGACCATTTCCGACCACGACAGCATCTTCTCGAACGGATTGAGCATCAGCGGATCGTCGCGTTCGGTCTGGTCCAGGTAGCGCCGCTCCGCCCTGCGCCTGACGCCGTCGGACGCTCCCGGCGTTTCCTCCTCGAGTTCGGGATCTGACTCGGCCGGGGCCGGAGAAGTCGAATCGTCGATCCATGCATGACCCCACAGCGGGACGGGCAACGGCGGGCGGTATCGGCCGGGTGCTTTCAAGCGGGCAAGTTCTTCACCCTCGGCGATCCGGCGCAGCAGGGCGCCCGGCGATGCCAGCGCGCCGGGCTGGCCCAGCAAGTGCCGAATCAGCGCCTCGACATCGGTCTCTGCCGGCGGCAGGGGGCGCTCGGGACGAATCTCGAGCAGAGCCGCGCTCAATCGTTGATAGCGTTGGGCAAGACCGGGAAAGCGCTTGCTCAGGACCTCGCCGACCCGCGCCGCTTCGGTGATTTCGAGCAGGTCGCGCTGCAGCGGATCGACCGGCACGGGAAGCTGCCGCGCCTCCGCCAGAAACGCGGTCAACCAGAAGTAGAGGTCGCGGTTCAGCGCCGAGTCCGGAAACAGCGCCAATCGCGCCGGCAGCACCACGCTCTCGGCGTCGCGCCGGGCACGCTCCATCGGCTCGCCCTCCAGCCCGAGGCGCTGGCGCAGCGTCAGCCGGTGCCTTGAATTCTGGGCCGTAGCCGTGACCAGCGCCAGCGAACGGCCACCGCCCATGGCTCGAAAGTAGACCGCGAGCGTATCCCGCACGTGCTCGAATTTCACTTCGTAATCGGAGTGCTCGGGATAGCTGGGAGCCGAGGCGGCCCAACCGTGCCACCAGCGGCCGACGTGCTCCTCGAATTCGTACCAGGCAGTCAACCGAACGCGTGCCCGACCAGCTCCTCGAGCGCGGCGATCACGTCCGGCTCGTCGCTGAGCGGGTCAATCAGGGTATGCCGGGCGGCACGTTCCATGGGCATGCCGGCCTGGACCAGGGTGGCGCAGTAAACCAGCAGGCGCGTCGATACACCTTCTTCGAGGTCCTGGCCCTTGAGTGCGCGAATCCTGTGGGCCAGGTTCACCAGTCCGGCGCACAGGTCTTTCGACAATCCGCTTTCGGCCGAAACAATTTCGGCTTCCAGCTCGGCCGGCGGGAAATCGAACGTCAACGCAGCAAAACGCTGGCGAGTACTGGGCTTCAGCGACTTGAGGATGTGCTGGTAGCCCGGGTTGTAGGAAACGACCAGCATGAACTCCGGCGGTGCTTCCAGCATTTCGCCGGTGCGCTCAAGCGGGAGCACGCGCCGGTCATCGGTCAGCGGATGCATGACAACGGTGACGTCCTTGCGCGCCTCGACCACCTCGTCCAGGTAGCAGATGCCACCCTCGCGCACCGCCCGGGTCAGGGGACCGTCGGACCAGCGCGTCTCGCCGTCGATCAGCAGGTGGCGGCCGGTCAGGTCGGCCGCGGTCAGGTCGTCGTGACAGGAAACCGTAAACAGCGGCCGCCCGAGCCGGGCGGCCATGTGTGCGACGAAGCGGGTCTTGCCGCAACCGGTCGGACCCTTGAGCAACAAGGGCAGGCGTTGCTCGAAAGCCTTCTCGAACAGCGTGCATTCGTAGCCGGTTTCGCGATAGAAAGGGATTCCGGCCTCGTCTGTCGATTGCGCAACCTGCGTGTTCATTTGTTCTTCTTGTCACGGCCGCCGGCGGCCACGTGCGGCGCACCTGCCGGGACTTCTTCCCTTGCCGGCCCAAGCGTTGCATAGATGTACATCAGCACCGCAATGGTCACGACCACGCCGGCGCCCAGGCGCATGGCGAAAAACAGGCCCAGGTCGTCCTGGACGTCCATGTAACGCTCACCGACCACGCGCTGCATATGGGTTTGTATGACACCGGCGAAGGTCAGGGTGAACGTCATGAAAGCCATACCGCCAGTCATGAGCCAGAAGCTCCACATGTTGAGAATCTGGTTGTACGGGTGCTTGCCGCGCAACTGCGGCATGGCGTAGGTAAAGATCGCCAGGTTGAGCATCACGTAGGCGCCGAAAAACGCTAGATGGCCGTGGGCTGCCGTGATCTGGGTGCCGTGGCTGTAGTAATTGACGAACGACAGGGTATGCATGAAGCCCCACACGCCGGCGCCGAAGAATGCCATCACCGTGCAGCCCAGCGTCCACAGAATGGCCGACTTGTTGGGATGGTTGCGGCTGCCGCGCCAGAACATGTAGAAGGCGAACAGCACCATCGTGAACAGCGGCAGCACCTCGAGGGCCGAGAATATGCTTCCGATCGGCTGCCAGTAGCCGGGCAGGCCTATCCAGTAATAATGATGACCGGTACCCAACAGGCCGGAAAACAGCACCAGGCCGACGATGACGTACAGCCATTTCTCGATGATTTCGCGGTCGACGCCGGTCATCTTGATCAGCAGGTAGGCCAGCAGCGAGGCCATGATCAGGCCCCACACGCCCTCGACCCAAAGGTGCACCACATACCACCAGTACATCTTGTCCAGCGACAGGTTGGCCGGGTTGTAGAACGCGAACAGCCAGAAGATGGCCGCGAGCCAAAGGCCCATCATCAATACCACCGAGATCGCGGTCCTGCGACCATTGATAAGCGTCATGGTGCCGTTGAAAAGGAACATCAGGAACGATATGGTCAGCAACACCTTGACCCAGAACGGCTGCTCCAGAAATTCGCGCCCTTCGTGAATCCCGAACTGGTAGCCGACCAGCGCCGCCGCGCCGGCAAAAACGAAGATACCGAGCTGGATATAGGCCAGCTTCGGGCTGTAGATCTCGGTTTCGGCCTCTTCGGGAAGCAGGTAATACGTCGCGCCGAAAAATCCGATCAGCAGCCATACGATCAGCAGATTGGTGTGGCTCATGCGCACGATATGGAACGGCATGACTTCGGTCAACAGGTTGGGCCAGAAGTAAATGGCCCCGGCAACCACGCCGAAGATAACCTGCGCGGCAAAAAGCGCCAACGCGGCGACGAAGAACGGATAAGCGACTTTCTGGGTTTCGTATTTCATTGGAGTATTTCCTGATTCTGGATTCTGGTGGCGTGGCTGGCTTCAGCCCGAGATATTCGGTGGCCAATCCTGCGTATCGATGCGACTGGTCCATTCCAGAAAATCGATCAGGGCATCCAGTTCTTCTTCGGTGAAATCGTATTTCGGCATCTGGCGCCTGCCTTCGGCGCCGGTCGGCTGGATGCGAATCCACGCCTTGAGCGCATTGCGCGCACCGGCCGGACTTCCCTCGCCGCCGTAGCGCTTCCAGACGTTGCCGAGCTCGGGCGCAAAATAAGCCCCTTCGCCGAGCAGACTGTGGCAGTTGATGCAAGAGTTCTCTTCCCAGATATGCTTGCCGCGCTTGACCGAATCGGTCAGCCCGGCATGATCCGTCGACTCGGTCACGACGTAATAATGACTGTGCGCGGTCAAGCCGATGAAGGCCAGGAAGAAAAACAGCGAGCCGCCGAAAAAGATATTTCGGGCGGCATTGCGAGTGAGACCTTCTATCATTGCGAACTCCCGGTCGACATGGATAAGAAATCAACGACGGGATTATAACATGCTTTTAACATGCATCAATAGATGCCGGCCGACGCCACAGTGAACAAGTCGGGGGTCAGTACCGCAACACCGAATGGATCGCGTAAGGCACCCGCTCGGCACCCGAGAGAAATTCGAGTTCGATAAGCACTGCCGCGCCGGCGACTTCCGCACCCGCCTCGGCGAACAATTCGCAGGTCGCCGCCATGGTGCCGCCGGTGGCCAATACGTCGTCGATCACCAGCACCCGCTGACCCTCGGCTACCGCGTCGGCGTGCATCTCCACCGCGTCGCTTCCATATTCCAGCGCGTATTCCCGGCGAATGGTCTCGCGCGGCAGTTTGCCGGGCTTGCGCACCGGTATGAAGCCCGCGCCCAGTGCCCGCGCCACGCCGACGCCGAACAGGAAACCGCGCGATTCTATGCCGGCCACCAGGTCGATGTGCTTCCCGGCGAACGGTTCGTACAATCGGTCCACGGCCCAGGCCATGCCCTCGGGGCTGGCCAGCAGCGGCGTGATGTCCTTGAAAACGATGCCCGCCTCGGGCCAATCGGGAACATCGCGGATCAAGTGTCGGAAATTGGTCATGACGGTTGGCTTGAATCGAAAAAGGAGGATTGATGATACGCGATCGGTCTTTTCTCATCTCGCCGTCTCCGGCCATCCTGTTCACCAACCGGAAAGTGGTGACCGCCGGTTGCTCCCTGCTAATATTCGAAGCATGAGCACGCCCTTTTTTCTGCCTGTGGACGCCGCGCATCCGCGGCACAACCCGTGAACAGCCCGACGCATTCCGAGCTGCGCGATTTCTTGCTCGACGGCAGCGCACCGCTTGTGGTCAAGATCGGCTCGTCCCTGCTGATCAGCGAGGAAGGCGAACCCCGCCGCGATTGGATGTCAGGCCTGGCGCGACAGCTTGCCGGCCGAGCCGGTCCGGTCATTATCGTGTCCTCCGGCGCCATTGCGCTGGGCCGCTCGGCACTCGGCATCCAAGGCCGGCCCGCCAGCCTGTCCGAGGCCCAGGCCGCGGCCGCCGTGGGCCAGATTCGACTGGCCCGCACCTGGGCCGACGTATGGGCCGAGGTTTCGGCCGATGCGCCGACCGGCAAGCACCGTATCGCCGCCCAGCTGCTGTTGACGCTGGACGATCTTGAAGACCGGGGCCGTTACCTGAACGCTCGCAATACCGTCGAAACGCTGCTGGATCGCGGCGTGGTGCCGGTGGTCAACGAAAACGATACCGTCGCCACCGGCGAAATCCGTTTCGGCGACAACGACCGGTTGGGGGCTCGTGTGGCGCTTCTGGCGGGCGCCGAACTGTTGCTGCTGCTCAGCGACGTCGACGGACTGTTCGACGCCGACCCGCGCCGGAATCCCGATGCAAGACTGATCAATCAAGTCCCGGTCATCGACGCAGGCATCGAGTCGCTTGCCGGTAACGCCGAGGCCACCGGCTTCGGCACCGGCGGCATGGCCAGCAAGATCACCGCGGCGCGCATCGCCACCGCCGGCGGCTGCGCCGTGCTGCTCGCCAACGGCAACCACGACATGCCCATACAGGCCTATTGCGACACCGGCACGGGCACCTGCTTTCATGCCTCGAACCGGCCGCTCGCCCGGCGCAAGCAGTGGTTGCGTTCACTGCAGCACTCGGCAGGGTCGCTGGTGCTGGACGACGGCGCGGTCGATGCGCTGGCGCGCGGCGCCAGCCTGCTGGCCGGCGGCATTGTCGAAGTCAGGGGCCAGTTCCGGCGTGGTGATCTGATCGAGCTGCGGGGTCGCGGCACAGCGCTGGGCCACGGTCTTTGCGGCTACGATGCGGTGGAAACCCGACAAATCATCGGGCGGCACAGTCGCGAGTTCGAATCGATTCTCGGCTACGCCGGTCGCGGGCCGGTGGTTCATCGCGACGATTTGGTATTGTTTGATCGATGAAGATCCGGTTTCCGGTTTCCGGTTTCCGGTTTCCAGTTTCCAGTTTCCAAAAAAGAACCAAACACCTCTGATTTACAGGAACGCACTGCATGGCAATGACTGACTCGAAGCCGGAAACTGTTATTGCGGAAATCGGGCGCAAGGCACGACGCGCCGCTGAAAGTCTTGTGCAGTGCGCCACGGTGCAAAAGAACCGGGCGTTGACCGAAGCCGGCGCCGCGATTCGCTCCGCTTCGGGGCACATTCTCCAGGCCAACGCGGCAGATCTCGAGCGGGCCCGGGCACGCGGAATCAGCGGCGCAATGCTCGATCGGCTGAAGCTCGATGAAGCACGCCTGGAAGGGATTGCCGCCGGACTGGAAAAGGTTGCCGATCTGCCCGACCCGGTCGGTCGCGAGCTGGCGCGCTGGCGTCGCCCGAACGGCTTGGACATCGCACGGCTAGCCGTGCCCATAGGCGTGGTCGGCGTCATCTACGAGTCCCGGCCCAACGTGACCGCCGACGCCGCCGCGCTATGCCTCAAGGCCGGCAACGCGGTGATTCTGCGCGGCGGCAGCGAGGCGGTGGAAAGCAACCGCGCGATTCACTCGGCGATCGTCTCGGGCCTGGCTGAAGCCGGGCTGGATCCGGATACCGTGCAGATGGTGCCGGACCAGGATCGTGAACTGGTCGGGGCGCTGCTGGGTGCACATGAATGGGTGGACGTGATCGTGCCCCGGGGCGGCCGTTCGCTGGTCGAAAGGGTACAGCGCGAGGCGCGTGTGCCGGTATTCGCCCACCTGGACGGCAACAACCATCTTTACTGGCACCGGTCGGCCGATCCGGAGATGGCGATAGCCGTGATCGTCAACGCCAAGATGCGCCGGCCCGGCATCTGCGGCGCGCTGGAGACGCTGCTGGTCGACCGCGCCTGTCTCGATCGGCTGCCCGAACTGGTCGATGCGCTGGAATCCCTGGGCTGCGAAATCCGCGGCGATGCCGACGCCCGAGAGCACGACAAGCGGATTCGCGAGGCGACCGAAGCCGACTGGTCAACCGAATTTCTCGAAGCGATCCTGGCCGTACGCTGCGTGGAATCGCCGGATTCGGCGATGGACCACATCGCGCGCTTTGGCTCCGGCCATACCGACGGCATCCTCGCCTCGGATCCGGGAGTCGTCGACTCGTTTCTGAGACGTGTCGACAGCGCAATCGTCGTCCACAACGCGTCGACCCAGTTCGCCGACGGCGGCGAGTTCGGCTTTGGCGCCGAAATCGGGATCGCGACCGGGCGGCTGCACGCCCGCGGCCCGGTGGGACTGGAGCAGCTCACGACGTTCAAGTACCTGGTGCGCGGAAGCGGCCAGACCCGACCGTGATCGGCTTAAGGAACCTCTGAATGACTCTAGCGCGGGCACGACGCGGCCGTCGGCCGTCGCTATGGCTACTGTCACTCGGCTCGCACCACACGATCTGCGGCTTTTCCGACTGAAACGCGCTCCGCGCAGAGTCATTAAGAGCTTCCTTGAATCGACCAGGCCGCGGAATCCGCGATTGACGCTCCGGATCGCCCGCCAACGGCTGCACGGCCTCGATCCGGGCAATCACCGACAGCGGGCTCGTCCGGACGTCGCGTATATTGATGGCTTGCCGACTGCATGACACTTCGTGCATCAAGGCCACCAGGCCCTATTATCGACAGGAAGACTTGGAAAATGTCCCGAAAGAATTCACCGAAGCTCGGCACCGCCATCGCCGTCAAACTCGCCGCCGCGGCCTTGATGACAGGGCTGTTGGTCGCCAGCATCTCGACTATCGCTGCCGAAGACGGCTATACCGAATGGCCCGGCGTGGCCGACCTTCACAAAGCAATGCGTGAAGGGGGACTGTCCTCGGCCGTGCTGGTCGAGCGCCAGATCGCACGCATCGAACTGCTCAACCCCGAACTGAGCGCCGTGATCGCGATCGATCCGTCGGCGCGCGCCCAGGCACGCGCACTCGACGCCAGACTCGCGGCCGGCGATTGGGCCGGCCCCCTGCACGGCATTCCGGTCCTGCTCAAGGACAACATCGAAACCCGCGACCAGCCCACGACCGCCGGTTCACTGGCGCTGGCCGACAACGCCACCGGACGGGACGCGCCACTGGTCACGCGCCTGCGCGACGCCGGAGCGGTGATCCTCGGCAAGGCGAACCTGAGCGAATGGGCCAATTTCCGCTCGGAGCGATCCTCCAGCGGCTGGAGCGGCATCGGCGGGCAGACCCGCAATCCTTACGACCTGTCGCGCAGCCCCTGCGGCTCGAGTTCCGGTTCCGCTGTTGCCGTGGCCGCCGGGATGACGGTGCTGGCCGTCGGCACCGAAACGAATGGTTCAGTGGTCTGCCCTTCATCGGCAAACGGTCTGGTCGGCATCAAGCCCACGGTGGGCCTGGTAAGCCGAACCCACGTCGTGCCTATATCCCACAGCCAGGACACGGCCGGCCCGATGGCCCGCAGCGTCCAAGATGCCGTTTTACTTCTGGCCGCGATGGCGGGGCCGGACGAGGCGGACCCGGCGACCGCCGACCGGCCCGAATGGTCGCTGGATCACCTGCCGGCCCATCTCGCAGACGACGGTCTGGACGGCAAGCGCATCGGCGTGCTGCGCTCGTCGGCCGGTTTCCACAGCGATGTCGATGAACTGTTCGAAGCCGCCATCATATCGATGCGCGAAGGCGGCGCCGAAATCGTCGATGAAATCGAATGGCAGAGGCCGGATGGATTCTCCGCCAATTCCTACGACGTGCTGCTGTACGAATTCAAGCACGGCCTCAATGGTTACCTTGCCGGCCTTCCGGACGCGGACCTGTCGAACATGACGCTGGCCGACCTGATCGAATTCAACCGAAACAACGCGGCCGCTGAAATGCCGTGGTTCGGCCAGGAGATCTTCGAGCAGGCCCAGGCCAAGGGCCCGCTCAGCGACGAGGCTTACGAGGACGCGCTTTCCGCGGTCCACCGGGCCACCCGTGCCGAAGGCATCGACAAGCTGTTGGCCGAGTACGACCTCGACGCGCTGATCGCGCCGACCGGGTCGGCCGCCTGGACCATCGACCTGATCAACGGAGATCATTTCATTGGTGGAAGTTCCTCGCTGGCCGCGATTTCCGGCTATCCCAACATCACCGTTACCATGGGCCAGGTGCACGGCATGCCGGTGGGACTGTCGATCTTCGGCGCGCGATTCAG
>Ga0102932_1001412_pt1 | contig 12472 bp, 5 predicted proteins | sample SalPonR1_C_D2_MG_FD_78212 | JGI IMG/M metagenome (GOLD analysis project Ga0102932, IMG submission 78212) | Salt pond soil microbial communities from South San Francisco under conditions of wetland restoration - Salt Pond MetaG R1_C_D2_MG | ecosystem: Environmental > Aquatic > Marine > Intertidal...
AACAACTCGCTGGTATGCTGGGGCCTTGACACCTATGGTAGCGAAGATCAAAAGAAAAAATATTTATCTAAGCTTACTACCGGTGAAAAACTTGGAGCTTTTTGCCTTTCTGAACCTGAAGCAGGAAGTGATGCAACATCACAGCGTACTACAGCTATAGACAAAGGCGACCATTATATTCTTAACGGAACCAAAAACTGGATCACCAACGGTAGCTCTGCCGATTATTATTTAGTTATCGCGCAAACAGATAAAGAGAAAAAACATAAAGGGATTAACGCCTTTATCGTGGAAAAAGGAGTTGAAGGATTTGAAATTGGTCCTAAGGAACAAAAAATGGGAATTCGCGGAAGCGATACTCATTCATTGAATTTCAATGACGTTAAAGTTCCAAAAGAAAATAGAATTGGAGAAGATGGCTTCGGTTTTAAATTCGCTATGAAAACACTTTCCGGCGGTAGAATAGGAATTGCTGCACAAGCTTTAGGAATTGCTTCCGGCGCTTATGAATTGGCTTTAGACTATTCTAAACAACGAAAAGCTTTTGGTACTGAGATCTGTAACCACCAGGCAATCGCGTTCAAACTTGCCGATATGTATACTTCTATCGAAGCTTCAAGACACTTAGTAATGAAAGCAGCCTGGGATAAAGACCAGGGCCAGAATTATGATCTTACCGGAGCGATGGCCAAAGTATATGCTTCAAAAACTGCAATGGATGTCTCTACAGAAGCTGTACAGGTTCACGGTGGGAATGGTTATGTTAAGGAATATCACGTAGAACGTTTAATGCGTGATGCGAAGATTACCCAGATTTATGAAGGAACTTCAGAAATTCAAAAAATTGTAATCTCCAGAGGGATTTTAAAAGACTAGTATTTTCTAGCTAATAATATCTGAGCCCGGTTTTTCTGAAACCGGGCTTTTTTTATGTTTAATTACAGTTGCAGTATTTACAGAATTTATAATATAAAAGGGGTCAAATTACACTATTATCACTTTTTTCCTTTTTAATTATTGTTAGTGGATTTCTTCTGACTTTCAGCTTTAAACGCTTCATATTATTTACCTAATTAGGTAATTTTGAGACGATAACTTAAGGACGAAAAGGACATGAAATTAAAAAAACAGGGGCTCTATTCACCCGAATTTGAGCATGATAATTGTGGAGCAGGATTTATATGTAATTTAAAGGGCAAAAGAACTAACGATATAATTCACAAGGCCTTAGATATTCTTATTCGGCTGGAACATAGAGGTGCAGTAAGCGCAGATGGAAAGACAGGTGATGGTGCCGGTATTTTAATAGAAATTCCTCACGATTTTTTCAAAAAAACCTGTGACTTTAAACTACCAGATTTTAAGGAATATGCAGTGGGAATGGTTTTTCTTCCGCAGTCTCAAAATCAAAGAAAAATATGTCGGGAAATCCTGGAAGAAGAAATAATTGGCCAGGGCCTTAACCTTATTGGTTGGCGGGAAGTGCCGGTAAACAGAGCTTGCCTGGGAAGTATTGCTTCACTCTCTGAACCCAATGCACAACAGGTTTTTATAGGAAAAGGAGATGATGTTTCTGCTGAAAGTTTTAATGCAAAGCTATTTGCCGCCAGAAAGATCGCTGAACATAGAATAGAAAAATCAGAACTTTCTGAATCAGAATATTTTTACCTGCCAAGTTTATCGACCAACACTATTATATATAAAGGTTTGTTGATGCCGCAGGATATTAATGTTTACTATCGAGACCTAAACGAACCTGATGTAGTTACAAAACTAGCTTTGGTACACCAGCGTTTCTCAACCAATACTTTTCCTACATGGGATTTAGCGCAACCTTTCCGCTATATGTGCCATAATGGCGAAATAAATACTTTACGCGGAAACCTTAGTCGAATGAAAGCCCGGGAAGAGCTTTTTGAAAGTGAGAAATTTGGCGAAGATTTAAAGGAAATTGTTCCAATTGTTTCTGAAGGAAAATCAGATTCGGCTTCTATGGATACTGTCTTGGAATTGCTTTTACAAACCGGACGTTCTTTACCTGAAGCCATTATGATGATGGTACCTGAGGCATGGGAGAAAAATCCTTCGATGCAAGATGAGAAAAAAGCTTTTTACGAATATAACTCCTGTATAATGGAGCCCTGGGACGGGCCCGCTTCCATTCCGTTTACCGATGGAAATTATATTGGTGCACTTTTAGACCGAAATGGTCTTAGACCATCCCGTTACACCTTAACCAAAGATGGTTATGTAATTATGTCTTCAGAAACCGGGGTTTTAGAAATCCAACCGGAAAATGTTGAACGACACGGAAGGCTAGAGCCGGGAAGAATGTTTTTGGTAGATATGAACGAGGGTCGAATTATTGAAGACAAAGAAGTAAAACAAAAAATAATCTCAGAAAGACCCTATCGCAAGTGGCTGGATGAAAACCTGCTAAACCTATCTGAAGTTCCTTACACCGGTAATAAAACGCCGGTTGAGAATATTGATATTAATACCCGCCAAAAATTATTTGGTTATACCCAGGAAGATATTAAAACCATAATTACACCAATGGCCACGCAAGGCAAAGAGGCAATTGGCTCTATGGGTGCAGATATTCCATTGGCGGTACTTTCAGATAAACCACAACTGTTATTCAACTATTTCAAGCAATTATTTGCCCAGGTAACCAATCCGCCTCTAGATGGAATTAGAGAAGAGATCGTTACCGATATAAGTCTTTCTATTGGGGAAGACCGAAATTTATTCGATATTATTCCGGAGCAATCCAAGAAATTAAGAATTCAAAATCCAGTTATTTCTAACGAAGATTTAGATAAAATAAAATATATAGAGCATCCAGATTTCAAGACTGCTTCTATCTCAATCTTATATGAAGCCGAAAAAGGCCTTAACGGACTTGAAGCCCGTTTAGATGAAATTATTTATGAAATTAATGACGCTGTAGACGATGGTTGCAATGTAATTATTCTTACCGACCGAAATTCCGATCCTAAATTAGCGCCAATTCCTTCGCTTTTGGCTTGCTCATTTGTGCACCATCGCGTGAAAAAATACAACCGAAGATCTTCCTTCGGAATTGTTATCGAATCAGCAGAACCAAGAGAACCGCATCATTTTGCATTATTATTCGGTTACGGTGCCAGCGCGATTAATCCATATATGGTTAACGAAATTATTTACAACCTGGTTGAAGAAAAAGAAATTGAGCTTGATGATCCTGAAGTAGCGGTTGAGAATTTTAATGTTGCCATTGGAAAAGGGATTGTGAAGATTATGAACAAAATTGGTATCTCCACCCTTCACTCCTATCGTGGCGCGCAAATTTTTGAGATCCTTGGGTTAAACCAGAAATTTGTAGATAAATATTTCACTAATACGCCAACCCGAATTGAAGGTATTGGATTGTATGAAATAGAAAAAGAAATTCAAAAACGTTTTGACAACGCCTTTGCGCCTAAGAAAACAGACACCGATCTTGATCTAGAAATTGGTGGAGACTACCGCTGGAGAAGAACAGGAGAAAGACATATGTTCAATCCGGCCAGCGTTGCAAAACTGCAACAAGCTGTAAAACAAAACAGCACTAAAGCTTACGAAGAATATTCAAAATTAATAAATGACCAAAGCGAACGTTTAATGACCCTTCGCGGAATGTTCAAATTCCGTGATTTAAATCCTATTCCCGTTGAAGAGGTAGAACCCTGGACAGAGATCGTAAAACGCTTTAAAACCGGAGCCATGTCTTTTGGTTCTATTAGTAAAGAAGCGCATGAAAACCTCGCGGTTGCGATGAACCGTATGCAGGGAAAAAGTAACTCTGGAGAAGGTGGTGAAGACCCACAACGTTTTCATAAAGATCTTGATGGAAACTGGAGAAATTCTGCGATTAAGCAGGTAGCTTCGGGAAGATTTGGAGTCTCCATTAACTATTTAAGCAACGCGAAAGAAATTCAAATTAAAATGGCCCAGGGTGCAAAACCCGGGGAAGGCGGGCAATTACCGGGACCAAAAGTAAATCCTGATATTGCTAAAACTCGAAATTCCACTCCTTATGTAGGATTAATTTCGCCACCGCCGCACCACGATATTTATTCCATTGAAGATTTAGCCCAGTTAATCTTTGACCTTAAAAACGCGAATCGTGAAGCCAGGATCAATGTAAAATTGGTTTCTAAAGTTGGGGTGGGAACTATTGCCGCCGGTGTAGCAAAAGCTAAAGCCGACGTGGTTTTAATTTCAGGTTATGATGGTGGTACGGGAGCTTCTCCCCTAACTTCCCTGCGCCACGCAGGTTTGCCCTGGGAACTAGGAATTGCCGAAGCACAGCAAACATTGCTTATCAATAATCTTAGAAACAGGATTGTTGTAGAATGTGACGGCCAGTTAAAAACCGGTAGGGATGTGGCTATCGCCGCATTGCTGGGAGCCGAAGAATTTGGTTTCTCCACCGCTCCGCTTGTAGCTTCTGGTTGTATTATGATGCGCGCCTGTCATTTAAATACTTGTCCCGTGGGAATTGCTACTCAAGATCCTGAACTTAGAAAGAAATTTAAAGGTACTCCTGAAGATGTGATCAACTTTATGTATTTCATCGCACAGGAATTAAGACAAATAATGGCCGATCTTGGTTTTAGAAGCATCAACGAAATGGTTGGTCAAAGTCAGAAATTAGACATGAACCGGGCAATTGAACATTATAAAGCTCAGGGATTAGATCTTTCTAATATTTTGTATAAGCCGAAAATCGATGAAGATATGCCGCTATACAATACCGAAACCCAGGATCACAATCTTGAAAACGTGTTGGATTTCGAAATTTTAAAACAAGCGCATCCGGCAATCTACCGGAAAGAAAAAATGAGCCTTGATTTTCAAATTAGTAATATCAACCGTACTACCGGGGCAATTTTGAGTAACGAGATTTCAAAGATTCACGGAGCGAAAGGTTTGCCTAATGGTACGCTTACTTTAAATTTCACCGGTTCCGGCGGACAAAGTTTTGGAGCTTTTGCAACTAAAGGCCTTACGATGAATATCAACGGAAATTCAAACGATTATTTAGGGAAAGGCCTTTCGGGAGCAACTTTAAGCGTTAGAAAACCAAAAGAAGCATCTTTTAAATCTAATGAAAATGTGATCATTGGAAATGTGGCACTTTATGGCGCTACAGATGGAGAAGCTTATATCAATGGAATTGGAGGCGAACGTTTCTGCGTTAGAAACTCTGGCGCAAAAGCAGTTATTGAAGGAATCGGCGACCACGGCTGTGAGTATATGACCGGCGGAGTTGCTGTAATTCTAGGTACTATAGGTAGAAATTTCGCTGCTGGAATGAGTGGAGGAATCGCTTATATCTATAATCCCGATAACAGCCTGGATAATAACAATTTCAATATGGAAATGATAGGTTTAGAAGACCCTTCCGAAGAAAATAAAGAGGAGCTCAAAGAACTTATTTCAAATCACTACCAGTATACCGAGAGCGATGTGGCCAGGGAAATTCTTGAAAACTGGAAAGAGAGTTCAGGCAAATTCATTAAAGTAATGCCTACAGAATTTAAAAAGGCCTTGAAGAAAATGGAAGAAGAGAAAATGAAAAAAGAACAACAAGAACTCAAAACAGCATAATTATGGGTAAGATAAGAGGATTTATGGAATACGACCGTAAGGTTGAAGAGACAGAAGCTGTTGAGAAGCGAGTAAAAGATTATAAAGAATTTACGAAAGAAATGTCGCCAGAGGAACTTGGCGAACAGGGAGCGCGATGTATGGATTGCGGGATTCCTTTTTGTCACAGTGGTTGCCCTGTTGGCAATTTGATCCCCGATTTTAACCACGCAGTTTATAAAAACGATTGGAAGAAAGCTCTTAATATTCTTCACGGAACAAATAATTTCCCTGAATTTACCGGAAGGTTATGCCCGGCACCTTGTGAATCTTCTTGTGTATTGGGAATTACAGATCCACCGGTGGCGATTGAACTTATTGAAAAATACATTGTAGAACGCGGATTTAAAGAAGGATGGATCACTCCACAACCTCCAAAATCCAGAACCGGAAAAACCGCAGCTGTAGTAGGTTCTGGCCCTGCGGGTCTTGCAGCGGCGCAACAACTTAACCGTGCCGGTCACGAGGTTACCGTATTTGAACGCGATAATAAAGTTGGCGGATTATTACGCTATGGAATTCCCGATTTTAAAATGGAAAAACATGTAATTGACCGTAGGGTTGATGTCATGAAAGAAGAAGGAATTAAATTTAAAACCGGTGTTCATGTAGGTGAAAATTATGCAGCCGATAAACTAAAAGAATTTGATGCCGTAGTACTTTGCGGTGGCGCTACCAAACGTCGACATCTACCAATTGAAGGTGCAGAAGGCGGTGGTGTTATGCAGGCGATGGATTTTCTAAAAAATAACAATGAAGTTGTAGACGGTTTAAAAAAGCAAACCGAAGAATATTCAGCTAAAGGCAAAAATGTGATCGTAATTGGTGGTGGTGACACCGGTTCTGACTGCGTAGGAACTTCTAATCGCCATGGCGCAAAATCTGTTACCAATTTTGAAATCATGCCTATGCCTGGAGATCATAGAACCAATGAAAATCCATGGCCATACTGGCCTTTCACCGTAAAAACGACTTCATCTCACGAAGAAGGAGTAGAGCGCAACTGGAGTATTAATACTAAAGAATTTATTAGGGATAAAGAAGGCAATTTAAAAGCTTTAAAAACCGTAAATATAGAATGGGTAAAGGGCGAGAACGGTAGGCCACAACTACAAGAAGTAGAAGGCTCAGAAAAAGAATGGCCTTGTGAAATGGTATTATTAGCTTTAGGGTTTACCGGACCGGAAAAAACATTAAGTGAGCAGTTAGGTCTTGAACTGGATAGCAGAACTAATATTAAAGGAGACGAGACTTACCAAACCAACATACCTAACATTTTTACTGCGGGAGATATGCGCCGTGGACAATCTTTGATTGTTTGGGCAATTTCTGAAGGCCGTGAAGCTGCTTATCACGTAGACAAATATTTAATGGGAAAATCTATGTTGCCAAGAAAAGGGGAAGGCGACCTTCCCGCTGCTTAAATTGATTTTCAAATAAATTGTGGGGTAAAAAGGCTGTTTAAAAGTCATATTTCCGTCAAGCTGAACTTGTTTCAGCTTCTAACAAGTTGCAATTACTAACTCCTTAGATCCTGAAACAAGTTCAGGATGACGATTTCAGAAAACTTTTAAACAGCCTTTTATCTTTTTAGGGTGAAATTAATTCCATAATGATCACGGGTACCATCTTGCATTTCGAATTCTATTCTAAACCAATAATCATCTGAGGGTAAAGCTCTGCCGTTAAATGTACCGTCCCAACCTTCTCCTCCCGGAGATAATTCTTTGAGGAGTTTCCCATAGCGATCAAAGACATAAAGTTTTAGAATTTGAATCTCTGTGGTATTGTCAATATTCCAGGTATCGTTATATCCATCGGCATTTGGAGTGAAAAATCTTGGATATCCCACCAGAAAAAACTCATTTGAAGTAGTAATTCCACAGCCATTTATTTCGCGGGCACTAATCGTATGGTAACCGGGATTTAAGTTTCTAAAAACCGGGTTTTCCTGCCAGACTCCGTTATCTAAGCGATACTCATAAGTTGTCTCATCGCCTGGACCTGCTGTAGCTTCAGCAGTAGCAACGTAGCCTCCGGTAAAATCGCTTCCTTCAATTTCAACCAACACACTTTCGGGCCTGGAATAGATAGCAAGGTTTGTTTGAAAGTTTACGCTGCAGCCAGACTGGGAATTGGTGACAATAAGCTCTATGGTTTCAGTTTCTGGAATTTCAGTAAAATCTAAAAAAGCACTGGTACTAATCACCGTTCCATTTGCCAGCCACTCGTAAGAATAATTATTCCCAAGATCTTCACCTATTTCAATTTGGCGAGTAATCTCTCCGTTTAGATCCACGCAAATTACACTTTCTTCAGGGAGATAATTTTCAGGAAGAAGTTCTAATTCAACGTTAAATGAAATTTCCCCGGAAAGACAGCCGCTTTCGACTCCTTCTACCTGCGCAAAAACCTCTCTGGTTTCTTCAATTGGAAATGCCGTTGTATTTGCAATAGGATTTTCGTCCTGCAGGTCCTGTACAGATTCATAAAAATTAACTCTATAATTTTCCTGGGAAGAATTTCCTGCTAAAATTTCTCCTGAAGCTAAAGTTAGGTCTACAGTAGATTGATTTGGATCGCAGATATAGAGGTTTTCGGGTGTATTCGCAATCGGCTCGTCATAAAACCCTATTTCAATTTCATCTTCATCTGGACGCAGGGTTTGATTTTCGTAAACAATAACTTTATAACGTCCGGAATCGTCTACCGTTAACGTTGATTCTTCTTCCCCGGCTATCAATTGAAAATCGTTAATATTTTCATCAAACCGGTACCACTCATAAAAAGCAACGCCATTAGTAGTGGCATCTAAAGTTGTTTCAGTTTCACCACAAATAAACCTATCAGGACCAAGAACCTCGTCTAGAATCCCACAATCTGTAGAGCCGGAATTAGCCTCATTAGCATTGGTTTGCTTCAAACTTATATAACCGGGAAGTTGTTCATAATTGGTTATTAACACTACATACACTTCTCCGGCTTCGGCATTAAGAATATTCATTTGCTCAACCGTATCGGGTTCATAGCTACAATCCACAATTTTTTGAGCACTTAAAGATTGGCTGGAACAGTAATCATCGGTACGCTCAAATGGTCCCCAAACAATATAATCTACATCGTATTGGGAGCCGCTCCCGTTTTCATTTTGAAACTGTGAGATATTAAACCTTAGATCACCACTCTGTTCTATCTGTAAATAGAACCACGACGGATATGGTTGAGAAATCAAACATCCATAATTTGGACCCAATTGCCCATTCACCTGGTTACTATTATTAATATTAGAGTTTGGAAAAACCAACTCCTCATTACCCGCACAAAAAGGATCTAAACTTTCGCAGGTACTACCCTGGCCAAAAACCGCCTCCATACTTCCATAGATTAGGAATAGACAAAAAAGAAGAAGTGATTTTTGTTTCATATTAGGTAAAAGAAGTTACAAAATAACAAATATCTCTTGAAACCCCGCTTTTTATGATTATATAAAAACCTATTAAATATGTATCTTTGCAAGCCAAACAAACGGTTTACGACTATTATTGTAAAAACGGTATGAAAATAGACAAAATTTTGAATGAAATTGATGAGCAGGGCGATGCACATGTTGGAAGCAGCGCAGAAACCCCTATTCGTGAAGATGCTTTTGAACTGAGTGATATTGAAAAAGTAGCGCTCATCAATAAGGACGTTAAAAAGATTATGGAAACTTTAGGGCTTGACCTCACTGACGATAGCCTGAAAGGAACCCCACAACGTGTTGCAAAAATGTTTGTGAACGAGATTTTTGCAGGATTAAATCCGGAGAGGAAACCTATTGCATCTACTTTTGAAAACAAATATAAGTATGGCGAAATGTTGGTAGAAAAGAATATCACTGTTTATTCTACCTGTGAGCACCATTTACTTCCTATAGTTGGAAAAGCTCATGTTGCCTATATTTCTAAAGGACGCGTAATAGGCCTTTCTAAAATGAACCGGATTGTAGACTATTTCGCAAAAAGACCTCAGGTACAGGAACGAATGACGATGCAGATTGTTCAGGAATTACAAAAAGCCCTGGGCACTCCAGATGTTGCTTGTGTAGTAGATGCCAAGCACCTTTGCGTGAATAGCCGCGGAATTAGAGATATAGACAGCAGCACCGTAACCAGTGAATTTGGCGGAGCTTTCAAAGAAAAATCTGTAAAAAGAGAATTCCTTGACTATATAAAATTAGACACTACTTTTTAAAAAATTCTATTTCTTAATAACCAACAACTAACTATCTATGGCGCTATACCAGGAACAAAGCTTGAAAATGTACAATTCTATGACGGGGGAAAAGGAAGTCTTTAAACCCATAAACGAAGGAAACGTTGGAATGTATGTTTGCGGCCCTACTGTTTACAGTAATGTTCATTTAGGTAATTGCCGAACTTTTATCTCTTTTGATCTTGTTTTTCGTTACCTGAAGCACTTGGGATATAAAGTAAGATATGTTAGAAATATTACCGATGCCGGTCACCTGGAAAATGATGCCGATAGCGGAGAAGATAGAATTGCTAAGAAAGCACGTTTAGAACAAATAGAACCTATGGAAGTGGTTCAACGCTACACCATAGATTTTCATAATATTCTGCAGAAATTCAATAACCTGCCACCGAGTATAGAACCTACGGCCACCGGCCATATTGTTGAACAGATTGAAATCGTTAAAACAATCATCGAAAAAGGTTTTGCCTACGAGGTAAACGGTTCGGTATATTTTGACGTGAAAAAATTCAATGAAACCAACCATTACGGCAAGCTTAGTGGAAGAGATATTGAAAATATGATTGCTAACACCCGCGAACTTGCTGCACAAAGTGATAAGAAGAATCCTCAGGATTTTGCACTCTGGAAAAAAGCCGAACCACAGCATATTATGCGCTGGCCTTCGCCATGGAGCGACGGTTTCCCGGGCTGGCATTTAGAGTGTACGGTGATGAGCACAAAATATCTGGGCGAAGAATTTGATATTCATGGCGGCGGAATGGATCTGAAATTTCCACATCACGAATGTGAAATTGCCCAGGGTGAAGCCGCTACAGGCAAAAACCCGGTTCATTACTGGTTGCACGCCAATATGCTTACTTTAAACGGTAAGAAAATGGCAAAAAGCACCGGCAATAATATTCTTCCGGAAGAAATTTTCTCTGGAAATAATGATGTTTTAGATAAACCATTTTCACCGAATGTAACCCGATTCTTTATGCTTCAGGCGAATTACCGCAGCATTTTAGATTTTTCTGATGAGGCATTAAAAGCAAGCGAAAAAGGTTTTAACCGATTAATGGATGCCTACCACGCGATAGATGAGCTTCCCGTTTCAGATAATTCGAGCGTAGATATTAAAAACTGGAAACAGTCTTGCTACGACGCGATGAACGATGATTTTAACAGCCCGATTCTTATTGCAAAGCTTTTTGATGCGGTTAAGATGATCAATAATATTAAGGAAGAAGCTGCTAGGATCACTTCAGAAGATAAGGACGAATTGCAAAAAACAATGTCTGCCTTTATGTTTGACGTTTTAGGTCTTTTAGACAAGGTTTCTGAAAATAATGATACTTCAGATAAGCTTTCTTCAACTGTAGAGTTGCTTATAAAACTGCGCGCTGAAGCAAGAAACAATAAAGATTTTGCTTTAAGCGACCAGATAAGAGATCAATTACAGGAAATGGGTATTCAGCTTAAAGATGGGAAAGAGGGCACCACTTTTACTATACAACCAGCATAATGCTGGATGCAAAATTGGCAAAAAGCACAGAAATGATTAAAAGTCTGTGCTGAATTCCAGGTTTATGTCGAAATTATAAATAGATAAAAACAGGAAAAACAATGCTTAAAAAATGGCTGGCATATCCGTTTATCCTGTTAGTGAAATTCTACCGAAATTTCATTTCCCCGCTAACACCGGCAACCTGTCGCTATACCCCAACCTGTTCGCAATACAGTATAACCGCTTTACAGCGTTTTGGCGTGTTCAAAGGCGGCTGGCTAAGTTTAAAACGCATTTTTAGCTGCAATCCCTGGGGCGGAAAAGGCTATGATCCTGTTCCCGAAAAAACAAAAACCAAAATATAGGGCAACTACTTCCAAATATGTATCTTTACCCTTCTAATCAATTTTAATTTATGCTTTTTAACGCGATCACCTGGAGCCCTTCAGAAGGTTTAGACTTAGGTTTTTTTACCCTTCACTATTACAGTTTAATGTTTTTGATAGCCTTTGGATTGGGCTGGTACATCATGAAAAGCATTTATGTGAAGGAGAAAGTATCTATAGAAAAACTGGATTCGCTTTTTATTTATACGGTTTTGGCAACGCTAATAGGCGCGAGGTTAGGCCACGTAATTTTCTACGATTGGGATTATTTTCAAAATCATTTATTAGAAATATTTCTGCCGGTAAAATTTGAACCTGAGTTTCAATTTACCGGTTTTAGAGGTTTGGCCAGTCATGGTGCAGCGATAGGAATAATTATTGCCATGTATCTCTACCGCAAACGCGTTTTAGACAAACCCGTACTTTGGGTTTTAGACCGAATTGTTATTCCGGTAGCCAGTGGTGCCATTTTTGTAAGAATTGGAAATTTTATGAATTCTGAAATTATTGGAAAACCAACCAACTCCGATTACGGGGTGATTTTCGCAAATTTAGGAGAAACTTTTCCGAGGCATCCAGCCCAGTTATATGAATCTTTTTGCTATTTACTTATCTTTATATTGCTATGGTTTTTATACTGGAAAACCGAAAAACGCCATAAAGTAGG
>Ga0102932_1001416_pt1 | contig 12458 bp, 13 predicted proteins | sample SalPonR1_C_D2_MG_FD_78212 | JGI IMG/M metagenome (GOLD analysis project Ga0102932, IMG submission 78212) | Salt pond soil microbial communities from South San Francisco under conditions of wetland restoration - Salt Pond MetaG R1_C_D2_MG | ecosystem: Environmental > Aquatic > Marine > Intertidal...
ACCGAAATGAGCGGGAGTGCGCGGATCGGCATCTCACCGGTGATCGGACTTTTTCTGATTGGTCTGGTGCTGCTATTGTGGGTCAAGGCAGAGGGAGATCAGGACATATGATACGAGTTTTTGCGATCTGTGCCGCGTTGGCACTTGCGGCATGTGGCGAGTCGGGAGCCGATGCACAGGAAATACCGATTTCGATGAATGGCGTCGCCGCAAAGAAACTCTTCGGAGCCAAGACAGGCGGATCGCAACAAAGCCCACACCCCTACGGCGGCTATGCCAAAGGGTGTCTGGCGGGGGGTGTGCAACTGCCCGAAACGGGGCCAACCTGGCAGGCCATGCGGCTAAGCCGGAACCGCAATTGGGGCCATCCAGAGACGATAGATTTCATCAAAACCCTGTCAGCCAAGGCCGCGCGTCAGCCCGGGTGGAACGGTCTTTATGTCGGTGACATCAGCCAGCCACGCGGCGGCCCCATGCTCTCTGGGCATCGCAGCCACCAAATGGGTCTTGATGTAGATATCTGGATGCTGCCGCCCAAGAACCTGAACCTGACACGGTCGCAGCGTGAAAACATTTCATCGGTTTCTCTGAGGCGATCCAACGGGGCATTCACGAATAACAGCTGGTCGCGCGCGCATCATGAGATCATCAAGGCCGCAGCTCAGGATAGCCGTGTGGCGCGGATTTTCGTGTTTCCCGGCGCCAAGGTGCGCATGTGTAAGGAAGAGAGTGGCGACCGTAGCTGGCTTCGTAAGATCAGGCCTTGGTGGGGGCATCACTATCATTTTCATGTCCGGCTGAAATGCCCGGCGGGTGTGCGCGGATGCATCAACCAGGACCCGCCGCCACGGGGTGACGGGTGTAAAGACGCACAGTCGTGGGTGAACAATATCCTCAATCCACCGCCGCCCGATCCGACCGCCCCCAAGCCCAAGCCGCGCCGGGATTTGACGATGGCCAACCTGCCACAGCAATGCGTTGGCGTCTTGCAGTCGCCATAGACCAAGGTTTTGCCGCTTGCCGGGCCTAGGACATATCATCGTTTGCCGAGTTGACCTGTGCGCTTCGCGAGACTAGAGCGCAGTTGCCCTGCGCAGGTAGGGCCAAGTCTCCGCAACCTTGGCAAAACGGAACAGATGATGAGACACCTTCCCGGCATTCTTGCCATGGCCGCGATTGTCGTGGCCTCGAATATCCTCGTGCAATTCCTTATTCTAGACGGTCTGCTTACTTGGGGCGCGTTTACGTATCCGCTGGCCTTTCTGGTTACGGACCTCATGAACCGCATCTATGGTGTTGCTGCCGCGCGCCGCGTCGTCTTGGCGGGGTTCATCGTGGGCGTCATCTCAAGCCTTATAGGGTCACAAATCATGCTCGAGCATGGTCCGGCGGTTGCTTTGCGTGTGGCCGTCGCTTCGGCCACCGCTTTTCTTGTGGCGCAACTCATGGACGTGGCGATTTTCGACCGTTTGCGCGGCGGGGCCTGGTGGCGCGCGCCGCTGATTTCGACCATTGCGGGCTCGACAGTTGATAGCGCGCTGTTCTTCACGATCGCCTTTGCACAGAGCCTTGCCGTTTTCGGACCCGAGGCGGATGCCGCGATAAGCTGGGCCTGGGAGTCGTTGCCATTCGTGCTTATCGGGCCGGACGCGCCGCTCTGGGTGACATTGGCGGTGACGGATTGGGGCGTGAAAATCCTTGTTGGTCTGTTCGCGCTGATTCCGTTCCGCCTTATCGTCACAAAGGTTTCGCAGGATATTGTGTAATTTCTTTTGACTTCTGCAAAATCTATGGCAGGCTCCGAGATGTGGATATCAACCAGAAAGGAGGTGCCAATGATTATTGGGAAACAGGAGCAGCTGGTTAAGGTTACGAGCGGGGTATTAGTCTAGGGGGCAGCCCCTCTTGCACTGATCTCGGCTTCGGGTGCCCTCGTTGGCCCTGCTTGCCACCTCCGATTCTCGAGGCGAGCCCCCTATTCGGGGGCTCGTTCCGTTTTCCATGTCTGAATTTACTGGTATGACGTCGTCATGCTTCGGATAAACGAACAAATCGCCATAGAAGATTGGGAACTGACCGAACAATTTGTCCGGTCAAGTGGTCCGGGTGGCCAGAACGTGAATAAGGTTGCTACAGCCGTCGAACTCAGATTCGAAGCCGAGCGGTCGCCCAACCTGCCCCATCCGGTTAAGCGGCGGCTTAAACGCCTTGCTGGTCGACGTTGGACCGACGCGGGAACGCTCATCATCCAATGCGACGAGACCCGCAGCCAAGCCCGCAATCGGGAAATCGCGCGTGACAGACTGTCTGAGCTGATCGCTAAGGCGGTGGTGAAGCCGAAGAAGCGCATTCCAACGCGCCCGACTTTGGGCTCAAAGAAACGCAGGCTCAAGGCCAAGAAGGTCCGAGGAGAGGTGAAATCACTGCGCGGGAAAGTCGATCCCGACACCTGAACCATGCGGATCGCTGCCAATTATTTGTGGTCGGCGCGCATGAACCTATATATGCCATGCGCAAACTCGCGGAAGGCTCATCATGACAAACACTCTTTACAAGGGCGATTTGCCCGATGATCTGGATCTTGGGCCTGTTGTGGCCATTGATTGCGAAACGATGGGTCTCAGGCCGCATCGTGACCGCCTTTGCGTGATCCAGATGTCAGGCGGAGACGGGCATGCCCATCTTGTTCAGGTGGCCAAATGTCAGACAGAGGCGCCGAACCTTGTTCGGATGCTTGAAAACCCAGATGTGCTCAAACTGTTTCACTTTGGCCGGTTCGACATTGCGGCCATGCTGAATGCTTTCGGCGCGCTGACTGCGCCGGTCTATTGCACAAAGATCGCCAGCAAACTGATACGCACATATACTGATCGGCACGGGTTGAAATATCTGCTTCAGGAGCTGCTGGGTGTCGATATCTCGAAGCAGCAGCAAAGCTCGGATTGGGGTGCTGAAACGCTGAGCGATGCGCAGTTGGATTATGCGGCTTCGGACGTTCTTTACCTGCACCGGCTTCGGGATGAGCTTAATGCGCGGCTCTTGCGTGAGGGGCGCATGGAGATGGCTCAGGCCTGTTTCGACTTTCTTCCGATGCGTGCGCGGCTAGATCTGGCCGGCTGGCCGGACGAAGATATCTTTGCCCATTGACCGGACCGTGGGCAGCGACGATTTCCATACGCGCTTCGTGGACTGGCTGAAGGTTATTCTGCCACTTGTGGCGCTCGGTCTTCTTTCGACCCTGTTCCTTCTGTCCCGAAAGGTCGACCCCACGTCAAATGTGCCGGTATCACAGGTTGACCTTGAGCAGCGCGCGCAGGATCAGGGTGCCAGCAATCCAAGCTTTTCGGGTGTGGCAAGCGGCGGGGAGCAGATTACATTCCGCGCGGACACCGCGCGCCCAGATCCGAAGAATCCCGAACGCGTCCTCGCCGAGAAAGTGGTTGCCGAGCTGACATTGAACGGCGGGACCGTGATTGACGTCAGATCCGACCACGGCATTGCCGGCCAAGACCTTATGAATGCGGAACTGCATGGGAATGTCACTGTCACGACGACGTCGGGCTATGACATCCGCACCCAACGCCTTACTGCGGATTTCGAGACGCTGAGAGCCGAGAGCCCGGGCCGGGTGACAGGCAAGGGTCCTCCGGGTGACCTTGAGGCTGGTCGCATGGAGCTTATATCCAATGAGGAAACCGGCCAGGCGCATTTGCTGTTCACCGACGGAGTGAAACTGCTATACCAACCGCGGGGAGAGTAAAGAATGACAGGTCTGATCCGGACGATTGTGATCGTTGCGATGCTTGGCGCAGGGGCAAATTTTGCCAGCGCTCAGGCACAAGGTGCGCAGGTGGCGTTCGGTTCGTCTCCGCAGGATGGCGACCTTCCGGTCGAAGTGACCGCGGATCAGCTTTCGGTGGATCAAAATGACGGCACGGCGATTTTCACTGGCGGGGTTGTTATTGCTCAGGGTGAAATGCGGCTTTCTGCACCATGGGTGAAGGTCCATTATCTCGACGATCAGTCAGGTATCGAAAAGCTTGAGGCCAAACAGGGCGTGACACTCGTCAGTGGCGACGATGCCGCGGAATCGAGTCGCGCGGACTATAACGTCGAGACCGGGATTATCACGATGGTGGGCGATGTTCTTCTGGTTCAGGGGCAAAGCGCGATCACGGGCGATAACATGTTCGTCGATACCGTGGCCGGGACTGCGCGCATGACAGGCCGAGTGAAGACCGTTCTGCAGCCACAAGCGGAGCAACAATGAAAAGGCCCGACCTCAAACTGGCCCACGAGGCGCAGGGACTGAAGATTTCCAACCTGCGGAAAAGCTATCGCAAACGCGTTGTCATTCGTGATGTCTCGCTCGAGGTGAAGCAGGGTGAGGTTGCTGCGCTTCTGGGGCCCAATGGCTCGGGCAAGACGACCACGTTTTACGCCATTGCGGGCCTTGTTCAGCCAGAGGCCGGCAAGGTCGAAATTGACGGCCGCGATGCGACCCGATTGCCCATGTATCGCAGAGCCAGACTTGGTATCGGATATCTGCCGCAGGAAATGTCGATCTTTCGGGGGCTTTCGGTTGAGGATAACATCATGTCGATCCTCGACATCACCCATGCAGACCGCCACAAGCGACGCGAGCGGCTTGAGGAGCTTTTGTCGGAATTCTCGATCGAGCATCTGCGCCGGGCGCCGGCCCTCGCGCTTTCGGGCGGTGAGAGACGGCGGGTCGAAATCGCGCGATGCCTTGCCGCCGAGCCCCGCTATCTGCTTCTGGATGAGCCCTTTGCGGGGGTGGATCCCATCAGCGTGGGCGATATTCGTCACCTTGTCGCCGATCTCAAGAAGCGAGGGATCGGCGTGCTTATCACCGACCACAATGTGCGCGAGACGCTTGAGATTGTTGATCGCGCCTATATCCTGCACGATGGGCGCGTGCTTATGTCCGGAACGGCGGATGATGTCGTGGCGAACGAAAACGTGCGCCGGGTCTACTTAGGCGAGAATTTCAAGATTTACTGAAAGCTCTTTGGAACGTGATGGATGCGCTGGATTGAGCTGCGCTTGGACATTGACAAGAGATGCAGAACGCGCGTCAATTGGAGCATGACATTTGTGCTCTTCGGATTTTTCGGATCGCGCCCCCAATACACTGGGGTCGGAAACGAACACGAAAGCCAAATGTCTTATCTCAACGGTCTAAACTGAACGATTGCAACGGGGATGCCCCGTCAGCAAACGCGGTGCGGCCTGACAATCGAAGGAGACGAGATGCGGTATAAAATCAGTGGAAAACAGATCGACATCGGCGACGCGTTGCAGACCCATGTCAAAAATTCGCTTGGTGCAGCCGTCGAGAAATATGCGGAGCGCCCGACTGACGCGAATGTGATTTTCTCGAAGAATGCCAGCGAGTTTGTGTGTGAAGCCACGGTGCATCTCTCCACTGGTCTTACGGCGCAAGCCCGTGCGCATGCCCACGAAATATATGGCGCATTCGATTCGTGTTGTGAGAAAATGGAAAAGCAGTTGCGCCGATACAAGCGCAGATTGAAGGATCATCACCGCGAGCGCGCAGAGCCGGTTGAACTTCTTGGTGCATCCACTTATATCCTCGCCTCGGAAAACGAGGATGTGGAATCAGAGCCTGACTCCTTGCAGCCCATCATCATTGCCGAGACCGAGACCACAATCCCGGCCCTCAGCGTTGGTGAAGCGGTCATGCAGATGGAGCTTGCTGGAGCGCCGGTTCTTGTATTTCGCAACGAGGCAAAGGATGGGTTGAACGTTGTATACCGTCGGGATGACGGAAACATCGGGTGGATTGATCCTTAAAATTACAGACTGTGGGTGCCTGCGAGGCAGACCTGTCGGAGCAATTGATGGACTTTACAAATATCCTCAAGCCTGAGGCAGTGCGTGTCCTCTCCACGGTGTCGAGCAAAAAACGGCTCATGCATGAGCTGGGTGATGTGGCGGCGTCGGTGCATCACCTTGACCCACAGAGCGTAATTGATGCGCTTCTCGAACGTGAAAACCTAGGACCGACAGGTGTTGGCAACGGTGTCGCCTTGCCACATGCGCGACTTGATGGAATTTCGGATGTGCGGGGGGCTTTCGTTCTTTTGGAAAAGCCCGTGGATTTCGATTCAGTTGACCGTCAGCCTGTTGATCTTGTTTTCGCACTATTCGCTCCGGTGGATGCCGGGGTCGAGCATTTGAAGGCGCTGGCGCTCGTCTCGAGGACACTTCGTGACAAGGGCATCTGCGGAAAACTCCGGTCAAACCCGGATCCCAGCACGATCCACACGATCCTTACAGAAGCTCAGGCCGTACAAGCGGCCTGAGTCTCAGGCCCAAGGGCCGAAGCCGAACATCACATAGTCTTTCTGATAAATTTCCGCGCATAGCGTCTCGATCTCGGGATCGTAGATTTCGGTAAGCGCGAAAGGCGTCACATACTCGGGTTCGGGCATGGATGGCGGGTCATCGCAGCCCATAGCACGGGCAAGGGCGGGCAACGCAGTGGCCATCTCGTCTTCGCGAAGGATATGATCCGGGAGCATGAAATTCGCCATGCCCGAGACGATGGATGATTGGGTTGCCCAGCTCGCGTCGACCCGAAAGCTGGTTTGACCGCGCAGATTGGCCTTGATGATCTCAAGATACGCAAGAAACGCTGTGCGGTGCGCGCGGCGATCATAGCCGTCTTCGGGGCCCGGACCCGGAATCGGTAACTTGTGAAAGTTACGCATTGTGCGACGAATCTCGGGGAAACACTCGGGCCCCCGATTCAGAATGCGCCTGCAAAACGCGTCATGCGCCCGCGCAACCGGATGGCGCAGAACGGTAAAGCTTCGGTGAAGCTTGTTGCGCCGCTTCCATTTTCGCAGGTCTTTCTGGGCGAGCTTGGTCGGAAGATCCTCGGCTCGGGCGCCATCAAGTGCTGCGAGCCAGTCCTTGATCTGTTTTTCGGGCCCTGAACGCACGGGCATGAAGAGCAAAGGCGCGCCCAGACCGGTGACAAAGCCCGGGACCGCAGGCCCGCGGCGTGGCTCGAAATCGGGCGTGCGGGTCAGGTTGAAGCGGTCCTGTCCGGCAAGCGCCTGAGCCATCTCCTCGAAGTTATCAACCTTGGCGGATAACGGTTCGGGATTTTGAATTTTAAGTTTGGTATCGAGCGCCTCAAGTTTTTCGTCACTGCCCAGAAAGCTGGCGAGACCATTAATCACATCAAGGTCGTTCAGATCCTCATAGCCGATGTAAAAAGCCGTCTGACCGGTTTTTTGCAGCCGTTCCATCAGGAGCCTCTGAAAGCTCTGAAGCGTGTCTAGGTGCGCCTCAAACTCGGCGGCGTCAAACTGTGCCTTGGCGTCGCGGCGGCGCTTCACGTTGGTCAGCTTCCACTGCCCGGTTTCCTGAGCGATCTTGAGCGAGACATAGCTTTCGGCCGGGTTGCGGTTCAGAATGATTTTCGCACATCGCGGATCCTCAAGGCAGATTTCGAGCGCGCGTGGATCGTGGTCGTGAAAGAAGCGAAAGCCACCCATTCCATTGCTCGTATCGCGGATCGTTTCGATCAGGCGCTTGGGATCACCTTCGCGCATGGCCTGTGTCACGCCAAGAATTTCGGTTCGGTTGGGATAGCCGATGAACAGCAGGTTAAACGCCTCACCGTGGCATTCGAACGATTCAAAGGCGTTGAGATTGGACTCGAGCAGGTTCGAGCCGGTGCGCATCTCGGCAAAGAGCACAAAATAATCAAATCGGGAGGTCATGGATATTTATCGCACCAAATAGGGTTTGCGCGGAGGTTCTTGCGTCGATTGCGGGTGTTGAGCCACCGGGAAATTCCCCATCAGATAGGGATGCATGCCTTGGTTCTTTAGGTTCTGAAGAAACTGACCAAAGCCCGTCAAATCCGACATACGCGGCACTTCGGCAAGGCTGCGGGTCCCTTGAACCGGTCCGATCTCGTCTATGATGAGCTGAAGCGGTTCCATCGGCGCCTCGATGAACTCGGCCATGCTCCAGATGCGCACGCGGGCCTTTGTCCAGGACGACCTGAGAATTTCGAGGTGCTTGCTTTCGATCTGTTGAAGGCGGGCAGCTTCGCGCCGGATTTCGGCAAAATTCATGTTGGACTTGAATAGAGGCACAGCCCACGCGCCGGAAATGATCGAAACCTGTGCATTGGGGTCTTTTGCGATGTCCCAATTGATGTCCTGATTGTCTCCGGGCCCGAATTGAAAGCACTGCCGCTCGCCACGAGTGTTCCAGATCAGATTGGCGAGGAAGGCGCGCGTGTTGTAATCACGCAACGCTGCGCTGTCGCTGAGTGCGCCATTCATGACGGTCTGACCTTCCGAAAACTCTGCGCGATCCGGTGCAAAAAGGTGGCCGTGCACGCGCGCGCCCGTCATCCGGGTGAGCCAGATTTCGAAGTTTTCGAAGAGTTCGGCAAACCCCTGAAAAACAGAGTATTGGGCCGAGGTCAGGCCGTTTTCGCGAGTTTCCACCGGGAAGCGGCTTTGCATATAGAGGCCGGTGCGTCCGCGTGTCCGACGCTCGACCGCCTTGGCAAAAATCCGGTCAATCTTGCCCGGATTTGGTTCGGTCTTTTTCATGGCGCCGGCTTCGTCGGTCAGGAACGCCTCATATAGCCGGTTTGCATGAGGCCAGATCTTGCGCGCGACAAAACAGTCAGAGCGGCGCAAAAGCTGAAGGTGATCATCGTAGAAAATATGTGGCTTACCCTGATAATCAAACTTTGAAAGGGTCAGGGACCGGCTTTCGATATGGCGGGAATACTGTCTGGACAGCGTCTGAAAATAGCTTTCATCAGGAATCCACACGCGCCGGAAATAGCGGTCGTATTTCTCACGATCAGGATCGTCGAGGATGGCCGACAGCGTCTGACGGGTCAGACACCACCATTGCGAACCCATATGCGGTATGAGCCCATTTGGTATGCGGCGTTTAAACCTTATAAGGCGCTGAAATTGAACGTATTTGTCAAAAAGGATACGATGTTTGCGCCACGAGAAGGGGAAGCGGAGCGTGAACCTTTCCTCATCCAATCCGCCGATGGTCCATGGGACGTCTGCTGTGGTCGCGCTTTCGATAAAATCGGTCTGTGGACGCTCCGCGAGGTAATCGATCAGTTCACGAACCGGGCGAAGCGGAAGGCAGGATCCGGACGCGAGATAGACGTGCCGGACCTGAGGAAATTCATCCAGCATGATGCGCGATGCCGATTGCGACGCGGCCACAAGCCCCCATGTTCCCCATTCGCAGCGGTGTCGTTTGCAGAACTTGATGTCCGGCAGATCCGAAAGCGCCTCGATGAACGCTTTGTAGGATTTGCGGGGGACGTTTGCATCGGCGTGAATCACGATAGGGCACCCCGCAGCGGCCCAATGACGTGCGACCTGCTCGGCCCTTCCCAGCGCGGTGTGGACCAACATGACGATTCCGACACTCACAGATTTTCTGCCTTTTCCCTCATGCCCAGTTCCCCTTCGACATAAGCCCGAGGATTTCGAGTTGCCTCCAGTTTATATATTTTTCCGACCATTTGCACCAAAGCTCTGGTGTCTCGCGCAGGTTTTCGGCGTAGGCCTTGTATTCGATTGAGCCGCGATAGTGCTGTTTGCGGTTCAATTCCTCCTCGGCCTTGAGGGTGAACGTGTCCAAAAACTTGGCATGAAGAAGAATTCCCGACGCCATTTCTCCGCCCCACTGATCGTATACGTGGTTTAGGCCGCGCGGGAGTAGCATATGGGTCGAGCTGACATAGGCATAGCGCCTGTTCCACTTCACAAGTGGGATCTTGTTGAGGGCAGGCGCCTTTTTGGGTGTGTCAGGGAAGAAGACCCGCGCACGAGGGCCGCCTTGAATCCAGAGATTGCCGAATTTCTGGTTCTTTTCGATCATGTAGTTTCCGGGATCGAACCATGAGGCGATCTCGATAGGGTCTTGACCCCGGCGATAGGGGATCGCATCAATCCGGCCCTTTGGGTACATGTCCAGAAGCATGGCACCGAAAGACTTGATTGCCGAACTATCGAGCCAGTCTGTCAATGCCCGGATAGGACGCGTGTCGCAAAACGGATAAACAAAGAATTCATCAGGATCGACAACAAGCGTCCAGTGGTCGTGGCCGTACTTCTGCTGAAGCCAATTGATCCAGTCGACGCCAAACCGTGATCGCTTGTAACTTCCTTTCGTGTGCCAGACCGAGACGTCCGGCTGATCGGCGAGGTAATCGCCGCTTCCATCGTCGCTGTTGTTGTCCACGATCAAAAAGTGGCTGATACCAAGATCGCGATAATATTTCAGGAAGTAAGGTAGGCGCACATGCTCGTTCCTGAGAGTCGAGAAAAGAAGAACGTCCTTTGGTTTGATCAGTTCGGTGCGGTCCGCCACTGAGCGCAAACCGAAATGCTTGCGAAATGCGCGCGCCTTGGCGTGCTTGCGCCTAATGCGCATCTTGTATGATTGCCACACGCTCACGCGGCATCGCTCCGCAATACCTGATCCGAAATATGCACAGACTTACCCACCCGAGCTTAACATTTTCTTGGCTTCGGAAATTCGGGCGCTCCCCAAAGTTCGCCCGCACGATAGAACCTTGTTTCCAATGGGTAAACAATATTTGCGATCAAAGCCACAGCCCCCTTGATATCAGGCCCATCGCCTCAAGCTGTCGCCACCCTAGATAGCGGGACGATCCTTCGCACCAGAGATCGGGATTGGCCGTCAAGTTATCGTAGTAATCCTCATAAAGTGATGAATTCGCAAAATGCTCTCGGCGCTGTTTTTCTTCGGCGGATTTTTCGATGATCGTGTGCAGGAACTTGGTGTGCAAAAGAGCGCCACAAAGCTTTTCACCGCCCGCTTGGTCGTAGACGTGGTTAAGGCGGCGCGGCAGGATCGAGTGTGTGGAGCTTACATAGGCAAAACGGCGGTCCCATTTCACCAGGGGGATCTTACCCATGGTCGGCGCGCGCCGAGGTTTTTCGGCAAAGAACATCCTTGCCCTCGGGCCACCTTGAATCCAAAGATTTTGAAGGCGTGGTTGCCGTTGAATCGTGTAATTTCCACTGTCGAACCACGAGAGAATCTCGGTCGGGTCCTGCCCGGCATGATAGGTTTGGGCCTCAAGAGGCCCCTTGGGATACATGTCGAGCATCAATGCGCCGAAAGACTCGATATCACGATCATCGAGCCATTCGGTCAATGCAGAGAGCGGGCGGGTTTCGTGGAAGGGATAGATGAAAATCTCGTCCGCATCGAGCGTCAGACACCAATGACCGTGCCCATGAAGCATTTGCAGCCACGTCAGCCAATCCACCCCGAACCGGGACAGCCGATAACTATGGGGTGTTGTCCAGACCGACACATCCGGCTGTGCGCGCAGATAGTCGGCGGTTCCGTCATCGCTTTGATTGTCGACAAATAGGAAATGTCCGACCCCAAGCTTACGGTGATGCTCAAGGAAATATGGCAGGCGCACCGCCTCGTTGCGGACGGTGGAAAAACACAGGATCGTGTCGGGGCGAATGTTGCCCGTGCGGTCGCTGAGCGGTGTCAGCTGCCGTCGCTTGCGCAACGCACGCAACAGTAGTCTGCGCCGTTTCCAGCGCAGACGATAGGCCATGGTCAACTCCGATAGCTGACCTGAGCGATCCTGCCTTGCGTGCATTCGACCCTAATCCATGGTCTTGGGGTTCATAATCGCATGATACCCGGGGGCTGTGGCAGACCGAGGGCAGAATCGCGCCTATTTCTCGTAATGTCCAGTTTGGTGCCAGCGCCAAGCATCGGTAACCATCTGTTTCATCGTTGAGCGATGTGGTCGCCATCCAAGCTCGGTCTCCGCTCTGGCAGACCCCGAAACAAGGCATGTGCAGTCGCCCGGACGGCGCGGTCCTTCGGTTACGGGAACGGGTTTGTTTGTCACATGCGCCGACTGATCGATTACCTCGCGGACGGTGAAACCGCTTCCTGTGCCAAGATTGAACACTCGGCTTTCTTTCCCGTTTTCGAGCCAGTTCAAGCCCTTTACATGCGCGTCCACCAGATCCATCACATGCACATAGTCCCGGATACATGTGCCATCGGGTGTATCATAATCCGTGCCATGGATCGTTAGCGATGCACGTTTTCCAGCAATGGTGTCCAGAACGAGCGGTATGAGATGGGTTTCAGGTTGGTGATGCTCTCCCACCTCGGCCTCCGGATCGGCGCCAGCCACGTTGAAATAGCGGAAAATAACGTGGTGTAGGCCGTGGGCCTTTTCGAAATCGTGCAGAATATCCTCGATGGCGCGTTTCGAGGCGCCATAGGCGTTGATGGGGTGTTGGGGTGACTCCTCGTCCAAAACGATGTTGTCCTGATCACCATAGGTGGCGCAGGTGGATGAAAAGACGAAATTAGTGCACTCCGCAGCG
>Ga0102932_1001420_pt1 | contig 12449 bp, 39 predicted proteins | sample SalPonR1_C_D2_MG_FD_78212 | JGI IMG/M metagenome (GOLD analysis project Ga0102932, IMG submission 78212) | Salt pond soil microbial communities from South San Francisco under conditions of wetland restoration - Salt Pond MetaG R1_C_D2_MG | ecosystem: Environmental > Aquatic > Marine > Intertidal...
GCTCAATTGTGCCGCTTGTAAAGATCGCCTTAAAGTCTTTCATCCCTGGTATCCTCTACCTCTCAGTGTACTTACAGTATACGGCATCCTTGCCGCTGTGTCAACTGTTATTTGCAGGACTCGTCGTAGGTGTCCTTGTAGTCTGGCCACGCACCGCTTTCAACCATATCGCAGTAGTGGGCCTGCTCGGCTTGGAGTTCTTTCTGGCCTTCACCGCCTGACCACAGTACAATACCCATAACCAGGAAGGGCAACAACAGGAACGCTCGATCACTCCACAGGACTTTCCGGTTGTGCTTCTGTACCTTGCTCATCTTGTTGCCCTCTAACGCTTCAGTGTCTATACAGTATAAGCTCACTTGCCGAGTCTGTCAACCTTGTCGTAGATCTTTTTGAGGTTCTTGTAGTTGGCTACCAGACTCTGCTGGATCAGGTTGCGGACGAACATTCCGAAGAACAGTGTGCCCAGCAGGATGAACACAGCCTGGGCGTAGGGCTTGTCAGTGAGCGGAACGGCTGCGAAGATGATTGCTGCGAGAAAGATCATGCTGCCTCCTCCTGGCATACTTGGGCCAGTGCGGCCTCAAGCTCGGGTTTGATGTGTGCGGGCAGTTTGGGTTGGAAGAACGGCATGCCTGCGTGATACAGGATGCAGTCCACGTCTTGCACGTAACGGTCCGCGGTCCATGCCTCAACGTACCAACGCACCGCAGTCTCACGGTCACCTGCACCCATGTCGATGAACTGCTGGATCTCTTGCTCGTACTCAGCAACCGCTTCAGCTTCGGCTGCGTCTTCGGCAGCTACCTGCTCGTCTGCCCACTTGTCGTACATCTCGGCAGTGCGCTGGAGGCTCTCGATGCTCTCTCCTTGAAAGTCGATCCAACGCGGCTTGCAGCCAGTGGCTACCTTAGCAGCCTCCCAGATGATCTCTTGCAGGGTGTCGCGGTCGGTGATGTCGGAGAAGTTAGTCATCTTGTTGCCCTCTAGCTCGTTTGCTTCACTGTAACTACAGTATACAACACCTGGGTTGGTCTGTCAACTCCTAATCTGTATTATCTTCTGGGGTTTTGCTGATGCCATTCCACTCATCTTCCTCGCGCTGTCTGAGGAACTTGCGAAGGCGTGCTGCCTCTACAGCGAGCTTCCGTTGCTGTTCCATGACCTCTGCTAGGCGCTGCTCGAGTTCGTACTTGGTCATCTTGTTGCCCTCTAGCTCGTTTGCTTCAGTATGTTAACAGTATAAGGCATCCCTGCCTCTCTGTCAACCACTTTTTAAAAAGGATCTGACCAATTGCGCCACTGTGCCTGTGTGATCTCACCTTGGCGTGTGAGACCGTCAACCCACAGCCAGAAGCGATAGTTCTTGGCTGCCTTGTCGTTTCCGTACGCTTCCAGCTCAGCTGCGTAGGACTCTTTGAACTCTCGTACCACTTGCGCTTTGGTGTACTTGGCCATTTGCTTCGCCCTCTGTCTCAGTGTACGTTAAGTATACTGCCTTCCGTGGCAGGTGTCAACTCTTACCTGTCCAACTTCTCGGCAACGGACAACATCATCTTAACCATCTCGCGGTTGTCTTCATCTTCCAAGAAGTCCATCAACTTGTCGAAGGGCACGTCGCCGTCCTGTGAACCCCACAAGGTCTTGCTCTTGTACTCGTTACGGAGGTACTTGATGTCGTTGTCTAACTCGTGGATCTCTTTAATTGTAAATTTCATCTTGCTGCCCTCGTTCTCTCACTGTACACACAGTATAAGCTCAAGTGTCGTCTCTGTCAACCCCTAAAGGACACCGTAACGGAGCAAGATGTGCTCTACTGCCAGGTACCAGGCCCACAAGGGGAAGATGACTGCGAAGAAGGTGCTCCAGAAGCCATTGGCAAGGATAATGCCCATGACCCATACAAACGTGCCTACAAGACTTGCAATTGCTCTCATGTTGTTCCCCTTACCCGTGGTATAGGACTGCGTGGGTTGCGTCTCTGCGGCGTGTCATGCTTTGCTTTGGGTTAACGCGAGGGCCGCGGTATATAACACGGATGTTCCAGCCTTGCTCTCGGATATCCTTACGCAGTTCCTTTTCAATTGCGTTAAACACATCCATCGGAATATAGCCGGACATCGCGCCGTTGCGGCGATGCTTGGGGAACATGCGGCGTACTTCTTCAACTGTAACTTTCATCTTGTTGCCCTCTAACGCTTCAGTGTCTATACAGTATAAGGCCTTAGGCCCGGTCTGTCAACCCCTAAAAGTAAATGTGGGGCTCACCGTGGAACCAATGCGGCATCTCAACCCAGCCAAAGCCGCCGTCTTCGTGCCACGCGCCAACAGTGTGGCCGAACTTGACATACACCTCGTGGACCTCAGTCTCGTCGTCGTTGAACCGATCGAAAACCTCAATTGGCCCCCAGGTCTCGCGCAAGATGTCCTGGAACCTGGAACTGGAGTAGACTTCAATGCGGCCGTCTTTGTCGATGTCGAACTTTTTCATCTTGCTGCCCTCGTTCTTTCACTGTACATACAGTATACAGTCACCTGCCGCGGGTGTCAACCACTTCCAACACCTTTGTGGATCGAACGTCAACACCAGTCTGTTGTCTATAGGCGTCACGAAACTGCGGCAGCATCTCTGCTTCGTCGTACTCGCCTACGTAATGAAAGCGAACGATGCTGATGTTGCCGACCATGTCTAAGACATGAACTCGCGCATAGCCTTTGCCGAACAGCGATTTGATCCAATCAATCATTATCGATTACCTCTTGTCCTGGACTCTGTTGTTAAAACGCTTTCAACACGTCCAATAAGTGAATAATGCAAAGCAACACGTTGCCTGCGCCTAAGGGCACTACGTACCAAGGCACCTTCTTGTTGTCGCGTTCTAACTCAGTCTTTAAAGAAGAAAGCAGCCACGCGCCCCAGGCGTTAAGGATCATAAAGAGCAGTGAAAGCGCCATTACCAGTAACCTTTTGCAGTAAGTTTGCGATAGTCAACGCCCTTTCTAACCAGTTCTTCGCGGGCTTTGACCTTTGCTTCTTTGGAAGTATCTGCAGACACCATAACACGGCCTATTACTCGATTCTGACGATCGTACACAGTTACTTCGTATTCTGCGAATCCCATGTTAGTCCTCCACGGCTTCAACAGTGACTTTATATCTACGACCGTTGCGGTCAACAACGTCGATAGTCTTCTTCGAAGAAATAAACCATCCTTTAGTAGGATGTAGGTCGAGCTTGGGCTTGTCAACCTTTGTAACAAACATTGACTCGTCAATCGACTTTTTGAGAGTGCCGTGTATCTTGTGAGCAATGTAGTCGCAGAAGTCCATCTTGTTCGCCCTCTATCTCAGTGTACACACAGTATAAGCTCAGCGACGGAAGATGTCAACCACTTTTTGGATTGCTCCTGTAACAGTGTTGCCGACCCACTTGAGGCTTGCCCAAATATCTATTGCAGTCATCGCAGTCATCGCAGCCATCCAGGTAGGGGCAATGCCGCACACTACAAAGATCACAAGGATGATACCCCAGGTGATCCAACTGGCTGGTCCCAGGATCCAGATAGCTGCCAGCATAGACAGGAAGGGAACTTGGAACACAGCACGACCATCACGTAACCGTTCCAGCATCATACAGTCTCCAGTTTCTCTTGTGGGTAGTCTTCAACAAGCTCGATGCCCTGCTCCAGTGCAGCAGCAGCAACAATCGCGTCCATCTGCTCTTCAGTGCGCAGGTACGCAGTGGTGTAGAAGCGACCAAAAGCGTATTTGTAGCGCGATGCACCAAAGCCAAACACCTGACGGAATTCTTGTGCGCGGTTGCAGAGGCCGTTGTTGTACAGGTCGTGGTAGCAGTTACAGGCCTTGCGGAACTTCTCCAGCTTCTTGTTCTTGCTGCGTGGATTTGCTACACTGCCTTCTGCGGGGATGAGTTCGTTCAGCGCCTTAGCAGCGGATTGGAAGGTGCCCTTGTGGTTCCAGTAAGTGTGCTTGATCATAACGCTTGCCCTCGTATGCTTCAGTGTCTATACAGTATAAGGCATTCCTGCCTCTCTGTCAACCCCTAATCTGGAATGAGGACTTCTTTTTTCCAGTAGTACAGTGTGATGCCAGCAATCTGGAAGCATTGGTCTTCGTCAAACTCAAACACGACCTTGCTAGGACCGTGTTCTGACCGATAGTTGCGGAAGTGACCTTGGGCTTCGATCATTGTCTTCTTGGCCATCTTGTGGTCCAGCTTGAGCCGCATGATGCCTTGCTTGTCTCTGAGTGTGTACATTACTCTACCTCGTTGCCAAGACCGTCAACCTCTACCCGGAAGGTAGCGTCTGGGTTGCCGGTGTTGAAGTACTTGCAGACTGCAATGTATCTGCCGTCTTTTGACATCTCTACAGTACGACACTGACCTGGATATGCAATGCCGCCAATGATGATCTCGTAGGTGCGGCCCATAGCACGGTGTTCACGTAGCTCAGTCATCGTAGTCTCCTTACAGGTCGAACAGCAGGGTGTGGGCGCCGCGTGTGGCGTCGATGTAGATGACAAGCTCTTCCTTGCACAGAGTCTCGGCAGTGCCGCCCTCGTTCTTGGCTTCTACACGCAGGTCGCCACGAGCTTCTTTGATTTTTTCCAACTCTGCAATCAGTTCGGAGATGTACATGTTCTTGCCCTCTTACCGTTCACTGTCCTACAAGTATACTGCCATCCGTGGCAGGTGTCAACCCCTTATTCGTTGAGTAAGAAGTTCTTGTACGCTTCGGCAGCTTCCTCTCGAGTACCGTAGAGGTCGTCACTGTGAACAACGTTGCTACCTGACAAGTAGAACCAGCGTCCTGGCCGGCCAGCCAACTCGAACAGTTTAGTATCACGGGTGAGGTCGTCGTGCATCCATGAATCCAGTGCGCCGCCTGTGAGAACGTTAGCTGCGACTTCAACAGGCTTGGTGTAGTTCTCGGTAGGTTCTACCTCAACGTTGATGTCCATGTGCCCGATGATCCACGAGGAATGCATTTGGCCGTCTTGGACAAACCACACTGTTCTCTTCTCGTCATGTTCAACCATTTTCGTCTCCGGAGTTGAAAATTTCTTGTGCTTCCTCGTAGCTCACAGACCAGTCCAGACAGTAGTTGGTCACCTCGCGGAAGTTACGAGCTGTCTCTTCGTCAGTCCAGTCGTACTTGGCTTGGAATGTACGGAAGGTATCTTCAAGGTCGGCGCGTTGGCTCATGTGTGCTCCTTAGATACAGTCGATGTATTGTTTGGCTTGGGCAAGCATGCCTACCACTTCGTGTACGTCAGCCTCTTCGGCCTTCTGGTGGCCTTCCTTGATGAACTGCTCTGCGTCTTCGTACTCTAGGAAGAAAGTGTCGTCGTTCTCTTCCTCGTCGTGGATAGCAACCCAGGGCTCGCTCTCGTTCCATTCGACAGAGAAGCCGCTGTTGCGAACGTAGTTGCTCATCTCAGTGATGATTTCTTTCATGGATGGTGTGCTCATGTGCTGCCCTCGTTCTCTCAGTGTACCTACATTGTAAGCTCTGCTGACGTCCTTGTCAACTAGTTTATACCAGGAACCCTAGCTCGCGGGCTTCTTTGCGGACTGCTTCTTGAGCAGCTTCGTTGGGCAGGTCTGCATCCAGGAGTTGATCGATGCAGTCTTCTTTGAGGGCGGGCTCTTCCAGCTCGATGAAGTGGACGTTGGTGTGGCCGTTCTTGGTCAGTGTGCGAACGCGGTTCTTGTTGTTAGCATAGCGAACCTTGACTTTGCCTTTGTGCTCGCTTACGCCTACGAAGGTGAACTCTTTGAGTGTGGCCATGTCTAACCCTCTAGTGCTTCAGTGTCTATACAGTATACGCTCGCATGAGCTCTTCGTCAACCACTTTCTTAAACTTCCTGTGGCTCTTGCTAAACTGCTTGAGCGGGCTCTTGAAGATCTTGATCTCGCCTGTGAGCACGTTGCGGTAGCCTACCAGCCAGCCCTTGCCCTTGTCCAGCAGGTAAGTGTGGTTGGGATACTCCCAGTCAGTGACCTCTTGCACAACCTCAAGCTCGCCTACCTTGCTTTGCTTGCCTAGCCCTTTAGCTTCGCTCATGCGTTGCTCCTTCCATAGCCTGTACGTTCACGGCAAGCGTTACACGGGCTGCCTTCAATAGCGCAAGTGCACCGCATACGAGCAGCTTCTTCCATCTGGCGCCCAACCTCCGCTTGCACTGCTTCCGCAAACGCTTGGATGTCAAACCCGTCGTAGGCATCAGTAACGAAGTTGCCTTCGCAGTAGATGCGGTCAACCTGTTCTTCTGTGAGCCACTTCATGTTACGCTTGGCCATGCTGCTCTCCGTTTCTCTCAATGTACACACAGTATAAGCTCAGCCCGCGTGGCCGTCAACTACTTTTGGATACTAGCCCTAGACGAACGTTTTAATTCGTTGATATGCTTAGAGTTTCTGTACCGCAGAACAATGACTTACGTATCTTGCTTTTATTTTACGGCGTGTTGCGTATCGTAGCGCTCGTGGGCCCGCAGATTGCGCGTATACGGAGATCTCGGCTAATTGGGGCCGTTGTATATCAAGAACTTACAGTCAAAAAAAAGCCCTGTAACGGACGAGGGCACATCCGGAACAAGGCTTCTAAACGCTAGCAGTAATCGAGGGCACAATCCTGCTAGCTGTGGCCCTTTGCAGCTCTGTATCGAGGGCGGCTGCTTGGGCATTTGGGCTACATCAACGAGGGCACATTGATGTAACCCGGGGGTCTTACTTGTTACGCATCAAAGTATTTTGTGCGTAGTCTTCCCAATCTTTCGGGAATGCTTTGGCCAAGTCAGCGGCCTTCAGCACAGTTCGAAGCGACAGTTCACGCAGACGCTTCTTGTTGTTATCGATAAAGTCAACGATATCCTCGTGTACTTCATCGGAGAATTCATATTCATCAAGCATACCGTCGCCGATGATCTGTTTGATTCGCAGCATCTTATCGCGCTCTGAATCAATAGTCAGGTCCAAGTAGTGACAACGTGATTCAAGTGCTTCAAGGTGATCACGCAGCTTCTTAGACTTCACGTTATCGAACTTGATGTTAGTGATAAAGATCACAGAACCTTTGAAGTCGAACTGGTCCGGAATACCTTCAGCTCGCAGTTTGTGCGAATCAGTGTTCCAAGAAATAGTACGCTTCTTCTTCGAATCAAGTGCTGCCTTCAGAATGTTCAAAGACAAGTCGTCAAGCAGAACAGTGTCACAGTCATCAAACACAATAACATTGTCTTTGTCTGCAAAGTTGTACAACTTGGTGTACAAGCCGAGCGCAGACATTGCACCTTTAACCACTTCGTACTTGCGTTCACCATTGCCAAGGTCTGCAATCAAATCGTGCCGACCAAGTACCTTTTCAACACCGAACGACTTGCCAACACCTGGAGGTCCGGAAACAATCATTGCTCGAACAGCGCCGCCTTTCGAAGCCTTAGTCATATCTTCGAGCACTTGGAATTGCTTGCGCATACGTTCGATGACTTCTTCGTCAGTTTCGGCAACAACAGGCTCTTTGGTATAACCTTCTACCACTTCATAACCTTCAGGTCCATCAACCTTAATCTTGATCTTACGATCCGGAAAGCCCGGTACATCAGTTGCGTCAACAGTTACATATCCGCCAACAGCACCAAATGTAAACTCTTTAACCATCGGAAACACAGTTCCGGAAACATCAGTGTCAACGCCGCGAATCTTGTAAGTGCCGTCTACAATTCGAATCATTTCCATCTTAAAGCCCTCTAATGTCTTTGCTTCAGTGTCTATACAGTATACGTTCTGTTCTGGATCCTGTCAAGCGTTTTCTAAACGCTTTTTACGTGCTTCTGCTTCACGCTTTGCCAGTCCAGCAATTAGCGGACGCGCTTGGCCGTACATGATTGGGGAGCGCAGGCCGCGTACTTCGTCTGCGTAAAATACTGCCCAGCTGTACATGTCATCGCCGTCGAACTTCTTCAGTGTCAGTTTGCGCGTTGCCATGCTAGTTTGCCCTCTAGTGCTTCAGTGTCTATACAGTATAAGCTCAGCTGCCCTAGCTGTCAACTACTTTTTAACCTGCGTACACCATATATTCGTTAGCAAGCTCCAGCTCTTCCTGTGTAAAGTCTTCGAGCTTAGGGCCGTAAATGGTGCCGAACTCTGTCAGCTTGCGGCCAGTGGCAGCCAGTTTGTTGCTGAGCTCGTCGCTCTTCTCGGAGTAGGCAGCGTCCATCATCGCGCGACCTACGTTGCCCAGTTGACGTTGCTGCTCAGTGATTTCGTTGTAGCTCATGGACTGCCCTCGTGTGCTTCAGTGTCTATACAGTATAAGCTCAGGTGCGGGGTATGTCAACCCCAATTTTGTTTGTGTTTGGTGTGGCCTTTCTTCATGGCCTTCTTGCGGTCTACGAACACTGCCGCCTTGTTGTACTGGCGAGCGTGTTTTGCTACGTAGTTTCTGTCTTTCATCTTGCTGCCCTCCAACGCTTCAGTGTCTATACAGTTTACTGTCTGTCTGGGGAACTGTCAACCCCTAAATTGGCACCCCTGGGAGGAATCGAACCTCATGCCGTCCACCCAACTCTACGGATCGGTTTAGAAGACCGATGTCGGGCTCAGGGGTAGAAGTTTCGTTGCTAACGATTCAGGAGTCTTATGCCCTATACGTCTGCTCCCTAAGAGCAACGAAACTAAAATTGGTGCCCGGAGCGAGACTTGAACTCGCACGCCATACAGCGAGGGATTTTAAGTCCCTTGTGTCTACCAATTCCACCACCCGGGCAAAACATTCGAAAGCTATTACTGAGACAACCTTGTTATTGAAACAAGTCACAGGGCGCGCTTTCCCTGCTTCGACGGTGTGCAGTATACTGCTATTCCGTCATGCCTCAGTAATAGCTCTCTTTAAAGTTGGTGGGCCAGGAGGGATTTGAACCCCCGATCCTCCGATTATGAGTCGGACGCTTTAGACCAACTAAGCTACAGGCCCTAATTAACTGCGTATTTATTTATCCCGAGTTCTTCAACAAGAACATTGTAAGCTCGGGCCCGTCTACTTTTACTAACTGTTCGGGCTTTTGTTTCATCTCGCGAACTGAGTTTGTTCCAGGATTCCTCAATGCAACCCGAACATTCTGTGCTGTAAACCCTACCACTCGGGCTAACGAGAAATCACGATAGCCCGGAGTAATCATTATCACGCTGTCATCTAACGACAGCTCGCGACCCAAGAAGTCTTTCATTGTACATCCGCGTAAGGCTTTGCCTCTGCCAGCATTGCTGTTTCAAGATCGATACCAGCCGCAGTAGCAAGGTCTTCTGCGTAGTTGATAAACGATACCGCGTCTTCGCCTGTGAGTTCAGTAACCGTCTTTCGATCTGTCTTTCGAACGAGACGAACGTATTCTTCACCGTAGCTGGCTTCAACAGTAAATCCAGCAGCGTCGGTCTTCTGTGCCATTGCTTGTGCGGACTTCTTCAGGTTACCAAACATAGTCGTCTACCTTTTGCTTCAGTGTAGTTAAGTGTAAGCTCTTGTGACGTCCTTGTCAACTGTTTTTAGTCCAAATCGCTGTGAAGATCTTCCTCGTCGCGGTCGGCTTCTTCCATACGCATCAAGTCAACCCATTCGCCGTCGTCCAGGAAGTAGCCCATCTCAACAGTGTAGTAGTTGCCCAGGTCGTATGGGTCGCGGGTGTATTCTTTGAAAAAGTCCGTTGCTTCTGAATACAGTGTAGTCTCGTACAACAGAGTCTGATCTTCAAGTCCGTAGTCACCGTAGACAAAGAACTGGCTCTCGACATCTTCTTCGTCGTCTTCGTCTTCGTCTTCTCCTACCACCCATTGAAGGTCGTTGGCACGGACCATGTCAGCAACATCGTCTTCGCTCATGTAAGCGAGAGCTGCCATAGCAATGACCTCAGGGTCGATAACTTCGTCTTTGATTGCTTCGATGACTTTGTTAGTTACTTCGCGTACCATGTGTCTTGCCCTCTGTTGCTTCAGTGTCTATACAGTATAAGCTCAAGTGACGTCCTTGTCAACCAGTTTATGCTGTTTCCAGTTCAGCAATTGCCTCGTCTAGCATCTGGACGCGTTGCCGACGGATGTCAACTACAACCCAGGAGCCGTTGGCCAGCAGTACATACGCAAATTCCATATCGGACCCGTCGAGGTCGTTGAACAGCTCTTCGAAGGTGCTGTGGACAGCAGCGTAGGTCTTCTCGCCGCGGTCGTTGTAGAACTCGCAATCTGCAACAGTCTCGCCAAGCACGCTCATATCGCCCCGAGTCATCAAGTCAGCAACCTGTTCGCGGTTGGTGTAGTGTTCGTGGAGGATGCGGCCGTTGTGAGAAACGTAACCGTCGTGGTGACAGTAAATGGAAACAATGGAGTCTTCGTTGCGAAGTGCGATAATGCTTCTGGTGCTCATAACGTGCCCTCTACGTTTATTGCTTCAGTGTCTATACAGTATACTGCCAGTCGCTGGGTCTGTCAACCCCCAAATAGGATTGTCAGGTTGACAATGCAGAAGAAGACGTTGGCTACGCCCAGAGGCACTAGGTACCAAGGAACCTTCCTGCCGTCGTACTCCATGCGGGTCTTAGTACGAGCAAGGCTCCATGCAGCCCAGCCGTTGAGTGATGCGAGAATCAGTGACAACATTACCAGTATCCCTTTGCTGACAGTTTCTTGTAGTCGACGCCCTGCTTGACAAGGATCTCACGAGCTTTGGTCTTTGCCTCTTTGGCAGAGTCAGCAGACACCATCATGTGGCCTTGTTTTTGGTTGCGGTTGTCGTATACTGTTACTTCGTACTCTGCGAATCCCATGTTAGTCCTCCAGGGCCTCAACAGTGACTTTATACTTCTGTCCGTGGACGTCAGTAACGGTGATTGTCTTTGTAGTAGAGCGGAGCCAACCTTCTTCGGGGTCCAGGTCGCTCATCACATGTTCAGCGCGGAAGATTTTGGTTGTGCCGCTTGCCCACTGTGAATCTCTGTGCAGTGTCTTGCGGATCAAATCAGCAATGTAATCGCAGTACTGTAACATGGTTAGCCCTCTAACGCTTCAGTGTCTATACAGTATACTGCCATCCGTGGCAGGTGTCAACCCCTACATTGCGTTTTGGAAGGCGTCCACTAGTGTACCAAAGAAGCTACCGATAGCAGTAGCAACGGCTGACGGGTCGACGACCAGTGAGTAGATAACCCAGCCGATGAACAGAACTACGGCGATCTGGATCGCGAAGATAAGCATAGCACCAAACTTGATCATTGTGTTCTCCTTACTTGAGGAAGTATTGTCTGCGGGTTTCGTCTGTGTTGAAGAAGCGGTCTGGGTATGGAAGGGGCTGTCCGGCTTCGTAGTGAACGCCCGGGCGATGCTTGTAGGGAACCTCGTCTGAAGTCAGGAACCGGAAGCCGCCGTAGTTGCCAGTCTCCATAAGGACCTGCTCGATCATTGTGCAGATACCTTCGCGGTGTCCTTGAGCAGTCACGGAGTCTTTCAGTTGCATGTTGGCATAGTCAACCAGCTTCTGAACTTCGATTGTCTTGCGCGGCATAGTCTTGCCCTCATTGCCCTAGTGTCTATACAGTATAAGCTCAGATGGGGACTGCGTCAACCCCTAATTGACGCAGCCTGCAAGAAGTTTGTCTACCTGTAGGTTGAGCGTGGCCTTGACGTACTGACCCTCAACCTCTTGACATTCCCGATACTGTGTGCTATAGGCCTCTTGCTCTTGTGGAACATAGCCTACGCTCTGAGGTGCGTTGAACCCTGCACAGGTCGTGATGCCTGTTATGATAAGGAGCGCCAATACGGCGCCCCCTACGACTGATACTGTCTTATTCATGTGTTCTCCTTAGTCCAGGCGTGAGCCTGCGTATGCTTCAAAGCCGAATGAACGAAGCACGTCAGCGGCAGCACGAGCACCTGCTTCAAGGACGTCTACGTTCTGTGCGTGGACTCCGCTTGGGTTCCAGATCTGGAAGGCTCGTGTGTAGTCTTGCTTGACACCTGCTTGCTTGAGCAGCTTGCCCATTTTCGAGCGTCCGTCCAGCTTCTTACCGTTGTGCTCGTAGAGGTTGACCCAGGCAAAGCCACACGCGCCCCAGTCTGAGCCAAGTTCGCCCAGCTTGCGGTTAGCAGCTTCGTGAGCTGCGGTGCGAGCCTCGGTGATGATCGCTTCCAGTGAACCTACAGTAGTGATAGTGGTTGATGCCATTGTGTTCGCCCTCTTGTGCTTCAGTGTCTATACAGTATACTACCAGCCAGCGTCGATGTCAACCCCTGATGTGTGCTCGTTGTTGCCGGGGATCTCAAGCCACTCGTCAAGGAACCGCTTACCTACGTCCAGACTCACGAAGTTCTCGCCCTGCATACCTTGCTCAGAGTAGTCTAAGTCATTGACAGCGCCGCGCGAGAAGCCAAGCC
>Ga0102932_1001426_pt1 | contig 12413 bp, 15 predicted proteins | sample SalPonR1_C_D2_MG_FD_78212 | JGI IMG/M metagenome (GOLD analysis project Ga0102932, IMG submission 78212) | Salt pond soil microbial communities from South San Francisco under conditions of wetland restoration - Salt Pond MetaG R1_C_D2_MG | ecosystem: Environmental > Aquatic > Marine > Intertidal...
GACAGATATCTCGACCTACATGCCCGACGGCTGGGACGTCGACCCGGTGCGCTGGCGGTCGGCCACGGCCTCGACCTTTGCCGCGTCACTCGAACTTGCCAAGGAAGGCAAGGTCGAGCTGCGCCAGTCCGAGACCTTCGCACCCATCGAACTGCGCCGGAGAGACGGGCGGTGAGTGACGCAACCGGGACAGATTTCGAACAAAGCCTGTTCGAGGCCCCGCCGATGGGCGAACAGGAACGCATGGTCGAGGCGATCCTCTTTGCCACCGCCGAACCGGTGACCGTAAAGGAGCTGAACGACCGCATGCCGCACGGATCGGACGCCGCCGAGGCGCTGGTTCACCTGCGCAAACGCTACGAGGGCCGGGGCGTGAACGTGGTCAGGGTCGGCGATGCCTGGGCCATCCGCACCGCACCCGATCTCGGTTTCCTGATGCAGAAGGAAACCGTCGAGACCCGCAAGCTCAGCCGCGCCGCCATCGAAACGCTGGCGATCATCGCCTATCACCAGCCCGTCACCCGCGCCGAGATCGAAGAGATTCGCGGCGTGTCGGTCAGCCGGGGCACGGTGGACCAGCTGCTCGAGATGGAATGGATTCGCTTCGGCCGCAGGCGGATGACACCCGGCCGTCCGGTGACATTTGTGGTGACCCAGGATTTCCTCGATCATTTCGGCCTCGAATCGGCCCGCGACCTGCCGGGGCTCAAGGAACTGCGTGCCGCCGGCCTGCTGGAGAACCGCCCGCCGCCCGGCACCATGCCGCAGATGGGCGAAGGCGACGTCGATGCCGAGGAAGCCACCGAAGAAGGCCAGTCCGAACTTTTCGAGGATTGAGCGGGTCTTTCCGTCAACGGAAAGATGCGATGCGTCGACGCATCGCCGCCCCCGTCGCGATCACGAAACCGTTGCGGATTGGTGAACCAATGCCCGAAAATCGTCGTATTTGTTTTCTATATCGCTGTCCGAGGCAGACACACCCAGCAGGAGGACGACATGAACCTCAACACGATCATCAACATGGTGATGCGCACCGTGATGCGCCGCGTGGTCAATTCCGGAATCAATGCCGGGATGAACGCCGTCACCAACCGCAAGAAGCCCAAGGCCAAGGCGCAGGACAAGACGTCCCGCTAATTCGCCCTGAAATGCTTGGACAGCTTCAGACCCTGTCCCTGGTAATTCGATGCGATCCCCGCGCCATAAAGCTGGCTCGGGGGCTGATCCATCTGTTCGTAGACCAACCGCCCGACGATCTGCCCGTGTTCCAGCACGAAGGGGGCCTCGTGGCAGCGCACTTCCAGAACGCCGCGTGACCCCATTCCGCCCGCCGCGTCATGGCCGAAGCCGGGGTCGAAGAACCCGGCGTAATGCACCCGGAATTCGCCCACCATCGCAAGAAACGGCGCCATTTCAGCCGCATAGTCCGGCGGGATATGCACCGCCTCGCGGCTGACAAGGATATAGAACGCATCCGGATCAAGGATGATCTGGCCATTGGTGGTTCGCAGCTCTTCCCAGAAATCCGACGGCGCGTAATGCCCCAGCCTGTCGAGGTCGATCACCCCGGTATGCGGCTTGGCGCGGTAGCCCACGAGATCGCCCTCGACGGGCTTGAGATCGACGGAAAACCCCAGCCCGTCGCCGATCACCGCAGGACCACCGGTCACCAGGGTCTGTTCGGCATGCAACGCACGCAGCGTGTCATCGTCCAGCACCGATTGTCCGTTGCGGAACCGGATCTGGTTCAGCCGCATCCCCGGACGCACCAGCACCGAGAACGAGCGCGGGCAAATCTCGGCATAGAGCGGGCCTTGGTATCCGGCGGCGACGCGGTCGAACTCGGTGCCCTCGTCGGTGATCATGCGCGTCAGCAGGTCCAGCCGCCCGGTCGAGCTCTTGGCATTTGCAACCGCGCTGAGGCCCTCGGGCAACGCCAGCCGTTCCATCAACGGCACGAGATAGACGCAGCCCTTTTCCAGAACCGCGCCACCCTCGAGTGATATCCGGTGCATTTCGAAATCCGCCAGCCGGTCTTCGACGCGGCGTCCCTTGCCCGCAAGGAATGACGCCCGCACACGGTAGGCGATCGTGCCAAGACGCAGATCGAGGCTGGCCGGTTGCACCTGTCCGTCGGCAAACGGGATCTCGGACGCAATGACGCCGCTGTCCCTCAATGCCGTGATCTGCTGATTGGCCAAAACACCCGTCATCCCAGGTCCCCTCATCCGCGTTCTGCCTTGCATAGCAAGCAGTTGCGCCCCTTGCGAGGGCGTTTTCGCGTGGCGGTAACGATAGCGGATGAAATGATTGGTCGGGCTAGCAGGACTCGAACCTGCGACCTTCCGTCCCCCAGACGGACGCGCTACCAGGCTGCGCCATAGCCCGACTGCCGCCTGTCATAACGGTTTTGGATCTGGCCGCAAGTGCGAAATTTCGTCTGCGGCACAGGATTGTCTCAGCGCGCAACCTGCTTCAACTGCTCCAGAATCGGTGCGATCTGGCGGGCCGACCCGGCGGACAGGCGGGTGATCCGCGACAGATGTGTCAGCGCCCCCGGCGCGGGCTCGATCGTGGCAGGGGGCGGTGTGGGCTTCGGGACCTCGCGAGTCGGCTGCGACTCGGCTGCGGCGTCTTCACGACGGTCGTCCATCGACTGCTGAAGAAGGCCGGGCAGGGCGCCGTTTCCGGTTTCCGGTTCCGCGTGCGGTTCAGCCGCAGGTGCCGGGTCTTCGGAGCTGTCGGCCAGCGCCACCTCGGGGTCGACCACCGACGCGGGGTCGGTGTCGACCGGTTCGGCGTCCGGCGCGACCTCCGTGCTGTCGCTCTGCGGCAGTTCGGCATGTTCGATCTCTGACGGTGCTTCGTCATGCTCTGCAGCCGAGGGGGTCTCTGCCGGTGGCTCCTGTTCGACAGGCTCCTCTGCGACGGGTTCCGTCCCCGTCAAATCCTGCGTCACCGGCTCTGGCTCGACAGCGTCCGGCGTTGCCTCCTCGGGCTTGGCAAAGGGCACCACGGTGTCGACGGGTTCCGACGCGGGCACGTGTTCGAAGACATCGTCAAACCCGTCCTCCTCGTCGCCCAAGCTTAATTCACAAAGCGAAGATACGTGCTTAATGCCATGTTCGCGAAGGACCTTTTGCGCACCTTTGATGGTCATGCCGTCTTCGTGCAGAAGCTTCTTGATACCGCCCAGAAGCCGCATGTCGGCGGGGCGGTAATAGCGCCGGCCACCAGCGCGCTTGACGGGTTTGATCTGGGTGAACTTGCTTTCCCAGAACCGCAGGACATGCGCCGGTGTATCGAGCCATTCGGCCACTTCGCTGATGGTTCGAAAGGCGTCCGCGGATTTGCTCATGACCGTCAGCCCTTGTTGCCCGCGGCCACCCTGTCTTTCATCAGATGCGATGGGCGGAAGGTCAGGACCCGGCGCGGGTTGATCGGCACTTCTTCGCCGGTCTTCGGATTGCGTCCGACACGGGCTGCCTTGTCGCGGATCGAAAACGTGCCGAAGGACGAGATTTTCACCTGTTCCCCGGCCACCAGCGCGTCTGACATGTGGTTCAATACCGTTTCCACGAGATCGGCGCTTTCATTGCGCGACAGGCCGACTTCGCGAAACACCGCTTCGCTGAGGTCCATCCGTGTCAGTGTCTTTTGTCCCATTGCACAAGTCTCCCCGGTTCGGGGCAGCATGCGCTGTGCGATTTTCCGAGTCAATATCAATGGCTTGCACGAGGGATTTTGGGCAGGCTTCCCCTACCAGCGCAAAACCACCGCACCCCAGGCAAGTCCGCCGCCGATCGCCTCGGTGACGACGACATCGCCGCGCTTGATCTGGCCGCGTTCGACACCCACCGACAGGGCCAGCGGAATCGACGCCGCCGAGGTATTGCCGTGATCCTGAACCGTGACGACCACATGATCCATCGACAGGCCAAGTTTCTTGGCGGTGCCCTGGATGATGCGGATGTTGGCCTGATGCGGCACCACCCAATCGACCTCGTCGCTGGCGATTCCGGCCTTGTCCATCGCGATGGTCGCCGTCTTGGCAAGCTTTTCGACCGCGTGGCGGAACACCTCCTTGCCCTGCATGCGCAGGAAGCCGGTGGTTTGCGTGCTCACGCCGCCATCGACATAGAGGATCTCGCGATGCTGGCCGTCGGAATTCAGGTCGATCGACAGGATGCCCCGGTCGGTCTTGTCGCCCGCGCCGTCCTGCGCTTCGAGAATCACCGCGCCCGCGCCGTCGCCGAACAGCACGCAGGTCGACCGGTCGTTCCAGTCCATGATCCGGCTGAAGGTTTCCGCGCCGATCACCATGATCCGCCTGGCCTGGCCCGACACGATCAGCGCGTTGGCATTCGCCATCGCGTAGATGAAACCGGCACAGACCGCCTGGACGTCAAAGGCAAAGCCCCGGTTCATGCCCAGAGCCGACTGCACCATCGTCGCGGCAGAGGGGAAGGTCAGGTCGGCGGTCGAGGTCGCCAGAACGATGGCGTCGAGGTCATTGGCCTCAAGCCCGGCATCCGCCAAGGCCCTTTTCGCCGCCTGGGTTGCGAGGTCGGAGGTCGTTTCGCCCTCGGCCGCGAAATGCCGACGCTCGATGCCCGAGCGCGACCTGATCCATTCGTCGGACGTGTCGAGCGACGCTTCGAATTCCGAATTCGGAACCACCCGGTCCGGCAGGTAGTGCCCAAGCCCCACAACAACCGCGCGTATGGTCATCTCGGGCTCTCCTCGTTCGTTTCGGAATTTTCGATATGGTCTGCCTCGATATCGGTGATCGAGGCCAGCCGCGCCGCCAGCCGGTCGGAAAAACCGGAATGCGCGAGTTGAAAGGCCAGCTTGATGGCTGCGGACACGCCGGTCGCATCGGCCGAGCCGTGCGATTTCACAACCGTGCCGTTCAGGCCAAGGAACACGCCGCCATTGACGCGGCGCGGGTCGATCTTTTTCTGCAAGCGGCGCAGCGAGGTCAGCGCCAGCAGCGAGGCCAGGCGCGACAGCGGCGAATAGGCAAACGCTTCCTTCAGCCGGTCGCCGATCAGCGACGCCGTGCCTTCGCCGGTCTTCAGCGCGACATTGCCGGTAAACCCGTCGGTGACGATCACGTCGCAATCCTTGCCCGGCAGGTCGCCGCCTTCGACGAATCCGACGAAATCGAACTGCGCGCGCGCCGCCGCCTTGCCGATCAGCTCATGCGCCGCCTTCAGCTCGGACCGGCCCTTGTGCTCTTCGGTGCCGACGTTGAGCAGACCGACGCGCGGGCGCTCGAGGTTCAACCCGTTGCGGGCATAGGACACGCCCATCAGCGCGTATTGCAGCAGATCCTCGGCATCGGCGCGCACATCGGCGCCGACATCCAGCATGACGTTGAATCCCTGCGGATTGCGCGAGGGCCACAGAATCGCGATGGCCGGACGGTTCACGCCCGGCAGCTTGCGCAACCGGATCATCGACACCGCCATCAGCGCGCCGGTGTTGCCGCAGGACACCGCGACGGTGGCTTCCTTGTTGCGCACGGATTCGATGGCCGCCCACATGGACGTGCCCTGACCGTTGCGCACCACCTGGCTGGGTTTGTCGCCCATCGACACGACGCCCGACGCATCCCGGATCTCGCACCGCTCGGCCAGGGCCTTCTTGCGCGAGATCAGCTTGTGCAGCTTCTGCTCGGGTCCGTGGACCAGAAACCGGATGTCGGGATTCGCCTTGGCGGAATGAGACATGCCGGAGACAACTGCCTCCGGCCCCAGATCGCCGCCCATCGCGTCGATCGATAGCACAATTGGCGCGTCACCCACCTTTTTATGATCCTGCGATGAGGTCATGCGGAGGGGTGCGCCCAATCGTTGCTTATGCCGCGTCTTCGTCCAGGTCGATTTCGTCGGCCTGCGCCACGACTTCACGATCCGCGTAGTGACCGCAGGACGGGCACACGTGGTGCGGACGCTTCAGTTCGCCGCAATTCGAACATTCGTTCGGATTTGCTGCGGTCAGGGCGTCATGTGCGCGACGGTTGTTGCGACGCGACTTGGATACTTTGTTCTGTTGGACAGCCATGTCTCAACCTCAATTGTCTATAACCGGTGGCATGAGCGCCATGCCGCGTTTCGGGTGTGTCCGGCCTCTTACGTGGAAACCGGTCCGGGGGGCAACCCCCACCTCGGATGAAGGCGCGAACATAGGGGCAATCGTGAAATCCGCAAGGCTTTTCTGGTGCGCAGATCAGGACTTTTTGTCCAGCTTGTCGCGCAAGCCGGCCAGCCCGGCAAAGGGCTTTGTGTCCTCGTCCCGGAGCGGCGTCACACCATCCTCGGCGAACACCGCGTCGCCCAGATCGGCCTCGTCGGCGCGCGGGTATTGCGGCAGCGACAGCGCCAGCGATTCGATCATCGCGTCATGCGCCGAGATCACGTGGCCCAAAGGCTCGGTGCTGGTGTCCTCGGGCATTTCGGTTTCGGCACCGCTTTCGGCCTCGTCCAGAAGATCGGCCGGCAGGTAGACCCGCTGGACGGTCTCGTCGATCCGCGTCGTCACCGGATCGAGCGTCACCACGCAGGGCTGCACCACCGTCGCGCCCAGGGTGGCGGTCAGTGTCCACCCGCGCGCCCCGGATGGCGAAATCTCGCCCTCGAAGCGCAGTTTCCTGAGCGAAGACAGGTTGAGACGCTCTGCAATCGCCGTGCGTGCTTCTGCGTCCGGATGCAGCTCGAACCGGGTCGGACGGCGAGTCGGCAGGTCGCTTACACGAAATTCTCCGGGTTTCAGAACCTGTTGTGGCATATCTTGTGTGCACCCTTTGCTTGAACACAGGCCAAAGGCCGTGTAATCGAGATAAAAGGCAGCGAACGCCAACGCAAGAGAGGCGCCATGCAGGGCATCAGATCGACAGTCAGGATCGGGCTTGTGACGCTTCTGTGCATATCGCTTGCCGGATGCTCCGCGCGCTATCGCACGCATGGCTATGTTCCGGCGGAAGACGAATTGCAGCAGATCGTGCCGGGTGTGGATACGCGCGGCACGGTGGAAGACCTGATCGGGGTTCCCTCGACATCGGGCACCCTGAACGAATCCGGGTTCTATTACATCGAAAGCGATGTGCGCCATTTCGCGTGGCAGCGTCCCGAAGTGGTCGACCGCGAGGTTCTGGCGATCACCTTCGATACCGATGGCGTGGTCGAGAATATCGAACGCTACGGGCTCGAGGATGGTCAGGTCGTGCCCTTGGCGCGCCGCATCACCCGGTCGGGCGATGGCGATATCGGGTTCATCCGCAAGCTCTTCGGCAATATCGGCGGGATCAACGCCGCGGACTTCCTCAACTGAGGTCATGAGCGCAGCGGCACATACCGCCGCTGCACCGGGTCCTGCGGTGTCGCTGTCTCTGGGCGGCTACAGCGCCTGCATCGGCGATGCCGCAGACCTGCGCGAGGACGCGCTCGGGCTGCGCGCCACGGCGTTCCGGTCCGGTGGTCCGGACGAAGACCGGTTCGACTCGATCTGCCTGCACGGGATCGTTCGCAATGCCAGGGGCGAGACGCAGCTTGCGCTGCGGACGCGGCTCTTTCCGGATGCCGCCGGGCTCGGGGACAGTTACACCGCGCAATTCTACGACCTTGCCCCGCTGGCGCGTCACGCCGGACCCTATCTCGAGCTTGGCCGTGTCTGCCAGGGCCCGGGGCCGTCCGACCTGATGGCGCTGCGGCTGGTCTGGGCGGCGCTTGGCGCGCTGGTCGATGCGGCGGGGGTGCGGATGCTCATCGGGTGCAGCTCCTTCGCCGGAACCGACCCGGCGCAGCACCACGCAGCCCTCGCCACCCTGCAGGCGCATCACCTGGGGCCCGCCAGCCTGCGCCCCTTGCGCAGGGACGCAACCGCCATCGACCTGCCAAAGGGCGCACCGTCGCGCGCTTCGTTGCCACACTTGTTGCGCAGCTATCTGAACATGGGTGGATGGGTCGGCGACCATGCCGTTCCGGACCCGCAGCTTGGTACGGTGCATGTCTTCACCGGCCTCTGCGTGGCCGACATTCCGCCGCGGCGTGCGCGCCATCTGCGCGCTTTGGCGCGGGCGGCACAGACCCCCGGCACCAGACCCCTTGACCTTGCGCCCGACGCGCCGTAGCGCGAGGCCATGGCCATCATACCGCTTCTTCAACTCAACGACATCTCGCTCACCTTCGGGGGCGATCCGGTGTTCCATGACCTCAGCCTCGTGGTGCAACCGGGCGACCGGGTGGCCCTTGTCGGCCGCAACGGGTCGGGCAAATCCACGTTGATGAAGGTGATGGCCGGGCTGGTCGAAGCCGATGGCGGCGACCGCGTCGTGTCGCCGGGAGTGAGCGTCGGCTACATGGAGCAGGATCCCGACCTGGGCCAATACGCCACGCTGGGCGACTACGCGATGCACGGGCTCGACCCGTCCGAGCTCTACAAGGTCGAACGCGCGGGCGAAGGGCTGAAATTCGACCCCGACCGCTCGGTCGAGACCGCCTCGGGCGGCGAACGCCGCCGCGCCGCGCTGGCCCGTCTGATGGCGCAGGACCCCGAACTGATGCTGCTGGACGAACCGACCAACCATCTGGATATCGAGGCCATCGGCTGGCTTGAGGACGAGTTGAAACGCACCCGAAAGGGATTCGTGCTGATCAGCCACGACCGCCGGTTCCTGTCGGAACTCACCCGCGCCACGCTCTGGATCGACCGCGGGCAGGTGCGGCGGCAGGAAAAGGGGTTCGAGGCGTTCGAGGCCTGGCGCGACAGGATTTGGGAGGAAGAAGACCTCCAGCGCCACAAGATGGACCGCAAGATCAAGGCCGAGGCCCGCTGGGCCGTCGAGGGCATCAGCGCCCGGCGCAAGCGCAACATGGGCCGGGTGCGTGCCCTGCAGGACCTGCGCGGCGAACGCGGTGCGATGATCAGACGCCAGGACACCGCCGCGATGGATCTCGCCTCGGGTCCGAAATCGGGCCGCAAGGTGATCGAGGCCAAGGGCCTGACCAAGACCTTTGACGACACCGCGATCGTGCGCGACTTTTCCCTGACCGTGCAGCGTGGCGACCGGGTGGCTTTTGTCGGCCCCAACGGCGTCGGCAAGACCACCCTGATCAAGATGCTTGTGGGCGAGATCGAACCCGATGCGGGCACGGTCAAGCTGGGCACGAACCTTGTCCCGGCGGTGTTCGACCAGGCCCGCGCGCAGCTGAACGGCGACCTGAGCCTGTGGGAAAACCTGACCGGCGATCCCGAGATGCGGGTCTCGGGCAAGGCCGATCAGATCATGGTGCGCGGCATGCCGAAGCACGTCGTCGGCTACCTCAAGGAGTTCCTCTTTGACGAGGCGCAGGCCCGCGCACCGGTTCGGTCGCTGTCGGGTGGGGAAAAGGCGCGTCTGCTGCTGGCACGGATCATGGCGCGGGAATCGAACCTGCTGGTGCTCGATGAACCGACCAACGATCTCGATGTCGAAACGCTCGACCTGTTGCAGGACCTGCTGGGCGAGTATGACGGCACCGTGCTGCTGATCAGCCACGACCGCGATTTCCTCGACCGGGTCGCCACCACGACCGTCGCGATGGAAGGACGGGGCCGCGCCACCGTCTACGCGGGCGGCTGGAGCGATTATCGCGCGCAACGCGGTGCGGTGGACGACACCGAGACCCCGGCGTCGAAATCCGCACCCAAGGCACCTGCGAAACCCGCGCCGTCGCAAAAGGCCAGGTCGGGCCTCAGCTTTACGGAGAAACACAAGCTTGAAGAGCTGCCCGGCGAGATCGACCGCCTGACCGCCGAGATCGCCAAGCTGGAACAGCTGATGGCCGACCCCGAGCTTTTCACCCGCGAGCCGATGAAGTTCAAAAAAGCGACCGAGGCGCTGGCGGCACGGCAAACGGCGCTGGCCGAGGCCGAGGACCTGTGGCTGGAATTGTCGGAAAAGGCCGAGGCCGGGTGACGCTTCCGTTGACGGAAGCGCGAAAACGCGTCGACGCGTTTTGGCGCGCTGCGTGGCGGATGGTGCGCGCTGACCTAGCTCCACCCCCATGACCGACCCCGTCTTCATCGGTGCCCGCATCTATCGCGGATCGAGCTATGGCGCGCGCCATCCCTTGTCGATCCCGCGCGTGCCGACGGTCACCGATCTCTGCCGCAGCCTTGGCTGGTTGCCGCCCGAACGGTACCGCACCAGCCCCTGCGCCAAGCCCGCCGCGCTTCTGGGGTTTCACACGCAGGCCTATGTCGACGCGCTGCTCGAGGCCGAAGCGACGCAGGACGCCAATCCCGCCTTCGATCTTGGCACGCTGTCGAACCCGGTTTTCCCCGAGGTCTACCGCCGCCCCGCCACCGCGACCGGGGGTGGTCTGCTGGCGGCGGAGCTCGTGCGCAATGGCGGCGTGGTCTACAACCCCGGCGGCGGCACGCATCACGGGCTGCCCGACCGCGCCAACGGGTTCTGCTACATCAACGAACCGGTGCTGACGATCCAGCGGCTGCTGGCCATGGGGCTGAGCCGCATCGCCTATGTCGATATCGACGCGCATCATTGCGACGGCGTCGCGGTGGCGTTTCACGGCTCGGACAAGGTGCAGATGATCTCGGTGCACGAGGACCGGCGCTGGCCCTTCACCGGCGCGCTGGAGGACGAGGCGGGCGGCGCCGCGATCAACATCCCGGTGCCGCGCGGCTTTAACGACACCGAGTTCGACCTGATCCTGAACGAGGTGATCCTGCCTGCGGTCGCGCGGCAGAGGCCGGAGGCGATCTTCCTGCAATGCGGCGCAGACGCCGTGACCGAAGATCCGCTGTCGCGGCTCACCCTGTCCAACCAATGCCATGTCCGGGCCGTGACCGCGCTGCGGGCGCTGGCGCCGCGCCTGATCGTGTCGGGCGGCGGCGGCTACAACCCCTGGAGCGTCGGGCGCGCCTGGTCCTGTGTCTGGGCCACGCTTGCGGGGCACGAGATCCCCGACAGGCTTGCGCCCGAGGCCTCGGACATCCTGCGCGCGCTCAGCTGGACGCGGCAGGCCCGACCGGGAGACGCGATGCTGACGACGCTGCTGGACGCGCCCCGCGATGGTCCGATCTCCGAGCCGGTCCGAATGGCCGTGGCGGCGCTGAAAGCCCGGTCAGCGGGGCTGGTCGGGTAACGCGATGCGAAGACTCATTTTGGCTTCTTCGCGACTCAGCCGTGGCAGGATGTCCATATCGTCGCAAAGCCTCGCCAGAAGGGCAAATTGCACGTCTGCGGGGCGCAGATCACAGACCGGTTCAGGACCACCTGTCGTCAGCATCTCCCAGAGCCCGCCATCGCTGCGCAGGGACGCGGCTTCGGCTGTCACGACAAGATCGGTCTGGCAGGTTTCGACGACGATCCGCCCGCCCTGGGGCAGTGCCGTTTCAAGGCAGAGCACGCACAGATAGGCCAATTGCGTCACGTCGCGCCGCAGATCGGTCCCGATCCGCCAATCGGGGACCACGCGCATGCCGGTATAGTGGTCGATCAGCGTGCGGCGCGCCTGCGGAGCGGGGAACGGCCGGATGTCACCGGCGCTGCCAAAGGCGACACGAAAGAACCGGATCCGCGCCGTGGCATTGTCGCAGCTTTGCTGGATGAGAGACATTTCCGGCCCGTCCGGCGCCGCACCGCCCATGCCAACCAGTTCGAGCCCGTTGGAAATGGCGCCGATCGGGTTGATCAGGTCATGGCAGATGCGGGATCCGATCAGGGCGGCAAGTGAAGACTCGTCGTGACGCACTATATACTCTTTCAAACACCAAGGAGCAGTAACATGTCTGACCTCAACGGCCTGCTGGAACCTGGCGCCCTTGTCCGTCATCCCGGTGAACCGGACTGGGGTGTCGGGCAGGTACAGTCGAATATCGGTGACAGGATCACCGTGAACTTCCGCGAGGTGGGCAAGGTGGTGATCGATGGATCGCGGGTTTCACTGCTTCCTGTCTTCGATGAGTAAGCATCACAACCAATGGTTGATAAAGCCTTAATGCGCGCAGCGGGCCGGGTATTTCCGGTCAGCCCGACGCCGTTGCGCGTCACCGGTCCGGCGACTAGAGTGACGGCGACCGAGCCGGGCAGTTCCTCATGTTGCAGAACGCACCATCCCTTCATGTGTCTCTGGCCCGCACGGAGGACGATCTCCGCGCGGCGCAACGCCTGCGTTATGACGTCTTCGTCACCGAACTTGGCGGCACGGGCGACGGCGTGGACCACGCAAGGCGGCTCGAGACCGATGCGTTCGATGCCCATGCGGATCACCTCTTGCTGCGCGATGCGCGCCGGCTGGATAGTGACACGGACGGGGTGGTGGGCGTCTATCGCCTGATGACCAAGGACCATGCCGCCGCCGCGGGACGGTTCTATTCAGCGTCGGAATTCGATCTGTCAAAGC
>Ga0102932_1001435_pt1 | contig 12384 bp, 8 predicted proteins | sample SalPonR1_C_D2_MG_FD_78212 | JGI IMG/M metagenome (GOLD analysis project Ga0102932, IMG submission 78212) | Salt pond soil microbial communities from South San Francisco under conditions of wetland restoration - Salt Pond MetaG R1_C_D2_MG | ecosystem: Environmental > Aquatic > Marine > Intertidal...
AGCTCTCCAATCACGTACCGCAAGTACAGATCGCTGGAGTCGATACCCGGTACGTCGGCACCGCAAACCTCACACAAGTAACCTTCTTCGCAGCGCGCCATCGGCAAAACCTATTCGTTTCCGAGCCCTTATTGCATGCCCAAGACGTCGAACATCGAATAGAGCCCCGGCGGTTTGTCACGCAGCCATTTTGCCGCCGCCAAGGCACCCGACGCATAGCAATCGCGATTGGAGGCGGCCACCTTCAGTTCAATCGTTTCGCCCAGCATGCCAAAGACAATGGTGTGCTCGCCCGGGTTATCGCCGGTGCGGATGGCGTGGTAACCGATTTCGTGTCGCGTCCGCGCGCCGGTCTTCCCTTCCCGACCATGCACATGCTTGACGGCAGTCGGCTGCGAGTCGGCTTGAAAGGCAGCGTCGATTAACTCGCCAAACTTTAGCGCCGTACCGCTCGGGGCGTCTTCTTTGAAACGGTGGTGGCGTTCGATGATCTCGACGTCCACTCCCCCGGCTAGGTCTTTCAGGGCCCGCGTCGTTTGCTCTGCCAGACGCATCGTCAAGTTCACCGCCAGCGACATGCTGGGAGCCCAGACAATGGCGATCTTTTCGCTCGCGGCGCGCAACTGCGCGTGGTGTTGGTCGGTCAATCCGGTGGTGGCCATGACCAGGGCTGCCTCAGCGTGCAGCGAATGTTCCAGCACGCTCTCGACCGCTTCGGGCAAAGAAAAATCGATCACCACATCGACCGCGTCGGGCCAGGGGCTGGCAACGGGAACCTGAGCGTCACCCAGGCCTGCCAGTTGACCGGCATCTTGGCCGATCGCGCTATGATTGGGCTGCTCGATCGCCGCCACCAGGCGGAAGGCGGGATCTTCGGCTGCCAGGGCAACGACACGGCGGCCCATGCGTCCGGCGGCTCCATGAACGGCAAGTCGCAACATCGTGAACTTCAAGGTTGAAAGTAAGGAAAAGGTGGATCTCGAGCTGCCGAGTGTAGCCGATTGGAGGACCGCTTGAGTAGGCGATGCGCCTGGTCGAGCTGGTGCCTGGCTGCCACGATTAGCTGCGTGGATGAAATTGCTGATGCACTTTTTTCAATCGAGAGTGTTCCACGTGCGTGTAGATCTGGGTCGTTTGAATACTCGCATGTCCGAGCATTTCTTGGACTTGCCGAAGATCGGCTCCCCCGGCCAGCAGGTGGGTGGCAAAGCTGTGCCGCAGACTGTGAGGGCTGATTTCGCCGCTCACCCCCGCTCGCCGAGCATACTGTTTGACCAGTCGCCACAGTTGGATCCGTTCCAGCGGTCGGCCCGTTCGCGACAGAAACAGCGTGTCGGTCGATTGATGGGCACGTGCTAATAAGCGGGGACGGAGGTCGTGTAGGTACAGCTCAATCGCTGCGATTGCACGGCTGCCGATGGGGACAATCCGCTGCTTGCCGCCCTTCCCTTCACAGCGGATTTGGCGTTCCGCGAGCGACAGATCAGGCAGACGCAGCGTACACGTTTCGGTGGCTCGGCAGCCACTGGCGTAGAGGACTTCCAGCATGGCTCGGTCGCGCTGACAAAACGAATCCGACTTGCGCGGGGCAGCCAAAAAAGCTTCCACTTGGCGTTCGGTTAGCACCTTGGGCATCCGCTGCCACGCCTTTTGCGTCGCCAGCAGTTCGGCAGGATTGTCGGTGACAGTGCCTTCAAGCTGCAGGTATTTAAAGAACGTCCGCACCGCCACGATGTTCCGCGAGATGCTGGCCGGTGCCAAGCCGGAATCGTGGAGCGAAGAGACGTAGTTTGACAGCTCGTTGATCGTCAGCGAACGCATCGATCGGGGACCAGCCCATTGGCAGAATCGCGTCAGGTCGCGGCGGTAGGCTTGAACCGAATTATCCGCAAGGTGACACTCTCCACGCAGGTAACGGATGAAGTCATCGCACAGCGTGACGGTGTTGGTGACCGAAGCCTTTTCGGGACCATGTTTTTGCAGCTTCTGAAGTTTCGTCAGACGCACCCGCACAAACCTTTTTTTGCGACCTTTGCCGACGTCCTGTCTGGCAGCAGTCGATGCTCATGAATGGTCGTGCGAGAAAGGATGGAGGAGGGGGTTGACCGGCCTTTCGTGGGCTCCCTGCAGCGACCTATCATTTGCTATCGGCTGATGAAACCGAGAGGCTCTTGTCTTGCTTTCAAATGACGAACAACCCCATCGCAACCAATTTGCGGGATGAATCATGAATGTACTTGTTGTCGGCGGTGCCGGTTACGTTGGCTCCCACTGTGCCCGATTGTTGCGTCAGCAAAACCACCAAGTGTTTGTGTACGACAATCTTTCGCGAGGGCACCGCGCAGCGGTTCCGGATGATCGCTTGATCGTTGGCGACGCATCGGATCGTGCTTTAATGGTGCGGACTCTCCAGGACAACAAGATCGACGCGGTGATGCATTTTGCCGCCTTTGCATTGGTCAATGAGTCGGTGAATGATCCGTCGCTGTATTACCGCAACAACGTGATTGCCGCCTTGGAGCTGCTTGACGCGATGCGCGAGGCGGGGGTGATGAAATTGGTGTTCAGCAGCACCACGGCCACCTATGGCGAACCCGATACGGTGCCGATTCCCGAGACGACGCCGCAGAATCCGATTAACCCTTACGGTTTCACCAAGTTGGTGATCGAGCATGCGATGGCGGATTACGCCGCCGCGTATGGGCTTGCTTATGCGGCCTTGCGTTATTTCAATGCCGCGGGTGCCGCTCCCGATGGATCGATTGGCGAAGATCACGACCCCGAATCGCATTTGATTCCGATCGTTCTGCAGGTGGCGTTGGGACAGCGCGAGCACATTACGGTCTTTGGTGACGATTACCCGACACCCGATGGATCGTGTATTCGTGATTACGTGCACGTGGACGACTTGGGGGCGGCGCACTTGGCGGCTCTGGAACGGATCGAACCGGGCCGAGGGCTGTGCGTCAATCTGGGGACCGGAAATGGCTACAGTGTGCGTCAGGTGATCGAAGCCTGTCGGCATGTGACGGGGCATGAAATTCCCGAAGTCATGGGGGCGAGGCGTGAGGGCGACCCGCCCGAATTGGTCGCCGACGCTAGGCTGGCTAAAGAACGACTCGGCTGGGTGCCGCAGTACACCGACGTGACATCGATCGTCGAAACGGCCTGGAAATGGCACCGCAGCCATCCGCATGGCTATGCGAAGTAGAGTCCGCTGGTCCACTGTTTGCGGGCGGTTTGCCGGGCGTTGATTGGCATTTTGTCCTGATTTTCAGTGGTACAAACGGCCGAAAACAGCGTTTAACGAGTAGTCCCGTGGTTTACAATGGTCCCATAGCACGACCGCTCGCAACGCCTGGTCAGGATTTCGTTGAAAAATCCCAGGGGCTTTGAGGGGGCGGTTTGCTGACCGTCTATTCCGCTTCCGCCGCGCTAACCTGTCGATTCCTATGCTGCTCTTCACGCGATTTTGCTCGGTAATTCTGCTGGTTCTTTGCCTCACCGCAACCGTTCACGCGAAGCTGACTCCGCAGGAACGACTAGCGGTCAAACGGTTGGAGGACAAGATCCAAGAAGCGGCTGGGAGTTACCAAGCGGGCAAGTACGAGCAATGTGGTGAACAGGTTGCCACGGCGATCAAGATGATCGAAACGATCATGGAGACCGCTGATCAGGAAGTCTATGACGAACTGCGTCCGAGTTTTGGAAAGATCACGCGCGCCCATGCGTTGCTGGAGCTTGAAGGGGTGCGAATGGCTCCTTTTCAGCGGCCGGTATCGCCGGCCGACAAGCCGGTGGTGACGGAACCCGAACCCGCCCCGGTTCCCATGGAAACGGAGGAGGCTAAAGCGGCCGCCCTCGCGGAGGCTGCCAACAGCATCAGCTTCACTCGAGAAGTGGCTCCGATTTTGGTTCAGCATTGCGGCCGTTGTCACATCAATGGCTCCAAAGGTAATTTCTCGCTGGCCACGTTTGCCGCGTTGATGAAAGGGCCTCCCGAAGGGGTGGTTATTTTCGCCGGTGATTTAATCGGCAGTCGACTGATCGAAACGATCGAAACGGGTGACATGCCGCGAGGTGGCAAAGTCCCCGCGGCCGATTTTCAAAAACTAAAGGACTGGGTGATGCAGGGGGCAAAGTTCGACGGACCCTCTCCACAGGCGACGTTGGTCTCTTACGCCAACAGTACGACGCCGATGATGCCAACGGTCGCCGCCAAACCCGAGACCCGTCGTCCAACAGGAAAAGAAACGGTCAGTTTCGCGCGCGACGTCGCACCGCTCCTGGTCGCTAACTGCAATGGTTGCCACATCGATGCGATGCGGGTGCAGGGAGGACTGCGGATGGATACGTTCGCCCAACTGATTCGAGGTGGCGATAGTGGCTCAATGATCATGCCAGACAAAGGGGACGAGAGCCTCTTGGTACAAAAGCTACGCGGCCAAGCGGGCGATATTATGCCCGCCGGTGGTCGTCCAAAGTTGTCCGACGAGTCGATTCAATTGATCAGTACTTGGATCAGTGAAGGGGCGACACTCGATGGGCTGAACGAAGACCAGCCGATTCGAACCATGGCTGCGCTCGCCTGGGCTCGCAACGCGACGCATGAGGAATTGATGGAGCGTCGTCAGGAATTGGCGGCCGACAATTGGAAGCTGGGAGCCACGCCGGCGGCACGGCAAGGGACCAACCAAGCCGATTCGGATGATTTCTATATCGTCGGCAGTGCCTCGCCCGAAACGCTGGAACTGGTCAATGCCAGCGCACAAGCGGCACTCAAGCAAGTCCAGACGATCGCTCGTCCTGAAACGGGCAAGCCGATGTTCAAAGGACGCGTCACTTTGTATGTGTTGCCCAAACGTTATGAATACGCGGAGTTCTCGAAAATGGTCGAACGCCGTTCGGTTCCTTCGACGTGGACCGAGCATTGGCATTTTGATGGCATCGATGCTTACATCCCGTTGGTGGTCACCGCGGATGATACGCCCGACGTGATCGAGTCGCGGCTGTTGGCTCCGCTGACCAGCATCGCCATTACGACTCGTGGCAGTGGCGTGCCTCGCTGGTTCGCCGAAGGAATCGGTCGCGCCGCTGCGGCGAAGTTCGGTAGTCGCGACAATCCGCAAGTCGCAAATTGGCAAGCCGAACTGCCGGACGCCGTCGCTTCGGTCACCAAGGCGGATGACTTCTTGAAAGGACGACTGACGCCTGAGCGAGCCGATTTGGTTTCCTTTGGTATTGGCACGCAAATGCTCGATCGCGCCGGACGACGGCAGTTCGATCTGTTGATGAAGGAATTGGCAGGCGGGATGCCCTTTGACGAAGCTTTCGAAAAGTCCTTCCGAGGGCCGCCGCAGGGATTTGTCGATGCCTGGTTGCAGTATCAGGCACGCGTGCCTGCAAGACGACGGTAAGCCTCGCAGCGGCCACGATCGGATTCCTGGGCTTGTCTAGCCCACCCGTTTTTTCTTGTGCAGCCATCGTTGCCGGAGTGGCTATCCTGAAAGCGTACTTTCGAGTTCGTATAACAGGATGAATCTGCGTGCCTAAGATCGATTCTTGGCGGCTGTCGCGACGGCAGACGCTCGGCTGGTTGGCGGGGTTGGGAATTGCATCGACACCCTTGGCCAGAGCCTTGGCGGTCGAGGCGGAACGCGCCCCGATCGACGCCGAGGCTATCGCACGAGCGGAATGGATTAGTGGCATCACGCTGGAACCGCCGCAGCGGGAGCGCCTGAGCCGCTCCATCGAACGCATGCAGCAATCGCTGCTTCAGATTCGTGCCGTTAAAATCGATGCCGACGTGCCACCCGCGCTCGGCTTTGCAACGCATCAAGCCGCACCCGGTGATTCGCCTGAGGGTGCCGATGCGAACGCCCGCGGAAAATCGGTGGTCCAACCTCGCCGCGTGAAGAGCGAGGATTATCCCGCAGAGCCTGTGGACATTGCTTTCGCACCGATCTCCGTATTGGGGGCGATGCTGCGTGCGGGCAAGATTACGTCGATCGAATTAACCGAGCTGTTTCTGGAGCGTTTGAAGGCCCATGGGCCAACGCTCAACTGTGTCGTCACGTTGACCGAAGCGTTGGCGATGCGGCAGGCGCGGCAAGCCGACCGCGAGTTGGCTGACGGTCGTGATCGCGGACCGTTGCACGGGATTCCATGGGGCGCCAAGGATTTGATTGCCGTAGCGGGTTACAAGACGACCTGGGGTGCTCAGGCTTATCAGGATCAGGTTCGAGAGCAAACCGCAACGGTCGCCGAACGACTCGCCGCTGCCGGAGCGGTCTTGGTAGCCAAACTGTCGCTCGGCGCGATCGCGATGGGAGACGAATGGTTTGGCGGCAAGACCTGGAATCCTTGGGACCTGGATGAGGGCAGCAGTGGCTCGTCGGCTGGATCTGCGGCAGCCACAACCGCCGGTCTGGTCCCCTTTGCGCTGGGTAGTGAGACTTTGGGATCGATCGTGTCGCCCGCGAGACGCTGCGGCACGACCGGCTTACGACCGACATTCGGTCGGGTCTCGCGTGCCGGGTGCATGCCTTTGGCGTGGTCATTTGACAAGCTGGGGCCGTTGTGCCGGAGCGTGGAAGACTGCGCGTTGGTGTTGGCCGCCATCGACGGCCCTGATGGTCGAGATCCGACGGTGCTCGCGCGTCCTTTTTCCTGGCCGCTGACTTCGGACATCCGTGCTTTGAAAGTTGGCTACCAAGAGGACGCCGCGGAACGACCCGAACTGCGGGTCTTGCGGTCACTGGGCGTGCAGTTGGTCCCGATCCGCTTGCCAAACGAACTGCCGATGAATGCTTTAACGATGATGCTCGATGTGGAATCGGCCAGCATGTTCTATGAACAGTGGCGTGACGGAACCGAAGAAGGTTTGTTTCGTTGGCCTCGAATTTGGCAGACGGCGGCATTCGTGCCAGCGATCGATTACGTCCGTGCGGCACGCGTGCGGACGATGCTGATGCAAGCCATGGAGCGGGTCATGCAGCAAGTCGACCTGTATGTTGGTGGCGACGATCTGGTGTTGACGAATCTAACGGGGCACCCGACGGTGGTGCTTCCTTATCGGCCGGAAGCAAAAGACTCAAGGTCGGGGCAGCCTCAATCGCTGACCTTTACCGGGTGTTTGTACGAAGAAACGAAACTGTTGGCCGTTGCCGAAGCATTTCAGACGGCTACCGGCGATCACCTTGTCAGGCCCCCATTGTTTGCTGCGGCACCATGATCGCGGGCAAGACGCTGGGCCTAAGAAAACTCGCCGGCGCGTTGAAAGCGTTTGCGGCTTGCGTCGCCGAAGGCGGTCGACGCTGCATTCAGCTTTGCGAGGACTTGTTCGTTTGGCAAACCACTGCAGGACCGTGCGGCATCGATCACGGTTTGGCATTCGTTGTTGTCCATGAACAAGGCGGCATCGAGCAGGCCCGACTCGTCTTCCGGTGGCACCGCCAGAAAGCCATGCTTGTCGGCATGCACAAGTTGCCCTGGTTGGATCGTTTGACCGAACACTTCGACAGCGACGTTCCATTGCACGGGAGTCACATGAGCATGCCCCACGCAAAGTCGTCGCGCGAGTGCCTTAAAACCGGCATTGGTCATTTCGTCCTGGTCGCGGATCGCTCCGTCAGTGATGGTTCCCACGCACCCGAGTGCGCGGTGCACGTTGCTGTTGACCTCTCCCCAGAACGAACCACGGACGGCAGGTTTGTCGCGGTCTTGGACCACAACGATCTTCGGCCCCGGCACCGACGCGACATACTCGCGGTATTCCGACCAGGCGTCGGGGCGAGCCCGATGTTCCGGGTTCGACGGTTCGATGATCAGCGTCACTGCAAAACCAACCATGGGCCCCATTTGCGGCATAAAATCGTGGGTCTCCTCCAGGTTGATGCCTTCGCGAGCCACATCGCGCGAGGTGATCTGTTCCCAGCCGTTATAGATCGTCGGCGTGTTCCAGCGTTTTAACTGCAATAGTTCAGCGTGTGACAATGGCATTGCGAAAACATTGTGGTCAGGGGCAAAGAAGAAAGTTAGGCTACATGCCGATCGAACCGACGTTTTGTCCGAGCGTCTCGGTCGCCAGATTGTAACCCGCCTGAACTCCTCGCAGAAACATACCATGACTCCCGTTCCGTCTCGCGACCTCCTGCCCCGTGTTGTGATCACCGATTTTATTAACGATGACCTAGCCATTGAACGCGAAGTGCTCGACTCCGTCGCCACTGTCGAAGCGTGTGATGCCAACAATGAAGAAGCGTTAGTAGGTAAGATTGAAACCGCCGACGCGATCATGATGTATCACAATCTTTCGCTGACCGCAGCTTCCATCGACCGTTTACAGAACTGTCGTTTGATCGTTCGCTGTGGTGTCGGGTTTGACAATGTCGATTATCAGCAGGCTCGTCAACGCGACATACCGGTGGCCAACGTTCCCGATTACGGAACCGAAGATGTGGCGGACTCCGCCATCGGGATGGCGTTGGCACTGACCCGAGGGATCCATCAGTACAACACGCGTTTGCGCGACCAACCTGATCCATGGATGTATTGGGTTGCCCAGCCGCTGCATCGACTGCGCGGTCGCGTATTCGGCATTGTGGGCCTGGGAAGGATCGGCACCGCCACGGCGCTGCGAGCGAAGGCGCTCGGCATGCACGTCCAGTTCTACGACCCGTTGAAACCCGATGGCTATGACAAGGCCGTCGGTGTGGAGCGAGTCGAAACGTTGAAAGATTTAATGCAGCAGTCGTTCATTCTTAGTCTGCACTGTCCGTTGACCAAGGACACACGGCACCTAATCAATTCCCAGACGTTGGTTTGGATGCCAGATGGAAGCTATCTCGTCAACACATCCCGCGGCGACGTTGTCGATCTGGCTGCGGTGCCCCCCGCCCTTGCTTCGGGAAAGTTGGCTGGCGCTGCCATCGACGTGTTGCCCGATGAACCTCCCCGTCCCGACAATCCTTTAATCGTGGCGTGGCGAGATCCCCAGCACGCTGCCTTTGAGCGATTGATCATTAACCCTCACGCCGCTTTCTACAGCGAGGAAGGCTTGGTCGATATGCGTCGCAAAGGTGCCGAAGCGTGTCGTCGAGCTCTGACTGGCGTAACGTTGCGTAACGTGATTAATGCTTAAACATTCCTCGCAGCGTGTTGCAGAATTTCTAGGACATCGGAACTTGATCTCGTTTAAGGAGTCGTCATGCGAGTGCTTGTAATTCTTGTTGGGCTGGCGTTTGGCTTGCTGTGGCAGCTTTCCTCCCTCGCTCAGCAAGCGACCGAGGAACCGCGTGGTACCGGTACTGGCGACGCATTGCTGAACACGTACTTTCAGCAGCAAACGGCGCAGCTTACCGAAGCCTGTTTGTCGGAAGTGCGGTCGCTGGAAGATTGGACCAGCCGTCGGGCGGAACTGCGACGCCAATTGCTGGAGATGCTAGGGCTCGATCCTTTGCCTCAACGCACGCCGCTTCAGCCGGTGGTTACCGGCATGCTGGAGCATGATGACATTATCGTGGAACGCTTGCACTTTCAGTCGTTGCCGGGATTGTATGTCACGGCGAATCTTTATCGCCCCCGGTCGGTTGCCGCGCCGTTGCCGACAGTGCTTTACGGATGTGGGCACGCGAGTGTGAAGCAAGACGGAATTAGTTTCGGCAACAAAACGCGTTATCAGCATCACGGGATTTGGTTTGCCCGCAACGGTTACGTGGCCTTAGTCCTGGACACGATTCAGTTGGGCGAGATCGAAGGCCTGCATCATGGAACGTATCGTGCCGGACAATGGTGGTGGAACAATCGCGGTTACACTCCGGCCGGAGTAGAAGCCTGGAACTGCGTTCGCGCAATCGATTATTTGCAGTCACGCGAGGAGGTCGATGGTCAGCGGATTGGGATGACGGGACGCAGCGGGGGCGGCGTCTATTCGTGGTGGACGGCCGCCATTGACGACCGTATCCAAGCGGTGGTGCCGGTCGCGGGGATCACCAGTCTCCAGAACCATGTCGTCGATGGCTGTGTCGAAGGGCATTGCGACTGCATGTTTATGGTGAACACGTATCAATGGGATTTTCCGTTGCTCGGGGCGCTGATCGCGCCCCGTCCGCTGCTGATTTCCAATTCGGATAAGGACTCCATCTTTCCGCTTGACGGAGTGATCGATGTGCATCGCAAGGTCCGCCGGATTTATCAGCTCTACGGAGCCGCCGATCGGCTGGGGTTGAATATCACTGAAGGCCCTCACAAAGACACTCAAGAGCTACGCATCCATGCGTTTCGATGGCTGAATCGTTTCCTAAAAGACGACTCGTCATTGGTAACCATCCCCGCCGAACCGTTGTTTGAACCGCATCAGTTACGTGTCTTTGAGACGCTGCCGACCGATCAGCGGGTGACCACGATTGCCGAAACCTTTGTGCCCGCGGCACCGGTTGAAACGTTGCCCAAGACCGCGGCGGAGTTCCAGGCAGCGCAGCGTTTGTGGCTGGACGCTTTACTGGCGAAGTCGTTCCGTGGTTGGCCGCAGTCGACTGCAGGACAAGATTTGCAAGTGCAGGTGGTCGCGCAGCGGGAACGAGCAGGAGTGCAGGTACAGGTTGTGGAATTCACCAGTCAGCCGCCTTATCGCCTGCCCGTTTATCGGCTGCGAGCGGCTGACGCAAAACCTGATCGAACGCTTGCCGTGCGGGTGCTCACCCAGCAGGATTGGGAGCAGGTCGCGACAGGGTTGGCGCACCTGCTGCCGGATGCCTTTCCAGGAATCGCAGGCGACGAATCGCAGTGGAAACAACTCGCTGCCCAAGCCGAAACCGAGGATTTGGCGTTTGTCGTCCCACGCGGTGTGGGGCCTACGCAGTGGTCGACCGACAAGCGAGAGCGGACGCATATTCGTCGACGCTTTATGTTGCTTGGCCAGACGGTCGCGGGAATGCAGATTTACGATGTGCGGCGCGCCCTACAAGCTCTCGAGGAAATTCATCCCGATGGTGCGCGAGACCTCCACGGCAGTGGTGAGGCAGCGATGTGGGGGTTGTATGCCGCGCTGTTCGAGCCTCCCCTACGCAGTCTGTATTTAACCGATCTTGCGGCCCGGAATCGCGACGCACCGGATCTGTTAAATGTCAGTCGGATCGTGGAGACGCCGCAAGTGGTGGCCATGGCAGCGGATCGGGTCGAGCGCGTGATTCTGCGGGCGGAGGCCACGCAGGGAAGTCGCTGGGCGTCCACCGCCTGGCCTGCCGAACAGGGACGCAAGATCGTGGTGCAAAGCGCTCAAGACTAATCCGATCCGCTGATTCGGTCGGCTGCCTGGGGGCTCTCTAAAACCATCCCCAAGCCACCATGCTATGGCGGACAATCAGACCGGCCACGACCACGCTAACCATGCTCATCAGCTTGATCAGGATGTTCAAGCTGGGGCCGCTGGTATCTTTGAACGGGTCGCCCACGGTGTCTCCCACGACGGCCGCTTTATGCCCAACGCTCCCTTTTCCGCCCAGGTGGCCACTCTCGTAATATTTCTTAGCGTTGTCCCAGGCACCGCCCGAGTTCGCCATGAAGATCGCTAGACAAAAACCACTCGTCAGGCTGCCGACCAGCAAGCCCAGCACTCCGGCCACTCCCAGCAACAGGCCGACGGCAATGGGCATCGTTAACCCGAGGATGCTGGGCATCACCATTTGCTGTTGGGCTGCGGAAGTGCTGATCTGTACCGGACGCGCGTAATCAGGCTTGGCCTCTCCCGTTTTGATCAGCGGGTTTTCCGCCAATTGTCGCCGGACTTCGACCACCATTTTTTCGGCCGCGTTGCCGACGGCTTTCATCGTCATGGCGCAGAACACAAAGGTCGACATCGCTCCGAGAAACAGGCCGATAATGACGCGTGGATTCAGCAGTGAGCTGTCGTAATAGGTGGTGAAATCTTGCAGCGTGGCGGTTGTCAGTGGCTGGATTACCGTTTGGTTGGCTGCAAAGCGAATCGGCTCCGACGGGCTGGTTGCAAGGATTACTCCATCCGCCAGTTTTGTCGGGCCGGCGGTGTAGGAGACATCTTTCCAAGCGATGGCCAGCGATGGATCACGCCTTTGGCTGGGCGAGACCAGATAGCCCGTCACGCCGTCGGCTTGCGTGTGAATCAGGAAGCCGGGCGAAAGTTTGTAGTAGCCTTCGTCGGCCAATTGGCTGGCTGCCGACTGCCCCCAACGCTCGAACCCATCTCTTACGCTTTCGACATACGCGGCCAGCAGGGCCAGCGCAGTGAGTGCCGCCGAGCCAATTGCAAAGCCTTTGCCAGTCGCCGCAGTGGTGTTGCCCAGTGAGTCGAGCGCATCGGTACGTTCACGAACGATGGTCTCCAAGTTAGCCATCTGCGCGTTGCCA
>Ga0102932_1001441_pt1 | contig 12366 bp, 7 predicted proteins | sample SalPonR1_C_D2_MG_FD_78212 | JGI IMG/M metagenome (GOLD analysis project Ga0102932, IMG submission 78212) | Salt pond soil microbial communities from South San Francisco under conditions of wetland restoration - Salt Pond MetaG R1_C_D2_MG | ecosystem: Environmental > Aquatic > Marine > Intertidal...
CACCCGCAACTCCAAACATCTTTACAGCACGTATCAGCGCGTCAGACAGGCTTCTGAAGGATGTTCTGGCAGCATCTAAATCACCGGCGGAAGCGATATCTGAAGCGTGCCCTGTCAGCACTTCATAGCTCTCCATCCATGCCATATGTCCGTCACCGGATAGCCCATGAATTCCGATCTCTTCCAGTGTAGAGTTAAAGTTTATGTATGCAGACTGTGCACCCGCAAGGTTTGATTCAACCAAAGCATCCTTACCGTTCAGGTAGATCTCAATCGCTTCGGTAAACATTTCGCGAAACTCATCAGGCACATCATCAAAAGATTCAACAGAAGTCCCGGCTTGTTGGCCGCTGTGATCTTCTTCACTCATCTCCATGTCTCCGTGTTGGTGTCCCGCTGGAACAGCACCCGATCCGGGTTCGCGATTCATCATGCTGAAGCGATCTGCCAGCTGAAACTCGCTGTCGATTCGGAAATTCCCGTTGAATACCACTTCATCGCCTTCATCGAGTCCGCTTTCTATGATATAGTGATCTCCGGTGCGGGGCCCCAGTTCAACCTCAATCGCTTCAAAGCGCGGGGTTTCAGCGGAGGTGTCTTTCAAATAAACGATGGATCTTGGACCTGTCCAGAGAACAGCAGACGCAGGTATAAGATTTTTTTCATCTTCCATTTCAGACTGGAGAGTTCCTCTTACAAGCATTTCGGGCCGTAAAGCATGGCTTCCATTATCAACATTGGCCCGCAGGCGAATCGTGCGTTTCTGCGGGTTAAAAGTTGGGTCGATAAAGTCGATCGTTGCCTCGTACTGCTCTCCGGGATTGGCCCTGGTTTGAAAGGTGACCCGGTCTCCTGCCGAAATCCAGGGGAGGTCATTCTCATAAGCGTCGAACGTTACCCAGAGCTGTTCAAGATTTGCTACTTCATAAATCACAGTTCCCTCCATCACGTGCTGTTCATCAACAACGTGTCGGTTCATTACAAACCCATCAACGGGTGAAAGAATCTCCATGTTGGTTTGTACATCGCCACGGTCGATGATCGTCTGAATTTGCTCATCAGAAAATTCCCAGAGTCTGAACTTTCGTACGGCTGCGTCATAAAGTTCCGGGTTTCGGGCCCTTACCTGAACCGCCTGAAGCAGTTCGCGCTGAGCGCTCACAAGTTCCGGTGAGTAAACGGTGGCCATAACTTCACCTTTTCGTATAGGCGCTCCGGTGAAATCAATTTTCACATCCCGGATGCGTCCGCTGAAGTGGGTTGTGATGTAGCTGATTCGACGCTCGTCAATTTCAACACGACCTGGCAGAACCATTTCCCGCAGAGGACGCTCGCGAACAACGGGGGTCGTTTGAATGTTGGCAAGCTGTATGGAGGCTTCTGTCATAACCATGCTGTAGTCATCTTCACTCACTTCTGTAGAAGCAGGAATGAGATCCATGCCACAAATGGGGCAGGAGCCGGGTCCATCCTGCCGAACAGACGGGTGCATAGAGCAGGTCCAGACCTCCTCGCCGGCTTCGCTGGTGACCTGTTCATGATCATGGCCGTCATGTTCGTTCTGAACAGTGGACGATCCTCCAAAAAAGAGCCACCCGAGGATGATTCCGGTCAACAGGATAATTGTATAAGTGAGATACTGGGTTTTTGTGATGTTCATTTTGCTATTGGTTTATCTGTGATAAAATTTTTTGCAACAGGTCCCCTCCTTCTTAAGGAGGGGATTGAGGGGTGATTGGGTTATTATCATCCTATTTGTGTGAACCACCCATGTCCCATCCTTAGAAAGGAGGGGAATGGCCTGTCTGTGATTTCTTCAATTTTATAACTCATCGCTTCTCCCCCCAATCAGTTCTTCAATCCTTGCCAGGGCTTTGTTTTGACTGACAACGGCTTCAATCCGCTCAAATTCAAGATCAAGCAGTTCCCGCTGTATCTGGAGCAGCTCATCAAAACGGGTATTTCCTGCTGTGTATTCTTCAGTTAAAATGTCGAGTACCTGACGTGCCCGCGGAATCAGTTCTTCATCCAGCAGGATAATGGTTCGGTTTGATGACCTGAAACTCTCCAGGACTTCTTCCAGATCAGACGACAATCTGTTTTCAGTTTGTATCTGATCCATCTCGATGGATTGAATACGGTTTGTAATTTGCTGCTTCTGTGAACGGGTTCGTGTTCGGTATATGGGCAGTCTGATGGTAGCCATTCCGATGAAGCTCTCTGTGGCATCCGGGTTCATGGACATGGGCCCAAAATCCCTCCCCATCACTTCCAGCCCTATGCCAAATGACGGCCGCCCGCGAAGTTCTGCAGCCCGTTTCTGCTGTTCGAGTGCAGACTTTCTGAAGCTTAATGTCTCAAATTCCGGGTTTTCACTGATGGCAAAACTGGTAATCTGATCCTGTGTTAACCGGAGTTCAGGTTGCCGGCGGGGTGCGGCTGTAATGACCTCTTCACCTGGGTTTCTGTTCAGTAGCGTGTTGAAAGATGACGTTAACGGCTGGAGTTTGTCCTCAAGATTCTCAATCCTGTTTTGGATTCGTTCTTTTTCCATCTGGATTCGCAGGATATCAGCCTGACCTGTGCGCGCGGTTTCGTACCGAATTTCAACCAGCTGCTCCAGGTCACCCACAAGATTCAGGGTCTGTTCAGCTATCCGAATCTGCTGTTCCACTTCAGCAATGCTGAACCAGGTAATCTGAATATCTCTGAGAAGTTTCAGCTGATACCCGTCAAGGGATGCTCTTCGGGCTTCTGCGATATGATTCTGCGCATCTTTTTGTGCATCAAGCGTTCCAAGCCAGGGAAACATCTGCATCGCTGAAATAGAAAAACGGCCCAGCTGAGATTCAGACATCATCGGGTTGAAATCATAATTGATCTTCAGTTCGGGGTCTGGCAGCACGCTGAATTCCCTGGCCTTTTCTATCTCTGCATCCACCAAATACCGGAGTGACTGAAGTTCCGGATTTTGTTGAATGGCGATTTGCAGGTACTCCTCAAGCTGAGGGTAAGAGGTCTCCTCTAATAAGGGGGTATTCAACTGATTGCCAGACAACTCAGAACCCTGTGCATGCAGCGAGATTGTGAAAAATCCCATGAAAATGGCAATTACGAAAGCGATGGCGATTAAGAAGTCCCCCTTTGAAGGGGGAAAATGAAGCCGAAAGCGCGACGCGCGATTCGCTGAGCGAGGCGTGTGTTCGGTGTGCGAACTGAGCTTTAATTGATAATCAACTTGACGCGAAGTTCTGTTTACACACCCCTGATCACTTCGCTGGACGCTCCGTGATCTGTCCCCTCTCAAGAAGGGATTTTCGAGTTTCCCCTCCATGTCACGCTGCTTTTGGCGTGATAGGGAGGAGATTAAGGGGTGGGTCCTGAGGAACACCCCTCGCCTTCGCTTCGCTTCGGCACTCCCTTCGAGGGGAGAATACCCCCCTTTGTCCCCCCTTTTTGGGGGGGAACTCTCATATCTCATATCTTGTGTCTCATATCTCATCATGCTTCCTCCATTACATTCCTATTTTTTAACTCAGCCTCTTTCCACATGGCATAAATCAGTGGCACCAGCAGCAAGCTTAATACCTGGATCAACATGCCTCCAAAGATCGGGATCGCCATGGGAATCATTATTTCAGACCCTTTTCCGGGTGATGTGATAATCGGCAGAAGTGCCAGCAGTGTGGTTCCTGTGGTCATCAAGCAGGGACGAACTCTTCTGAAACCGCCTTCAATGGCTGTTGAATAAATGTCTTCCCTTCCCTGTGGTTTTTTCTTCTCGAATAGCTGTTCAAGATAGGTGGCCATAACTACTCCGTTATCTACTGCAATACCAAACAGCGCCAGGAATCCAACCCAGACAGCCACACTCATATTGATGGTGCCCATCTGGAAAAATTCGCGTAGTTCAACACCGAAAAGCGAAAAGTTGAAAAACCAATCCTGTCCATAGAGCCATAGCAGGATAAATCCTCCGGCCCAAACAAGCACAATTCCCGAAAAGACGATAAGTGTAACTGGAGACGACCTGAATTGGAAATAGATAATCAGAAAGATGATTAGCAGCGTAATTGGAAGCACGACAGCTAAACGATCGGCAGCTCTCTGCTGGTTTCTGAACTCGCCTTCGAACGTATAGCTAATCCCATCCGGCACGATTAATGAACCTTCACTGATCTGTTGGTCCAGCTGATTTCGAACCCGGTTTACCACATCAATCGGCGACTGTCCCTGCTGGCGATCGAAGGTTACATAAGCACTTAAAAAAGTGTTTTCACTTTTTATGCTCATTGGGCCGGTTTCAAAACGGATGTCAGAGAGCTGTCCGAGCGGAATCTGGCTTCCATCGGATGCAGGAACCAGGATTTGCTCCATCATTTCGGGAGTATTTCGGTATTCTCGGGCATATCGTACCCGCAGTGGGTATCGCTCCCGACCCTCGACCGTCATACCCAGCATCTGCCCGCCAATGGCTGTGCTGATGACCGACTGCACATCCTGGATAGTTAATCCATGGCGCGCAATTTTTTGGCGGTCAATATCAATTTCGATGTAGGGCTTTCCGACAACCCGGTCGGCAAAAACGGACGCAGGCCGAACCCCATCAATCTCCCGCAGTATAGGTTCGAGCGAAGTGGCAAACTCATCAATTATATTCAGGTCGGAGCCGGCTATTCGGATGCCCATATTTGCCCGCATACCCGTTTGAAGCATAATCAGCCGGGTCTCGATCGGCTGCAGTTTGGGGGCGGATGTAACCCCGGGAATATCCGAAGCCTGCAGAATTTCCGCCCAGATATCATCTTCACTTTGAATATGTTTTCTCCATTGGCGATAGTACTGTCCTCGACGGTCGGGGATCAGCTCATCATTCTGATCCCGGACAAACTCACCCTCTTCTGTTCTATAACGAACACGTCGTCCCCTGTCATCTGTTTTAAACTCACTTTTGTACTGAATAACCGTTTCGAACATAGAAATGGGGGCGGGATCAAGCGCTGTTTCAGCCCGCCCGATTTTCCCAACGACTGATTCAACCTCGGGAATAGATGCGATTCTCATGTCCATCTCCTGCATCATCCGGATCGATTCTTCCATACCGGCGTGCGGCATAGTCGTGGGCATTAGTAAAAAGGACCCTTCATCCAGGGATGGCATAAACTCCTGTCCCAGTCCCGGAAACCGATCACTCATTACAGACCAAAAGTCAGTTTCTTCTATTTCGATACCGACGGCATTGAAACCACTTGCAGCAAATTTGAATGAGGTGTCGAATCCGCGCCAGCTCATAAACCCAAAAATCAGAATAAGAACAGGCAGTGACAGGAAAATGGCTTTATGCCTCAGCGCCCAGTCCAGAATCTGCTCATAATATTTCATAAAGATCCAGAAGAGACCAAAAATGACTCCGACAGTTAAGAGGATGAATAACATGCTGAGGGAGATAGGATTTTGTGGACCCAGCGGCAGCCAGTTGCCTGCAAGAAGCCAGGCTACCCCCAGAAGAATAATTGCATTATTTACCCAGGGCACCCACGGCTGATACCTCTCTTTATAGAGTCCTGCCAGGTTGTTGATCCCAAGTGCCATCAAGGTGATCCCTGCCCAGCCGAGGTACAGAACTCCAATGAGCAATCCGCCGGTAATCAGCAGAGTATTCCATCCAATTTTCAATCTTCTGCTGCTGATCTTTTGAGAGAAGAGCCCGTGTGCAAAAACCGGAATGAGTGTCAGTACGATGATGAGCGCAGCTATCAGAATAAAAGTTTTTGTCCAGGCCAGCGGGCCGAATAAACGTCCCTCTTGCGCCTGAAGCATAAACACAGGTAAGAAACTGACGATGGTAGTAAGCAGAGCGGTGATCACGGCCGGACTCACCTCTGTCGTGGCCCGGTAGATGGTTTCGAGCAGTGATTCTTCAGGTCTTTTTTCCTCCATATGTCGCAGCATATTCTCGGTGAGAATAATCCCCATATCAACCACGGTGCCGATCGAGATGGCAATCCCTGCCAATGCAACCACGTTGGCATCCACCCCCACATATTTCATCATGATGAAGCTCATCAGTACGGCAAGGGGCAGAAGCAGAGAGATCACTAATGAGGTTCGGAGATGCATCACCATTACGATAATTACGATGATCGTAATCAGTATTTGAAGGGTGAGTGCCTCCTCGAGTGTGCCAAGGGTCTCATAGATCAGGCCGGTTCGGTCGTAAAATGGCACAATTCTTACCTGAGAAAGGGTACCGTCAGACAGCTCTTTAGAGGGAAGTCCAGCCGCAATCGTTTTGATCTCTTCCTTTACATTATTAATCACCTCAAGAGGGTTTTCACCATGCCTCGCTACAATCACGCCGCCTACAGCTTCTGCCCCCGCTTTGTCGAGAGCTCCGCGTCGCTGGGCAGGGCCCATAGTTACCCGTGCAACATCCCTGATTCGAATGGGAGTATTGTCTACAACGGAAATAACGCTCTCCTCAAGATCCCTGATGGTCTCAATATAGCCCAGCCCTCTCACCAGATACTCCGCATTGTTCATTTCAATGGTTCGGGCGCCCACGTCCAGGTTGCTTTTACGAACGGCGTCCGCGATCTGGTTCACATTTACGCCCGATTCCCGCATTGCAAACGGATCAATATCCACCTGGTACTCTTTAACATATCCACCAATACTCGCCACCTCGGCTACGCCATCGACCGAGGAGAGTGCGTACCTGACCTGAAAATCCTGAATGGATCGAAGTTCCTGCGGGTCCCATCCCCCGGTGGGATTTCCCTCAGAGTCGTACCCTTCAAGCGTGTACCAGAAAATCTGTCCCAAAGCAGTGGCATCCGGACCCAATGCAGGCTGAACACCCTCGGGAAGCGTGCCGCCGGGGAGTGCGTTCAGTTTTTCCAGAATTCTTGATCGGCTCCAGTAAAACTCAATATCATCCTCAAAAATTACGTTGATGGACGAAAAGCCAAACATAGAACTGCTGCGTACGGTACGCACACCCGGCAGACCAAGCAGCTGAGTTGTGAGCGGATAGGTGATCTGATCCTCAATATCCTGTGGTGACCGACCAGGCCATTCGGTAAAGACGATCTGCTGATTGTCACCAATATCAGGGATGGCATCCACAGGAACCGGATCACGCGGAATAAAATCGATATCCCAGTCGAAGGGTGCTGTGGAAATACCCCATCCGGCCAGCGCCAGAAACAGCAGCAGGGCTATGAGTTTGTTCTCGAGAAAAAAGCGTATGAAAGTGTTAGTCATGAGGTTTGAGCCATGAGTCGTGAGTTTCAGGTCTGACAGCACCAACCGGATCTGTCAGCGTTGGTTTATTAACTGGTGTCAGGTTGGGAGGAGTCCCATTCTGAGAGGGGTAAACACGTATGCTTCTCACGTGTTTGAGGGGTGTAAATAGATTGAATTTATGTAGATTAAGCACTTTTCCAACACACCCCTGATAAAACCGCTGTACGCGTTTTCATCGGTCCCCTCTCGAGAGGGGAGGTAGTCCTCCCAGTGAAAAGAAGGGCTACATCAAAAAGGTGTCGAACATCAGCCAGAGGGGAATGTTACTATTGGCAGGAACATTGTGAATTTCTGCCTGTTTGGGCTGATGTGTCGAATAAAAAGGAGTTTCTGACTCCGTTTCGGAAGGCTTTAAAATCTGTTTTTTTACAGGCTGCACGAACTCTTCTTCACCGGGAATACTCTCGCTGATATTGCAGGTACAGAGCGAGGCTTCATCGCAGTCGTGCTGCTGATGTTCATTTGAAGAGGCTTTTTCGGGTATTGGCTGGCAGCAACTGTGATCCGCCATCATTCCCATATCTTTATGATGATTCGGCATACAAAACTCCGCAAGCTGCTTCGCCTGCAGTCCGGATGGGATCAGAAAAGCCAACAACAACAGAAGGGCCGTTGTTTTTCTGAGGATTTGATATGTAGTATAAGCGAATTTCACATCGTAAGGATAAAGATTCTGATGGTTAAACAGTGAAAATCTAAAAATATTACACAACAAGGTATGAATTCTGATACCGGATTGTTTTACAAGAGAGTCTATACAAGAAAACAAAAGACTCTTTAAGCAGGAATCCATTAAACCGACGACATCAGAGTCTCGATAAATCGTGCCAAATCCTCTTTTGTGTTATAAACGTTAGGAGATACGCGAATGGAACGGCCCCTGAATGAGACTAAAATGTTCTCAGCTTTCATCCTGGCCTGAATTTTTTGAAGGTTATGATCGTTTCGAAGCCTGATTCCCAGCAGGTGTGAACCGCGAAACTCCTCATCTTCTATTCCAAAACCATTCTCCTTAATCGGGTCGAGGATGTCCGAAATCAAGTTACGGCAGTAGTCCTGAATATTACCTACTCCCCATTCATTAATTTGCTGAAGTGCCGTAAGCTGCATCGGGATGAGAATAAAATTACTGTGCTCACCCACTTCGTATCGTAGAGCATAGGGCTGATATTGATCATTGTAGTTTACAAGACCTGCGAAATTTTCACTTTCATATCGATTAATCCAGTTCTCTTCTACGGGGATTCCGTCATCCATGGCCGGCCCGTAGTAAGCCAGCCCCATGCTGTAGGGGCCCAGAAGCCATTTATATCCGGCACAAATCAGTGCGTCTGGCTCTATCTCTTCAATACTGAATGGTAGTGCACCAACTGACTGTGTTCCGTCAATTACCAGCCAGGCGCCAACGTCCCGGGTTCGCTTGCGAATCTCTTTCAGGTTAAACAGAGTGCCATCGGCCCAGTGAACGTTCCCAACAGCCACCATTTTTGTTTTTGGGCTGATGGCGTCCAGAATTCGTTCATTCCAGATTTTTCCGCGATGGTTGTCGGTATCCGGCGCCGGCACTGTCACAATCTCCGCTCCCTTTTCCAGGGCGACTCTGCGCCACGGATATACATTGCTTGGAAACTGTTCACCCACGACGATGAGCTGATCGCCCTTCTCGAGAGGCAGGTTTTTTGCTACGTTTGCCATTCCATATGAAACAGACGGGATCACTACAATTCGCTGTGGATTATTGGCCCCGATCAGCTTTGCGTATTCATTTCTGAGATGTTCTGTCTCATTAAAAAAGTGATCAATCGATATGTGGTGTGGATTTCGTTTGTAACGGATTCCCTGTAACCCTGCTTCTTCCACGGTTTTGAGCTGCGGTGCCATAAACGAGCAGTTCAGATAGGTAACAGAAGAGTCAAGCTGGAACTCAGATTTTTTGCAGTTCATGGTAGACGAGTTAATATTTGATTGGAATAGATGGAATCACGTTTGCCGGGAATAACATGAGATCGAGGTAAAAACTCTGAAACGGAATGTAAAAAGTCCCATTCTTTTTTCCGATGGTATCCCTCGCGGGGTAAGGAGGGGAGACTCATTTCCCAAATTTTTATGTCAAACTCACCTTAGAATAATATTGAAATTAAAAATATGTGGGTTGTTGCAGGCCTACAGCCTGCTTTAAGGTATCGGGCCTTTAATCCCGGGGCGATGCCCCAGGCTAGAATATCTTAGGCTTTCAGCCTGATTTATTTGTCGAAAATCACAGGCTGAAAGCCTTTTACAACCCAGCTTGGGGCACAAGCCCCAAGTTTTCAGACAAATCCAAACAGGGCAGGCTGAAGGCCTGCAATAATTTCGGTTTGTTTACTCATAATATTTAATGTTGAAAGCCTTACGGACTTTGTTCATACGTCCTGTAGTACAAAGTTTTTGCAATCCCGGTTACTGGGCGCTGTTTCAGACTACCATCTCTGGTGAACCAGCGGCTTGATTTTGTCCTTATAGAGACGGTCAATCTCGTGCATCGTCTCTTTTGGGATTGCGGGTTTATCAGATGCTTCCAGATTTGGAACTACGTGTTTCACGGAAGATGCACCGGGAATAACACAGCTCACTTCATCACTCATCAACACCCACCGCAGGGCAAGCTGTACCAGATTTTCGTCGTCTGGTAGAAACTGTTTCAGTTCGTTTACGGCTTCAATACCCTGTTCATATGGAATGCCGGAGAACGTTTCGCCCACATCAAATGAGGAACCGTCCCGGTTAAAATGTCTATGATCGTTTTCACCAAAGGTTGTTTCTTTATCAAATTTACCGGTTAACAGGCCGCTGGCTAGAGGTACACGCACAATAATTCCCACATTTCTTTTTGCAGCTTGCGGGAACAGAAGTTCGTGAGGCCGCTGACGAAACATATTGTAAATGACCTGAATGGTTGTGACATTATCGTACTCGAGCGCTTTAATTCCTTCCTCCACTTTTTCAATACTTACCCCGAGATTCAGAATTTTTCCCTCCTCTTTCAGCTTTTCAAACTCCCCGAAAATTTCCGGACGATAGTACACCTCTGTTGGCGGACAGTGAAGCTGAATCAGGTCAATAGCTTCCACATCCAGGCGTTTCAGGGAATCTTCTACATAACTCCGAAGTTTATCGGCAGTGTAGTTTTCGTTTGTATGCGGATTGATTTGCCGGCCGCATTTTGTAGCAACGTAGATTTGTTTATCCGCTCTTTTGACGGCTTTCCCTACAGCTATTTCGCTCTCCGTTCCTTTATATACATCAGCGGTGTCGATGAAATTCACGCCGTGAGCGATTGCTGTATCCAGCGTTTCTGCGGCTACTTTTTCATTGAACGGCTCTCCCCATTTACCGCCAAGCTGCCATGTGCCCAGAGATACTTCTGATATGTTAAATCCTGATTTACCGAGTGTTCTGGTTTTCATTGAGTCTCCGGTTCTTGTCTGAAAAATGAACTCATTTTAGTAGTAAAAGTCTAAAAAGACTTTACCGAAATTAATGGTTTAAATGATCTTCGATGGCCGGCTTCATAACCTCAGCCCAAATTTTATAGCCATCTTCATTAGGGTGAAGCAGGTCGGGCATGATGCTTTCAGGCAGAGCTCCATCATCATCTAAAAAAGCATTGTTGATATTCATAAATTCCACATTTTCTCTGTTGCCAAGTGCTGCAATGCGCTCATTTATCTCTGCATTCAGCTTTTTGAATTCACCATTCGGGGAGTCGTTCCGGGGGAAAATCGCAAGCAGTAAAATGTGAGTATCCGGCAGTTTTTGACTGAGTTGCTCAACAATCAAACCAATACTCCTGGCGGTACACTCAGGAGCATCCTGCCTGTGGCCGGTATTGTTGGTACCGATCATCAGAACAGCGACCTCAGGATGTATGCCATCGATTTCACCATGCTCAAAACGCCATAAAACATTTTCTGTTCGATCTCCACCGAATCCGATATTGTAGGTGCCGTATTCTCCAAAGTACTGTTCCCAGACTTCCTTGCCCGTATTTTCCCATCCATGAGTAATGGAGTCTCCGATAAGGAGTATCTCTGCTGATTCCCGTCCCTCTTCAGCCAGCTTCTGTTCATGTCTGGGCATCCACCATTCTACAGCCCATTCTTCCTGCAGCGGGGCCGGCGTGAGTGTGAGGTGACTATCGGGACAGCTAAACTGTGCCGAAGAACTGAACGGTGTAGCTGTAAACACAAGCAACATGAATGAGAATAGGATGTTATCAGTCATAATGTAGATAGTTATTTATTGAGATCAATCTGCGAATTGGACGTTAAACCCCATCTGTTTTACCAGGCTGCGAGTTCGGCATCCATCCATGCCAGGCGTTGTTCGAGCCAGTCGCTCATGTATGCAACTTCTTCTTCATAGTTACTGCCGGGAAGAGGAAATGGGTTTCCGAAAATCTGTTCATCAAAGATATCCCATCGTCCAAAATTTCTGTCTACAGCTCCATCTTCTGTGAGAGTCAATGTTAAGTCGTCAATAAGCTGTTGAAGTGATCCGTTACTCCACTCTGTTGCACGCAACTCCTGCCATCTTTCCTTTACCCGGCCTCTGAAAAGAGGATCCTCAGCAAGTCTTGTCCACCAGAAAGGAACGAGCCAGGTATCGCCCGGTATGAAGGAGTTAAACTGGTAAATCCAGGTTTCCGGCGATCTGCGAAACTCCTGTGAATCATTCCCCAGCGAAAGATTAAAATCCCAAACGGGCCCCATATGGAGCTTTTCACCGCGATCTTTATACATAAATGTGCTGATTCTGTAGGCGTCAGCATTGTGTGCCAGTTCGTTGAGCAGGAAAAAGTCGACAAAACTGTCCAGGTCGATAAAGTCGGTATAGGTGTAGCTCCCGTCAAAGTCATCATCTGTATCGTCTAGAAGGGCAGTCTCAAAGTCGTGCATGTAGTTTTGTATATACTCTTTTTGAGGATCTGATATATCTTCCCAGGCAGGTTCTTCGTACAGGAAGTAAGTCTCTTCACCCTTCTTGCCGGAGTAAGGAGGGTAGGTAAGCTCTTCGCCC
>Ga0102932_1001450_pt1 | contig 12345 bp, 6 predicted proteins | sample SalPonR1_C_D2_MG_FD_78212 | JGI IMG/M metagenome (GOLD analysis project Ga0102932, IMG submission 78212) | Salt pond soil microbial communities from South San Francisco under conditions of wetland restoration - Salt Pond MetaG R1_C_D2_MG | ecosystem: Environmental > Aquatic > Marine > Intertidal...
CCAGCAGCTACTATTGGAGGAATCCCGGTTCGGACTGACTTCAGGAATGCATTTCGTTATGATGTGATCGAAGTCAAGTATTTAGATCCCGACGGATCAGAAAACATCCGGTATTGTCTGATAAACGCAAGTATAGGGATTACCGCTGAAGGCAATGCCATATTTACTTCCGGAGGTCATCTGTTGAAAATGATTCAGCGCTTATCAGTTGAAACAGCTATAACTTTATCCGCAATCAAAGCGATCATCACATTCCGGGATATCGCCTGCCGGTTGAAAATCGGTGAAAGTGAGTTCGATGCCGAAGTAAGTAATCTTGGAGTGATAAAAAACCCCCATTTTACCGGGAAGCTCTGTTACGATACCAAGATTGAACCGGATGATGGAACCATCGGTATTAATCTTTGCACAGACTTGAACCTTCTGGAGAGAATTAACATCCTGACCGCCCTTTATAAGCATCATTTTTCAGGCCTGCCCAAAACAAGATGCTGGAAATCGTCTAGTCTGAAAGTTACGAGTAACCGCATATTTACTTTGGAAATGGATGGTGAAATTGTGCGTGCCAGCATTGCAGAATTTAATGTAATCCCAAAAAAAGTGAGGTGTTGCCGATGAACTTAATGAACAAAATTCAGGAAAATAATGAGATAGGGCACTGGTCAAATTATTTCAGCCGGAACCCGAAACAACGGAATAAGCTCCATGAATCGGACGCTGAACTACTGGAAATTCCGGATAGTCCGGACAAGTACTTGGCCGTAACAATCGATACCGTTGGCGAAGAGATTACAAGTGGTTTATATCAGGATCCTTACACCATGGGATGGGTAACTATAATGGCCTGTTTGAGTGATCTGGCAGCAGTTGGAGCCACGCCGCTCGGGGTAGTAATATCGGTTTCATATGAACCGTTTCGGGAAAAAGATTTTATTTCGGAAATTGCACGCGGTATGGACGAAGCCTGCCGGGAGCTTGAGATTTTCATACTGGGGGGAGATACCAATACGACCACAACAATTTCCCTGACAGCCTGCGCCTTTGGGCTGTCAGAACGGGATAGATTGATGACGCGCCGGGGGTGCAGACCGGGAGATGAGGTCTTTATAACAGGTGGAGCGGGAAGCGGAAATGCTTTGGGTTTAGTACGGCTTTCACAACTCAGTGACGATTTTTATCCAGAATCACTTTACAGGCCGCGAGTTAGTTTAAAGGCAGGCCGGATTCTGAGCAAGTATGCAAGTTGTTGTATGGATACCAGTGATGGCGTTTTAACCACCCTTGACCAGCTGATGCGACTGAATAACGTTGGATTCGATATCGACTGCAGATGGGAAGAAATCCTGTTACCAGAGGTTATGGAGCTCTGCAACAAGACGGGTACACCGCCCTGGATGATGCTGGCAGGACTTCATGGTGAATTTCTGTTGATGTGTTCTATTCCATCCCATAACGTGAAGAAGATTCGAGCAGACCTGGGGTCAGAAGGAATAGATCTTATAAAAGTTGGGAAAGTGAAAGAATCGCCCGGAATTACGCTGAACCTCCTGTCCGGGGAAAAGATTGATATTGATATGGCTCCTGTGAGAAATTTGCTGCAAACCGTCAACGGGGATCTGGATCGGTACATCCAGGAATTCTGGAATATGGGGCATAAATGGGGGCTTAACGGTCCATTAAAACGTGATAGATAACGGAAGTAAATTACATGCGTTTTGTTTTCTTAGTCTTTTCTTCAGTGATGAAGGGAAGAATCCGTCTAAATATCATGAGTCAGGATAAAATATGGTGATTTCACAAAGATACAGAGTCTATTAGAGTAAAATGGTTTAGTGTGAGTATCAGCAAACAATCGTAACAGACAACAATTTTGCGTTCAGGTACTTTTCAACTATTCATCTCTTTAATAACTTCCCTCCATTATTTCACAAGCGTTGGTTGCTTGAGTGATGAAAAGGAGATCGCATAGATTTGATAAAAGCAGAAGATGCCGCGCTTCAGCACGGCATGTTGCTATCAGAACAGAAGTGATATGCCTTATAGAACACCTCTTTTCAGCAAGCTCAATCTTTCCTTACAAAATCTTCAGAAAACACTCAGTTATTCAGGGTGTCTGGATTGAGATATAATCAAAAATCACTCAAATTTTCCGAAACTGGCTGAACAATCGACTGAATCCAGTGACATGTCACCAAATATTAACTACTGATGACTTGTCGTAAAAATCAATTAAACATATACAACCTGCCGTTACTTATACATAGATACGAGGGTTGGAATTTCATTTGTTCTGAACCCCCTAAACCTCGTATGTTTTTGACAGTTGATTAAAAAACAAGCTCTTCTCAAAAATCAACTCCCCAAAAACCATCTACACTCACATTTCCCGACCCATTAATTCCATCTCGTTATGTTTTCAGGGAACTGAACCACGACTAGTGGTTATTTCACCAGCGTAAGTTTTTTCACAGATAAAAAACTGCCAGCCTGGATTCTGTAAAAATACGTACCACTTGCAACACTCCCCGCATCCCAGACAATATTATGATACCCGGCCGGCCGGTTTTCGTTTAGAAGCGTGGCAATTTGTCTTCCCATCACATCGTAAATTCGAATGGTTACGTCTGACTGTTCGGGTAGCGCAAAGTTAATGGTCGTGGATGGGTTAAATGGGTTGGGGTAGTTTTGGAAGAGTTCAAATGAATCAGGCAAGCCTGATATTATCTCTTCATTTGATACCGTAACCATAAGCGACATATCAGCACCATTTTTGGGAGACTCGATATTTCCAACTCGATCTTTTGCTATGCTGTAAAATTCATAGGTTCGATCAGGATCGGCTTTGAATGTAAATGTGGAATCGCTAAAATCTGTGAAAATAGGATTAAATTCCTCTCCATCAAGTGATACAAATATATCGTAACTCTTAATACCTGATCCAGGATCAGTTCCTGACCAATTCACTGTAACAATATTGTCGCCTGTCACGGTGTAATCTTCTGAAACACTGCTTGATGGAATAGATTCGTCGATTGTGTTTATCCACGGAGGTGTATCGATCGGTTTATTTAAATCAAAAACAATTCTCGCCTCATTTCTGACTTCTGTACCTGTTGGAAGATTTTCTTTCAGCTCGATGGTGAAGTTCACGCCTCCATCTCCAACAGGAGGGTCTGTATTTGGTGGTAAAAATCCCTCCAGAGGATCAGCCGGAAGCTGCATCGTTTCGGGATCTAACGTAGTAAACTTCCAAAAAGCCCGGCCAGTCTCGGCATCAAGGTTCGCATGAAAATGCACCAGGAAGTTTTTTTCAGGCCTCATATCCAGCACTGTCGTGTAATTTTGCAGACCGGCCGGCACGCTGATTTCGGTAGATCCAAAATATGCGGAGCCAAGTTCAAACGACTCCAAATCATAAACGTTTGTATCTAAACTATCCGTAATAATAACCTCTTGTGCGGGTGCAGACGCGGTATCAGCATTTTCAAATCGGATAACATAATTAAATGGAGTTGAATTGATCACATAACGCTCGTCAGAAACACCATTAGCACCCAGTTTGTCATTCGGATCCCAGGAATTAAGCACATCCGTTTCAGTCTCTTCTCCCTCTTCCGGAACCGGGCACTTGCCATCGACATGATAGTCAGTTTTTGCCGGTCTAAATAATTTGGGACCATTTCCAATTGCTGTATAGTACGCATCAAGTAGTGACGACTCAGTTCCGCGGACTATTTCGGTATCTAAGACACCTTCAACTTTAAACATTTCGATGCTGCCGGAATATATATCTACCATATATTGTTCACCATTTGGAGATGTAAGCATGGTAACTGCATGACCCGTTGCAGTTTCAGCAACATTTTCATCTGTGAAAAAATCCCAAGTTCCAGCTAAAGGTAGCGTAACATCTACTGACCACATTTGGTCAATATCCCAACCTCTGTTTGGTAAAACTTCTTTAAGAGTTGTGAATACAGAGGCTGATGAAGTACCACAATCAACATCTGCTCCACTTATATATCGATTCCAGATGTTTTGGTCTTCAGTGAGAGGCGAAATAGCATCAAATGCAGTATTTAGATCTACTGCATCAGGCCCATACTTTGATTCTAAATCAACAGTGCTGTTAAAAATATCAAGCGGGTTCATAGAGGGATTCACCTGTATCCATGCACCGTCTATTTTTACAACCTGCTGTGCCTGAGAACTTATACCCGAACTCAAAAACAGCATCAAAACAGGGATAAAGATAAAACGAAAGCTTAAATGTTTCATATCGAATGATTAAAGAGTGTTCAGATTGAATGTATTTTTAGCTGCCAAACCACACGGGCCGAAATCTTACGATACCTGTGTTTGGCATAGCTATTTGAATATCCAGATTAACGGTTGCACCGGGTGGAATTCTCATTGGCCAGAACCGCAATGATTTTCTATTGTTATCCGATATTTGAGTGGTTACAAAATCATCTAAAGACAGATCGTTTTCGTCAGACGTTCTGTTGATGATCTCCCATGCAGCATCTGCAGGTAAGCCAACGAGTCCGGGAATTCCTAGAACATCATTATTTCCAGTGTTTCTGAAGCTCAGTTTGTACAGGTTATTTCTGCCACGGGCAACCCGTGGTGGTGCAATAATATCAGCTACCACCGAGTGCCTGACGCGATTGACGACTGTAAACCCCTGGCTGATTTCTTTACTTTCCCCTCCTTGATTAGTAACAATCACACTCCACAATCCAAGCTCGGTGTCTGATAGCTGAAACGTTGTGGTTAGAGCCGATCCATTTTCTCTTACATTTACATTTGTTCCTTGTATTTCAGATCCCCCTTTTACAAGTTTCACAGTTGCATTTTGACTTATGCCTGTTCCAACTATTTCTGATGACACACTTCCACCAGTTCCGCCATAGGAGGGCGTTAATGCATAAATGTCAAACTCAGCGGTTTGAGGTCTCTCAGCGATCGTGATAGTTGAGAAACTGCTCTCCAGGGTATAGTCATCAGATGAATTGATTAATAACGAAACTGTACTCGGCCCGTTTGATTCTGAATTGCTGGTTGGAAACACGTTCATCACAAATCGATCTGAACCACTTTGTATCACAGCTCTTGAGCCTGAAAAATCTGACACATAATCTTCATATATCCTTGCAGAACCGCTAATTGTGACCGGAATAGAAAGATCCTGATCCATGATTCTGTCAGCCTGAATAATGAGTTTGCCCGGATCGGTTGTCTGAATATCTAAAACAGGGGCAATTGATATGATGGTTAATGCCGGTGGTCCTTGATTTATCTGAATTGTTTGAGAAGCTTGTCCACCACGGGGATCATTCAATACGGCCTCATATGTTCCCGAAATAAGTGCGTTTGACAGATCAAACCATACCTCTGCCGTATCGGTACTTATTGAGCCTACGCGTCCTGAAATGGTTCCAAACGTTTCAGGTTCAAAACATTCGATGCAATTCAGCTCAACTGAGATATCAGGTGGAAAACCTGTTCCGGTAAAGGTAATCATCTGTTCATCGCCGGCCTGAATAGAAACGGGATCAGCCATAATCTCACCTGAAAGAGACGGCACTCCTTCATTAGTTACTAAAATCAGAGACGTATCCCGAAGTTGAGGATAAAATGCCCGTTGGTTGGTAACATTAACTAAGCCAGAGTAAGAGGAAAAGCCACCCGAAAGTCCCTTGGTCGCTCGAATAACCTCAAATTCGGTACCGGGATCAGGTATAAAATCGGTTTCAGTCTCGATGAACAGTTCACCGGCAAGAGTTGCTGAACCGCCCAAAGTCCGGAACCCGACTCTGTAATCGGTCTCTCTGATCGAAAGCATGGTATTTGCGGGTTCGGGCGTTTCTGAGTCTGTTTGAAAAAGAGAAATATTGAGAGCAGACGTGGTGTCGTTTGGCTCATAATCACCTACAAAATTCAGGCTGCCGAGGGGGTTACCGGGAGTGATGCTTCCTTTTAAAAAGCTTTCAGCCCTTGCGAGGTCAATTATTCCGTTACCTGTAATGCTGGCATCTTTTTTATGCTCGAAACGGGACAGGAATCGTGTCTCCCCAGCTGTAAGTCTAATCTCTCCTTCAGACTCATTGATCATTTGCGGTCTCACCTGCGATATTGATTCGCCTCCAGATTTATGAAAAAGACCGGAATTGATAAAACTGCCCGGTTCAGGTGATCCCGTTAAAATGTTGAAGTCATGTGCGACTGTAAACGTCGATTCATTCTGGAGTTCACCCGGATGCATGATCCGGAAGTTGCTGCCCATCAGCGTCATCTCGCCGGCATTGATCAGTGTACCTCCATTTAAACCTGTGGAGCCGCCACCGGGCATTGTGATTGACCCGGTATTCGTTATGGTCCCGGATGTAAGCTCGCCATTTTCCCAGTACAGCCCGGTGCCAGTGATGTTAAACTGGGTGGAACCTGATTCAGTGCTGAAGTTCGTTCGAATGATAAAATCACCGGCCGGCTGTGTGGTGATCGGACCGTTGAACACGTGGTTTCCCGAGTAAAATGATAGTGACGCATCCTCTGAAACGGCAAAGGTTGGAGCATTATGCTCTCCTGCGTTTGTCAGCCTCACATTTCCCTGCTGAACGTCAATAGTGGCAGAGGAGTTGTTTACGATTCTGGTGGATATGGTGTAAGGATCGTTCAGACTGTTGAGGAGGAGACGATCATTATTCGTAAATGTACTGAGTGAACCAGATTGAAAAATTCCCCGACCTCCCTCAGCAATAAACCGGTCGTTATTTTCAAGCAACGCACCACCTGTCAAATAGAAAATACCGTTCATCTGTTCAATAGTGCCGTTGTTGATAAGCGTTGACCCGTTGACGCCGGTCCAGTTTGCAGCGTCAAGCGTAATAAATCCATCATTGGTAAATGTTCCTCCACCGATCATAGAATTGCTTATCCACGTAAGACCTGTACCGCTAAAATTAAATGTGGTACCCTCTTCGTGAGCTTCAGCGTTTGCGTTCAAAATTACTGAACCGGCAGGGGAACCCGTAATGGAGCCGCGGAACGTGTGGGTTGCTGTGGCAAACCGAATCGTGGACTCCTCACTATCAGCTACAAACGACATATTATGGTAGAACGAGGCTCCTTGCAGCTGAAGTTCTCCCGCCGCACTTTCGATAATACTTTCAGCTCGACTATCGACCGGGACAGTCATTCGACTCACGCCGTCACCCGACACTGATTTCACAAGTCGCCCGGAGTTGACAAATGAAGAAACTGATCCGGACTGAAAAACACTGACATCATTCTGAATATCGTAAAGGTTCCTGTTTTCAAGCTGTGCTCCGCTAGTCATGTAAAAAATCCCGTTCACATGCTCTATGATGCCGTTGTTGATAAGTGCTGACCCGTTGAGGCCTGTCCAGTTTGTTGCGTTCAGTCGAATTAAATTGTTGTTGGTAAATGTACCCCCTCCCTGCATATAGTTGCTGGTCCACGTGAGGCCGGATCCTCCTAAATCAAAAGTTGCGCCTTGCTCATGTGCTTCTGCAGGTGCGTTTAAAATAACAAGTCCTGTGGGATCCCCGCTGATAGTGCCGCGAAAGGTCTGCCTGTTTGTTTGAAAACGAATGATCGCATCAGCATCATCAACGACAAGTGTAGTGTTATGGTGAGTGGATAATCCTTGCAGCTGTATTTCCCCGGCTGAACTTTCAAGGATGCTTTTCGGCCGGTTTTCTAAAGGGACGGTTATAATCGTGACGCCATCACCCGCGGCCGATTTGAGAAGCCTGTTGTTATTGATAAACGTTGATGCTGAACCACTTTGAAGCATTCTGTGATCGCCCTGTATATCATAGAGGCCGTTATTCTCGAGGGTGGAACCAGAGGTCATATAGAAAATGCCGTTGATTTGTTCAATAGTACCGTTGTTGGTAAGTGTAGCCTGATTCAATCCGGTCCAGTTAGTGGCATTGAGCCGAATCAAACCTGAATTGGTAAAGGGCCCGCCCGCCTGCATATAGTTGCTGATCCATGTGAGACCTGTACCGCCAAAATCAAAAGTTGCACCCTCGGGATGAGCCTCAGCGGGTGTATTTAGCACCACTAGTCCATTTGGTGATCCACTGATTGTCCCCCTGAAAGTTTGCGTGCGACTTTGAAATTGTATCTCTGTATCAACAGCATCAGCAACAAGCGTGATATCGTGATAAACAGAGGCTCCCTGTAAATAAATAGCTCCTGCCGTGCTTTCTATAACACTTTCAGGCCGGCTGTCAAGAGGTACAGTAATAATAGAGGTTCCGTCATCAGTTACCGATTTTAGAATCCGTCCGGTGTTAACAAAGGATGAAGCACTTCCAGACTGAAATACATTTACATCATTTTGTATATCGTACTGGCCGTTGTTTTCAAGAACGGAGCCGGTAGCCATATAAAAAATGCCGTTAATCTGTTCTATGACACCATTATTAACCAGTGTAAAATTGTTTAAACCCGACCAGTTTGCTGCATCTGAGATAATCAGACCGTTGTTCTCAAGTGAACCATTCCCGGCTAAATATCCTGCATTTAATTGGAGTATAGCATTAGCCCCTATTGAACTTTCGGCATTTAAGGTGAATGTGCTATTTGTTTTGATAAGCGTCTGTGTACCCTGATCTGCACCGAAAGTGAGTGAATTAATTGTGATATTTGCCGCGGCAGGTTGTTGAATAGTATAGGTTCCATCCAAAGAAATGACTACATCGTCAGTTGGGCCTGGTATCCGATTTTCGTTCCAGTTTTCCGCTTGATTCCAGCTTGTGCCATCACCGCCACCCGTCCATGAAATAGTTTGAGCCATCAGGCCGGTCGGAATAAGGAAGAGACCCAAAACTAGATACTTAGTCAGTTGAGAGACCTGTTTCCTGAATTGAAGGGTAGTGATCCTGGATTGATATCGATTGACCAATTGCCTGGCAAGCCGTGGGCTTTTTATGAGTAGAAAGTTTTCCATATGTCAGAATTTAAAGCAGGAGTGATTTGAACCTGAAATCGCCTTTTAGCGATATCATAATTCATGTCTTATCCGTACATGCAAAAAGCTCACTGGAAAAGGGTCAGATCAAATAAAAAAAACTTTCGAGCAGACAAAGGTGGGAGATATTGTGAGAGGAGAGAGTCAGAATGATGGGGAAAATAATAAACCCTTCCTGGTCGGTCCGACTCTTTTCGACCAGGAAAGGCTCATCTGTCTTGATACCACAAAATATCGGTGAAAAAATTCAAATGTAAAAAATTTTAACGATAAAAATCCTCAGGTATATAAAAATTAAACACTTAGTACTCTGCTGTATTTTTACAACATCTAAGTAAATTCACCTAAATAGTTGGCGCTGAATGGACTATTCAGATTCTTCAATCATTGCTTATGCGGCGATAATGTATAAGTCCATAAAAAAGAATGGAAGTAAATAAGACAAGAATTGCCAGCACGGCAATACGATCTTGTGTGATGGGGATAAGCCAGAGGGTGGTAACAACTTCAATTCCTATCAAAAAGAGCAGGAACCAGATCAGCTGGTCACGGCCAATCTTACTGCAAACCCAGGCACCAAGAGGTGCACCGAATATGACAATCGGGACACAGCTCATCCAGTAACGCCAAACATCGGGGTTTACATCCGCCACAATACCGGCATGCCATACAAAACCAATGACAGATAGCAGCCCCATCAACACAACGGTTGTGGGTGTGCTGATTTTTTCATCAATTCCGTAGAGCAGGGTCAGGACAATGAAGACGAGCATATCGATTCCCACGCCAACAACCGATGCAACCATACCTCCAAGGAATCCAGTGGCCAGGATTACGAGCCAGTCACTCTTATGGTCAAAAATGAAATGTTTGATGGGGTTATCCGGAATTCCCCAACGGTTGTAGATAAGAAAGAATGCGAAGATACCGGCAATAAACGTGAAGAGCAGTTTTGGATAGGGGTTTGGTATCACCAAAAAGAGTTCACCTGTTATTAACCCGATAACTCCGCCGCTTAGTGCTGCAAAAATCACATTCCACAAAACGGGAATTTTTTTCAGATAAATAAAGAGCCCGGCCATGGTCATCCCCACCGACTGAATAAAAAACGAGAACACCTTGGCATCGGCCGGCTCAATGTCAAAAAGCTTGGTGAAGACGGGAAATGCCACTGCGCCGCCTCCTTCTGAAGTTGCGCCCGCAATGAAAGACCCAAATACCATGGTAAGGCTGATTGGCCACGTTTCCGAAAACATCGCCCACCAGTTGAGAAGTGACATGGCAGCGGTCCAAGCAGAAACAATGACAAGCGCGGTGATCCAGTAGAGTTTAAGGGTTGGTTTAGGATGTACCGGGACCGGATCTTTTCTTACATCTTTATGTTTCATTCGAAAATGAAGCTTTTTATCTCGGCAACATACCTGTCAAAGTAGGGAAGATCGTTGTGGTTGCCGCCCTCTATTTTGATGATTTCCTTGCTGGAAGAGGCGGAAGCCTCATAGAGTTCTTCTGCCATCTCAAATGGTGTCACATTATCATCAGAACCGCCCATGATCAGGAGAGGTAATTCAATAGATTTTACCCGTTCGAGATTGTTTTGCGAGGCAATTGCCGGATCGATGTCGAAACTTATAAACGGCCTCAGCAGCCAGGGAACGAGGTTGTTTGTCCACCCGCTTACTTCGGAGATCGGACTTTCCAGAATATAGCCTGCTACCTCTTCGCGCTGGGCGATATAGCTGGAGAGAAATGAGCCCATGGAGTGACCGTGAATGTAGAGCGGTGTCTGGTAGGTTTCGGCAACCTCTCGGGCAACATTATACATGCTTCTGGAATCGGACAGAATTCCTTCAACTGATGGTTCTCCCGGGCTCTGCCCGTAGCCTCTGTAGTCGAAAAGAATGAGGTTCACCGGCATGGTGGCGTATGCGTCAATCCATGGCTTTGATTTTACCATCAGAAAGCCGTTTCCGCCAAAATAGAGCACGGTTGCTTGCGCATCATCACGAAGCAGCTGCCACGTATTAATTTCAAATCCATCGTCTGTAGTTACGAAGTCCTGAGTGAGCTGCAGCACGTCGCTGCTGAATGACTCGGGTGTTACGGTCTGATGGTTGTCGAACGCGTCTTCTTCTTTAATTTCAATGGTTGTGCATGCTGAGAGAAGCAATGCTACGATAAGAGGTAGGAAATTTTTCATGCAAATGAGACTATTATTTTCGATCTCCTGTGAGAATCAAAATCTTGCCGTGATCATTCAGCCGCAGTCGTATGGGAGGGGTGAAATCAAGTGAAATAGCTTGGGGAATCGATCATCTCATTATTACCGGATACATGGCGTGCAAAGTTGAAGCCCGGTCGTACCGCTGATGCGCCATACTCTCCATCCTTGTTGATCGCGATAAAACCGGCCTGGATATTATCAATTATGTCGCGGTTTTTTTCCACCAGCCGCCTGGTGACTTCCTCGCACGCTTCCTGCGGCGATCGTCCCTGTCGCATCAGCTCTACCACCAGAAAGCTTCCACATATCTTGATGATCGACTCACCGTGGCCGGTGGCCGTAGCAGCACCAGCCTGATCATCAACATATAGGCCAGCACCGATAATGGGACTATCACCCACGCGGCCGTGCATTTTGTACGCGAGTCCGCTTGTGGTACAGGTTCCCGCCAGATTGCCATCTGCGTCGATACCGACCATCCCGATTGTATCGTGATTTTCAACGTTGATGAGCGGGTTGTAGTCGGACGTTTTCAGCCACTCTTCGTACGCCTCTTTGGCGTCGGGGTGAAGCGTCTCTTCTTCAAGAGGAAAACCTTGTGACACCGCAAAGTTTTGTGCGCCATCGCCAACCAGCATCACGTGGGGGGTCTCCTCCATCACTTTTCTGGCAACCGAAATGGGGTGTTTGATCCGCCTTAAATATGCTACTGAACCGCATTCCCCGTTCCCTTTCATGATGGAGGCATCAAGAGTGACAATTCCTTCACGATCAGGGTGACCGGCAAGGCCCACAGAGCGGTTAGACTCGTCATTTTCCGTGACTCTCACACCTTGCTCAACCGCATCAACAATAGACCCGCCGGAATTAAGAACCTCCCACGCCCGTGCATTGGCAGGAATTCCGTGGTTCCAGGTGGACAGAAACAATGGTTTATCACTTCTCGCTGGGCTGTCTCCGGATAGCAGCTGTGTTGCTTTTTTGATGGAACCGGGAATGAGAAGCGTTGATCCTAATAATCCGGCTTTGAAAAAGTCTCTTCTTGTTGTCATTGAGTCTTAGTATTCGGTTGAAAAATAATATTGAACAGGAGTTGATTCATGAGAAAGTAATA
>Ga0102932_1001455_pt1 | contig 12320 bp, 5 predicted proteins | sample SalPonR1_C_D2_MG_FD_78212 | JGI IMG/M metagenome (GOLD analysis project Ga0102932, IMG submission 78212) | Salt pond soil microbial communities from South San Francisco under conditions of wetland restoration - Salt Pond MetaG R1_C_D2_MG | ecosystem: Environmental > Aquatic > Marine > Intertidal...
GAACCATCATAGAGATAGGGAAACTCCCTGAAAACCTGAATTCGGAGTTCACCGATCTGTTTCAAATAGGGATTAATCTGAGGTCCAAAAACGGTTTTCTTTTTGATCATATTTATTGGGTTCAGTTCGAAACGAAGAGTTATTCAGGCAGCCTTAAAAAGTTTGTTTAGATATCAGATCGTAATTATGCAGAAATCGGGCTATATTTGCACAAAAAATTAAACCCTTTTTGATATGGAAGCCACCCCGAACTTGCTCATTAAAAACTGTATTCCTGCCGGAGAAAACTTTGATGGAAAATCAAAAAAAGATATTCGTATTCAAGATGGAGAGATTGCAGAAATAAGAGAGGAAATTTCTGCGGCAGACGGTGAAGTGATTTTTGATGCCAATGGAGCATTCATTAGCGGCGGTTGGATGGATATGCATGTCCATTTTCGGGAGCCCGGCTTTGAACACAAGGAGACCGTAGAGACCGGCTGTCGGTCTGCAGCCTTTGGAGGATTTACCGAAGTTGCCTGTATGCCCAACACAAAACCTGCTACGCATACCCGCGATGTAGTTGAGTTTATTAAGAAAAAAGCTGAGAAGGAGGCTGTTGATGTGCATCCGATCGGCTGCGTTACGAAAGATCGTGCCGGAAAATCCATAGCTGAAATGTCGGACATGAAAGCCGGCGGGGCAGTGGCATTCAGTGATGACGGAGATCCCGTGTATAATTCTCAGGTGATGCGTGTAGCTCTGGAGTACTCCTCTATGCTTGGAGTTCCGGTTATCAACCACGAAGAGGATCTGGAACTTTCCCGGCCGGGTCATATGAATGAGGGAGTTGTTTCTACCAAACTGGGCCTTGAGGGAACTCCGGGAATTGCCGAAGAGACAATGATTGCACGTGATATTTTAATAGCGGGTTTTACCGGTGGACACATCCATGTTGCTCATATAAGCACACGCAAGGCAGTAGATCTCGTCAGAAAAGCAAAAGAGGAGGGCGTTAATGTAACAACAGAAGTGTGTGCTCACCATTTTGATCTGACCGATGAAGAGATTGATAAACGCCATTTTGATACCAATGTAAAAATGCACCCACCGTTGCGAACCCGGGACGATGTGGATGCCATGATTGAAGGTCTTGCAGATGGCACAATTGATGTGATCTGTACAGACCATGCACCTCACGCAATTGAAGAGAAAGAGGTGGAGTTTATTTATGCACCGAACGGAATTACCGGATTGGATACAGCCTGGAGTATTACCAATATGCGTCTGCTAAAACCCGGGAAACTCACAATGGAGCAGATCCTGGAAAAACTTGTCGTAAACCCGCGAAAGATTTTAAACCTGAAAGTACCGGCTATCAAGGTGGGCGAAAAAGCAAACCTGACAATTTTCAACACAGATGAAGAGTGGACATACAGTGACAAGGAGGTTCGGTCTAAATCTAAAAACTCTCCGTACCTGGGGGATACTTTAACCGGCCGAGCCACAGCTATATACAATCGGGGTCGATTTGTTGAGAACAAGCTCAGAGCGCAGTAAATAAAAATCTGAATCTGTCGGAACGTGAAGAGGCAGATTGGTTTTCACACGGATGTATAAATCATCTACAATGAAAGAATGCTCAATCGAATTGCATATACGCTACTCTTAATCATTTTTCTGTTTTTTCCGGTTACAGGGATTGCACAGTATCAAGAGGATACAATTCTGCAGGAAAGAAATATTTTTGAAAAATTCGGATCCAGGCCGTCTGAATTGGACGAACCCAGGCCGGAGCACAACGCTCCATACGAGTACTTGTCCAGGGAAGCATCCATAGAGTTCGATGAAACAGATCGTGGAATAGTGGCATACATTCACTATTTGAACCGTATTAAGGTCTATTCAGACGACCCAATCGAGCAGGCCGAGGCTGCATTGGTTGGCATACCCTACTACGCATCAGAGAACATCGAAAGTGTGACAAACCTGGAGGCAATAACGTGGAAGGAAAATGGGCAATTTTATCGGCTGAATACCGAAAACACCCGTAATGTTGAGCTCAACAGCCGGTATCGACTGGTTGAATTTGAGATGCCTGAGGTAGATTCAGGTGCTGTTTTGGAGTATAAATATACATTGGAAAGAAGATACATCGAGGAGCTGCCTGATTTCTACATGTCGGATCGCGTGCCGGTTCGTGAAGCTACTCTCTTTATGAAAAATGCTAACTTTTTACGGTACGATGTAGTTGAACAAAACGTAGATTTTGAGCTGAGTTATCAGGAGTTTGAAGTGGATACGAGCAGTATCCCATTTGTTTTTACGTACGAACGGCCTGATCCGGTGAATGTTGAAGTCTGGAGTGCAAAAGGGATTCCTGCAATTGATGCTACAAGTTTTATCTCTTCAATTGATGATGTTCGGGCAAAACTTAAATTTCAGATCAGTGAATTTGGATTGCCGCGTCAGCCGCTGGATAATAGCTGGGAGTTAATTGAAGCGCAATTGCGGAGAAATTCAAACCCGTACGATGGTATTGAAGAGAATAGTATGCTCATTAGTAATAATTTGGAGCGGTTTTCAGAAGTGCAGAATGCGGTGGAAATGCAGGACTCAATTTTTCATTTTATCAATTCCAGCATGCAGTTTAACGGAGAAAATACAGTTTATGCAGAAGGGGATCTGGATCATGTGATTGAGGGGGTACCTGCCAACCGGGCCGAAATCAACACGCTGCTTTTGGGAATGCTTAGAGAAGCCGGTATCGAAGCGTATCCGTTATTTATTTCAGGTCGGGAATTTGGGCGTATTAACCGCTCTTTCCCCTCACTTTTTCAGTTTAACCAATTGTTGGTTTATTCAGAAATTGATGACGTGGAATATGTTATGGATGCATCTTTTGCACATAGCCTGCCAAATTTAATCTCGGTAAACTCATTTAACTATCAGGGGTTTTTACTACGGGAAAATGATTTTCACTGGATAGAGATCAACCCCAGAAAAAGCGTGTTTAATCTGAGGGTTGGAATTGAGGGTGATTTAAATCAAAATGGAAGTTTGACCGGAACAATCCGGGCAGAAACTACCGGGTACCCGTCAAGAGAAATAAGAAGAAGTTTAGCAGGTGCGGAGTCTGAAGGTGATATTATCAAGAAGATTTTTTTAGATATCTACCCGGAAGCGAAGTTGAGCGACACTGAAATTGTTGTTGACGAACTGAATCCTGACATTATCTCAATTCGGGCCGCTTTTGAAATTCCGAATTATGCGGTGTCTTTTACTGAAGGCTTGGAATACAAACCGGTGATCGTTGGCTATCTCTATCAAAATCCGTTTGAGTCAGCAAACCGGCGCGTTCCTATTACCCTGGATGCACCTGAGCAGCTTTTTGTGAACTACAGTATAAACCTACCTGATGGATCTGAGGCGGAAAACCTGCAAGGCAGACAGATTACTGAACTTCCCGGTGCTGAATTAAAAGAGGAGTATGGTATAAGTGACAATCAGCTCAACTATTCATTTGGAGTAAATATTAAACGAAAGCAATTCTCATCGGATGACTATTCACAACTTCGCAGAATTTATGAACGATGGGTGGAATTGAGTAACGAAGTGTGGTTTATAGAAACTGAAAGATAACCGTTATCTTTGGCGTAGATGGAAAAATTATTAGCTATAGAAACTTCAACCGCAGTTTGCTCGGTTGCGCTTCAAACCGGAGACGGCCGGGTGAAGGAGAAGAGAATTGAAGGCCGGGGCGTTCATTCCGAATATACCGTGCTTTTTATCGATGAGTTATTGGATCGGGCAGGGCTTCAGGGAGATGACCTGGATTCAGTGCTTTTCAGTAACGGGCCCGGCTCTTATACGGGGTTACGAATTGGAGCATCAGTGATAAAAGGTCTTCTTTTTGGAAAAAATGTTCCGCTCTTTACCTACCCAACTTTGATCTCATTTGCGGGTACACAGCTTCAGCTAAACTCACATTGCACGGTGCATTCCGTTATTGATGCCCGCAGAAATCATCTATATTACCAGCATGTAAAGAAATCAGGTGAGTTTTTGGATATTTCTGACCCGGATATTATTGAACTGGAACAAATAACTCCAAAAATATCGGAAGGGGATATTGTGATTGGAACCGGATGGAATCGGCTGGACTTTAAGGATAGAGAAAAGGTCCGTTGGATTGGCCTTGAAGGCATCTCTGCCGTAAATTTGGTACACTCATGGAATTATGAGAGATTGAAAGACTATTATAAAGAGGAAGATGTTGAACTCTTTGAACCGGAATATTTGTCAATGTCTCAGTTAAATAATTCACCGATGAAAGGATAAAGATTTTTGCTTCGGTGTGAATTCATTATTTTTCAAAGTTACTTAAAATAAATTTTGTGCTATGTCTTGGTTTAAAAGAAAAGATTCAAACATACAGACCGACAAAAAGAAGGATATGCCGGAAGGCGTATGGATAAAAGTTCCTGAAACGGGAGATACCATCCATCGCCGTGAACTTGAGGAGAATCTCTGGGTAGATCCAATCAGTGGTTATCACTTTAGGATTGGGAGTAAGGAGTATTTCTCCATTCTTTTTGATGATGGAGAGTTCGAGGAGATAGCCGATGAAATCATGCCTACAGACCCGCTCAAGTTCGAGGATCGAAAAAAATACTCAGATCGTATCAAACAGACACAAAAGAAGTCCGGTTTGTCTGATGCCTGCAGGGTTGGGGTCGGTAAACTGAAAAAACAGGACATTGTAATCGCCTGTATGGACTTCTCTTTTATCGGTGGAAGTATGGGGTCTGTGGTTGGCGAAAGGCTTAGCCGCGCAATTGATCATGCCCGGGAGGAAAAATTTCCTCTGTTGATTATTTCACAGTCGGGTGGTGCTCGTATGATGGAAAGTGTGTTAAGTTTGATGCAGATGCCCAAAACCTCCGCAAAGCTTGCTCAGTTAGACAAGGAAGGCGTTCCCTATATCTCATTGATGACAAACCCGACCACGGGTGGGGTAACGGCAAGTTATGCTATGCTGGGAGATTTTAATATTGCCGAGCCGGGTGCACTGATCGGTTTTGCAGGTCCCCGGGTTATTCGCCAGACGATTGGGCGTGACCTGCCTGAAGGATTTCAAACATCAGAATATCTGGTGGAACACGGCTTTCTCGATTTCATCGTGCCGCGCACTAAATTGAAATCAAAACTTTCAAGACTGTTGAAAATATTGAATAACAAATAAGTTCAATTACCCGGAAACAGACGAGAGAAACAGAAAATTAAATGAATACTGAAACTCTGCTTTTAACCATTGCAGAGTTTTTAGTTTGAAGAAGAGATTAGATTATGAGATTTGCAGATTATGCAAAAATATATGTGACAGCGGGTAACGGCGGTGAAGGAATGTCTCACTTCCGTCGGGAAAAATATGTACCCAAGGGTGGTCCTGATGGAGGCGACGGCGGAAGCGGCGGAGATGTGGTTCTGAAAGGGAACAGCCAACTGAATACGCTCCTCGATCTTCGTTACAGAAAGTATGTAAAGGCAGATCACGGTGAACGGGGACATACATCCCGGAAAACCGGGAAAGACGGTGAAGATGAAATCCTTGAAGTTCCGTTGGGCACTGTTGTTTATGATGCAGATTCCCGTGAACGTCTGGGTGAAATTACAGAGCATGATGAAAAAATTGTGATTGCGAAAGGCGGAAAAGGCGGGTTGGGTAACTGGCATTTTAAAAGTGCAACAAACCAGACTCCTCAGCACGCGCAAACAGGAGAGTCAGGCGAAGAGCGAGCTGTAGAGCTGGAATTAAAGCTTATTGCGGATGTAGGATTGGTTGGATTCCCGAACGCCGGCAAAAGTACATTGCTTTCTGCGCTGTCTGAAGCAAAACCTAAAATTGGGGCTTATCCATTTACTACACTTGAGCCAAACCTGGGGGTCGTAACATTTTCCGACTACAGAAGTTTTGTGATGGCGGATATACCCGGGATTATTGAAGATGCCCACGAAGGAAAAGGGCTGGGCCTGCAGTTTCTGCGTCATATTGAACGGAATAATGTTCTGCTGTTTATGGTAGGTTGCGATACAGATATCAAACAAGAGTACAATGCGCTTCTTCACGAACTGGAAGAGTACCGGCCGGATTTGTTGGATAAACCCAGAATTCTGGCAATTGCCAGAATTCTGGGTTTATCCAACAAATCCGGCCGGTACTCTTCCAGTTCGTGAAGAAGCGCATTGTACTCTTGTTTGATATCTGTATCGCAACCTACCATAAACAGCAGAACATTATTCCGTTCAATATGACGCAGAAACTGCAGGCCCAGCCCTTTTCCTTCGTGGGCATCTTCAATAATCCCGGGTATATCCGCCATCACAAAACTTCTGTAGTCGGAAAATGTTACGACCCCCAGGTTTGGCTCAAGTGTAGTAAATGGATAAGCCCCAATTTTAGGTTTTGCTTCAGACAGCGCAGAAAGCAATGTACTTTTGCCGGCGTTCGGGAATCCAACCAATCCTACATCCGCAATAAGCTTTAATTCCAGCTCTACAGCTCGCTCTTCGCCTGACTCTCCTGTTTGCGCGTGCTGAGGAGTCTGGTTTGTTGCACTTTTAAAATGCCAGTTACCCAACCCGCCTTTTCCGCCTTTCGCAATCACAATTTTTTCATCATGCTCTGTAATTTCACCCAGACGTTCACGGGAATCTGCATCATAAACAACAGTGCCCAACGGAACTTCAAGGATTTCATCTTCACCGTCTTTCCCGGTTTTCCGGGATGTATGTCCCCGTTCACCGTGATCTGCCTTTACATACTTTCTGTAACGAAGATCGAGGAGCGTATTCAGTTGGCTGTTCCCTTTCAGAACCACATCTCCGCCGCTTCCGCCGTCGCCTCCATCAGGACCACCCTTGGGTACATATTTTTCCCGACGGAAGTGAGACATTCCTTCACCGCCGTTACCCGCTGTCACATATATTTTTGCATAATCTGCAAATCTCATAATCTAATCTCTTCTTCAAACTAAAAACTCTGCAATGGTTAAAAGCAGAGTTTCAGTATTCATTTAATTTTCTGTTTCTCTCGTCTGTTTCCGGGTAATTGAACTTATTTGTTATTCAATATTTTCAACAGTCTTGAAAGTTTTGATTTCAATTTAGTGCGCGGCACGATGAAATCGAGAAAGCCGTGTTCCACCAGATATTCTGATGTTTGAAATCCTTCAGGCAGGTCACGCCCAATCGTCTGGCGAATAACCCGGGGACCTGCAAAACCGATCAGTGCACCCGGCTCGGCAATATTAAAATCTCCCAGCATAGCATAACTTGCCGTTACCCCACCCGTGGTCGGGTTTGTCATCAATGAGATATAGGGAACGCCTTCCTTGTCTAACTGAGCAAGCTTTGCGGAGGTTTTGGGCATCTGCATCAAACTTAACACACTTTCCATCATACGAGCACCACCCGACTGTGAAATAATCAACAGAGGAAATTTTTCCTCCCGGGCATGATCAATTGCGCGGCTAAGCCTTTCGCCAACCACAGACCCCATACTTCCACCGATAAAAGAGAAGTCCATACAGGCGATTACAATGTCCTGTTTTTTCAGTTTACCGACCCCAACCCTGCAGGCATCAGACAAACCGGACTTCTTTTGTGTCTGTTTGATACGATCTGAGTATTTTTTTCGATCCTCGAACTTGAGCGGGTCTGTAGGCATGATTTCATCGGCTATCTCCTCGAACTCTCCATCATCAAAAAGAATGGAGAAATACTCCTTACTCCCAATCCTAAAGTGATAACCACTGATTGGATCTACCCAGAGATTCTCCTCAAGTTCACGGCGATGGATGGTATCTCCCGTTTCAGGAACTTTTATCCATACGCCTTCCGGCATATCCTTCTTTTTGTCGGTCTGTATGTTTGAATCTTTTCTTTTAAACCAAGACATAGCACAAAATTTATTTTAAGTAACTTTGAAAAATAATGAATTCACACCGAAGCAAAAATCTTTATCCTTTCATCGGTGAATTATTTAACTGAGACATTGACAAATATTCCGGTTCAAAGAGTTCAACATCTTCCTCTTTATAATAGTCTTTCAATCTCTCATAATTCCATGAGTGTACCAAATTTACGGCAGAGATGCCTTCAAGGCCAATCCAACGGACCTTTTCTCTATCCTTAAAGTCCAGCCGATTCCATCCGGTTCCAATCACAATATCCCCTTCCGATATTTTTGGAGTTATTTGTTCCAGTTCAATAATATCCGGGTCAGAAATATCCAAAAACTCACCTGATTTCTTTACATGCTGGTAATATAGATGATTTCTGCGGGCATCAATAACGGAATGCACCGTGCAATGTGAGTTTAGCTGAAGCTGTGTACCCGCAAATGAGATCAAAGTTGGGTAGGTAAAGAGCGGAACATTTTTTCCAAAAAGAAGACCTTTTATCACTGATGCTCCAATTCGTAACCCCGTATAAGAGCCGGGCCCGTTACTGAAAAGCACTGAATCCAGGTCATCTCCCTGAAGCCCTGCCCGATCCAATAACTCATCGATAAAAAGCACGGTATATTCGGAATGAACGCCCCGGCCTTCAATTCTCTTCTCCTTCACCCGGCCGTCTCCGGTTTGAAGCGCAACCGAGCAAACTGCGGTTGAAGTTTCTATAGCTAATAATTTTTCCATCTACGCCAAAGATAACGGTTATCTTTCAGTTTCTATAAACCACACTTCGTTACTCAATTCCACCCATCGTTCATAAATTCTGCGAAGTTGTGAATAGTCATCCGATGAGAATTGCTTTCGTTTAATATTTACTCCAAATGAATAGTTGAGCTGATTGTCACTTATACCATACTCCTCTTTTAATTCAGCACCGGGAAGTTCAGTAATCTGTCTGCCTTGCAGGTTTTCCGCCTCAGATCCATCAGGTAGGTTTATACTGTAGTTCACAAAAAGCTGCTCAGGTGCATCCAGGGTAATAGGAACGCGCCGGTTTGCTGACTCAAACGGATTTTGATAGAGATAGCCAACGATCACCGGTTTGTATTCCAAGCCTTCAGTAAAAGACACCGCATAATTCGGAATTTCAAAAGCGGCCCGAATTGAGATAATGTCAGGATTCAGTTCGTCAACAACAATTTCAGTGTCGCTCAACTTCGCTTCCGGGTAGATATCTAAAAAAATCTTCTTGATAATATCACCTTCAGACTCCGCACCTGCTAAACTTCTTCTTATTTCTCTTGACGGGTACCCGGTAGTTTCTGCCCGGATTGTTCCGGTCAAACTTCCATTTTGATTTAAATCACCCTCAATTCCAACCCTCAGATTAAACACGCTTTTTCTGGGGTTGATCTCTATCCAGTGAAAATCATTTTCCCGTAGTAAAAACCCCTGATAGTTAAATGAGTTTACCGAGATTAAATTTGGCAGGCTATGTGCAAAAGATGCATCCATAACATATTCCACGTCATCAATTTCTGAATAAACCAACAATTGGTTAAACTGAAAAAGTGAGGGGAAAGAGCGGTTAATACGCCCAAATTCCCGACCTGAAATAAATAACGGATACGCTTCGATACCGGCTTCTCTAAGCATTCCCAAAAGCAGCGTGTTGATTTCGGCCCGGTTGGCAGGTACCCCCTCAATCACATGATCCAGATCCCCTTCTGCATAAACTGTATTTTCTCCGTTAAACTGCATGCTGGAATTGATAAAATGAAAAATTGAGTCCTGCATTTCCACCGCATTCTGCACTTCTGAAAACCGCTCCAAATTATTACTAATGAGCATACTATTCTCTTCAATACCATCGTACGGGTTTGAATTTCTCCGCAATTGCGCTTCAATTAACTCCCAGCTATTATCCAGCGGCTGACGCGGCAATCCAAATTCACTGATCTGAAATTTAAGTTTTGCCCGAACATCATCAATTGAAGAGATAAAACTTGTAGCATCAATTGCAGGAATCCCTTTTGCACTCCAGACTTCAACATTCACCGGATCAGGCCGTTCGTACGTAAAAACAAATGGGATACTGCTCGTATCCACTTCAAACTCCTGATAACTCAGCTCAAAATCTACGTTTTGTTCAACTACATCGTACCGTAAAAAGTTAGCATTTTTCATAAAGAGAGTAGCTTCACGAACCGGCACGCGATCCGACATGTAGAAATCAGGCAGCTCCTCGATGTATCTTCTTTCCAATGTATATTTATACTCCAAAACAGCACCTGAATCTACCTCAGGCATCTCAAATTCAACCAGTCGATACCGGCTGTTGAGCTCAACATTACGGGTGTTTTCGGTATTCAGCCGATAAAATTGCCCATTTTCCTTCCACGTTATTGCCTCCAGGTTTGTCACACTTTCGATGTTCTCTGATGCGTAGTAGGGTATGCCAACCAATGCAGCCTCGGCCTGCTCGATTGGGTCGTCTGAATAGACCTTAATACGGTTCAAATAGTGAATGTATGCCACTATTCCACGATCTGTTTCATCGAACTCTATGGATGCTTCCCTGGACAAGTACTCGTATGGAGCGTTGTGCTCCGGCCTGGGTTCGTCCAATTCAGACGGCCTGGATCCGAATTTTTCAAAAATATTTCTTTCCTGCAGAATTGTATCCTCTTGATACTGTGCAATCCCTGTAACCGGAAAAAACAGAAAAATGATTAAGAGTAGCGTATATGCAATTCGATTGAGCATTCTTTCATTGTAGATGATTTATACATCCGTGTGAAAACCAATCTGCCTCTTCACGTTCCGACAGATTCAGATTTTTATTTACTGCGCTCTGAGCTTGTTCTCAACAAATCGACCCCGATTGTATATAGCTGTGGCTCGGCCGGTTAAAGTATCCCCCAGGTACGGAGAGTTTTTAGATTTAGACCGAACCTCCTTGTCACTGTATGTCCACTCTTCATCTGTGTTGAAAATTGTCAGGTTTGCTTTTTCGCCCACCTTGATAGCCGGTACTTTCAGGTTTAAAATCTTTCGCGGGTTTACGACAAGTTTTTCCAGGATCTGCTCCATTGTGAGTTTCCCGGGTTTTAGCAGACGCATATTGGTAATACTCCAGGCTGTATCCAATCCGGTAATTCCGTTCGGTGCATAAATAAACTCCACCTCTTTCTCTTCAATTGCGTGAGGTGCATGGTCTGTACAGATCACATCAATTGTGCCATCTGCAAGACCTTCAATCATGGCATCCACATCGTCCCGGGTTCGCAACGGTGGGTGCATTTTTACATTGGTATCAAAATGGCGTTTATCAATCTCTTCATCGGTCAGATCAAAATGGTGAGCACACACTTCTGTTGTTACATTAACGCCCTCCTCTTTTGCTTTTCTGACGAGATCTACTGCCTTGCGTGTGCTTATATGAGCAACATGGATGTGTCCACCGGTAAAACCCGCTATTAAAATATCACGTGCAATCATTGTCTCTTCGGCAATTCCCGGAGTTCCCTCAAGGCCCAGTTTGGTAGAAACAACTCCCTCATTCATATGACCCGGCCGGGAAAGTTCCAGATCCTCTTCGTGGTTGATAACCGGAACTCCAAGCATAGAGGAGTACTCCAGAGCTACACGCATCACCTGAGAATTATACACGGGATCTCCGTCATCACTGAATGCCACTGCCCCGCCGGCTTTCATGTCCGACATTTCAGCTATGGATTTTCCGGCACGATCTTTCGTAACGCAGCCGATCGGATGCACATCAACAGCCTCCTTCTCAGCTTTTTTCTTAATAAACTCAACTACATCGCGGGTATGCGTAGCAGGTTTTGTGTTGGGCATACAGGCAACTTCGGTAAATCCTCCAAAGGCTGCAGACCGACAGCCGGTCTCTACGGTCTCCTTGTGTTCAAAGCCGGGCTCCCGAAAATGGACATGCATATCCATCCAACCGCCGCTAATGAATGCTCCATTGGCATCAAAAATCACTTCACCGTCTGCCGCAGAAATTTCCTCTCTTATTTCTGCAATCTCTCCATCTTGAATACGAATATCTTTTTTTGATTTTCCATCAAAGTTTTCTCCGGCAGGAATACAGTTTTTAATGAGCAAGTTCGGGGTGGCTTCCATATCAAAAAGGGTTTAATTTTTTGTGCAAATATAGCCCGATTTCTGCATAATTACGATCTGATATCTAAACAAACTTTTTAAGGCTGCCTGAATAACTCTTCGTTTCGAACTGAACCCAATAAATATGATCAAAAAGAAAACCGTTTTTGGACCTCAGATTAATCCCTATTTGAAACAGATCGGTGAACTCCGAATTCAGGTTTTCAGGGAGTTTCCCTATCTCTATGATGGTTC
>Ga0102932_1001458_pt1 | contig 12308 bp, 11 predicted proteins | sample SalPonR1_C_D2_MG_FD_78212 | JGI IMG/M metagenome (GOLD analysis project Ga0102932, IMG submission 78212) | Salt pond soil microbial communities from South San Francisco under conditions of wetland restoration - Salt Pond MetaG R1_C_D2_MG | ecosystem: Environmental > Aquatic > Marine > Intertidal...
GTAGGCCGCGGTGCACAGCCCGCCAATGGCCAGCCCGCGGCGCGCCTCGCGGCGCAGCCAGTTGATCACGCGTTTCGTCGTCGCCTTCTGAACGTCGATGCCGCCGCACATCAGCACGATGTCATCGCGGTTCAGTTCGGACAAATCGCCATCGACGCGGAAGGCGACACCGGCCGAACAGGTCACTTCCTCGCCACCCTCGGCGATGATCGTCCAGTCATACAGCTTGCGATTGGCCATGCGATTGGCGATGCGCAGCGATTCCACCGCGGCGGCAAAGCAAAGCATGGTAAATTCCGGCATCAACACGAAGACGAACCGGCGCGGCCGGCTCGGGACGTGGTCGAGTTCTACGGTCTGGCGTGTAGGCAACATAAAGTCAGGGCTTTCCAAGTGCATTTCGGCACGTTGCCGGCCAAAAGGTCAGAAGATGGGGCCCGGGTCAAGGTTCCGCGGCCAATTCGTCACTGGTCAGCGTAAAGTGAATTCGCTATAGCAGGGCCGCTAACGCTAACTTACCTGGATGACCGGAGTAGAGACAATGACCGAGTGGCAAAAATCAGGCTGGCGCGCGAAACCGCGGGTGCAGATGCCTGACTATACGGATACCACAAAGCTGGAGGCCGTCGAAGCCCAGCTTTCCAAATATCCGCCGCTGGTTTTTGCCGGCGAGGCGCGCAAGCTCAAGAAGGAACTGGGGGCCGCATCGCGTGGCGAGGCGTTCCTGCTTCAGGGCGGCGATTGCGCCGAGGCGTTCGACCAGTTCAGCGCAAACGGCATCCGCGACACGTTCAAGGTGATGTTGCAGATGGCGATGGTGCTGACCTTCGGCGCCAAGGTTCCGGTGGTCAAGGTGGGGCGCATGGCCGGCCAGTTCGCCAAGCCGCGCAGCGCACCGACCGAAGTGGTGAACGGCGTGGAGCTGCCCAGCTACCGCGGCGACATCATCAACGATCTGCCCTTCACACCCGAAGCGCGCATCCCCGACCCGGCCAAGATGCTTCAGGCCTACACGCAGGCGGCGGCCACGCTGAACCTGCTGCGGGCGTTCTCGACCGGCGGCTATGCCGATGTGCACCAGGTGCACCAATGGACGCTGGGCTTTACCGACCGCGAGGAATCCGAAAAGTACCGCGACATGGCGAACCGGATCAGCGACACGCTGGATTTCATCAAGGCCGCCGGTGTCGACAGCGACCGCGCGCACACGTTGCAGACGGTGGATTTCTACACCAGCCATGAATCGCTGCTGCTGGAATACGAAGAGGCGCTGACCCGTCAGGATTCGACATCCGGCAAGTGGCTGGCGGGCTCGGGTCACATGATCTGGATCGGCGACCGCACGCGGCAGCCCGATGGCGCGCATGTGGAATTCGCGCGCGGCGTGCTGAACCCGGTGGGGCTCAAGTGCGGTCCGACCACGACACCCGAAGACCTCAAGGTGCTGATGGCCAAGCTGAACCCGGAAAACGAAGCGGGCAAGCTGACGCTGATCGCACGGTTCGGCGCGGGCAAGGTGAACGAGCATCTGCCCCGCCTGATCAAGACCGTGGCCGAGGAAGGCGCCAACGTGACCTGGGTCTGCGATCCGATGCATGGCAACACGATCAAGTCGTCCACCGGCTACAAGACCCGCCCGTTCGAGGCCGTCCTGCGCGAGGTCAAGGAATTCTTCGCGGTGCACAATGCCGAAGGCACGGTCCCCGGCGGTGTGCATTTCGAGATGACCGGGCAGGATGTGACCGAATGCACCGGAGGTGTCCGGGCGGTGAGCGAGGAAAACCTGAGCGACCGCTACCACACGGCGTGCGACCCGCGTCTCAACGCCTCCCAATCGCTGGAACTGGCGTTCCTCGTGGCCGAAGAGTTGACCGCGCGGCGCGAGGCGCAGCTGGCCGCAAAGGCGGGCTGATCCGATCTGGAACAATGTGCAGGGGGCGGGCCAGCGGTCCGCCCTTTGTCGTTTGTGGTACGGTCGTCCGAACAGCCCCGGAACTCCTCGGAACTTTGTGGGTCGAATACGCGTATCTTCTTGGCAAGCTGCGGTTTTCGGACTGAGCCGACGTGAGGCGTTGCGGACTGATCGCCACGCCGAACGCGTCCGAAACGACCCATGGGACGGGTCGTCAATGGACCGCCGCTTGTGGGCTGATTTGTAACTTTCGGCTGCACATAATAAGATACAAAAAAAAGAGCGGTAAAATCATGAACATGATGCTTCAGAAAGCATGGCAGGAGTTTCTGTACCCGATGCTGCAAAGGCCCAAGGCATTGCAGCTTGCGGCGCTGTGCCATCGTGGCCACGGGGATGCGCGTGAATACCTGCTGATCACCAGCCGGGAAACGAAACGCTGGATCATTCCCAAGGGCTGGCCGATCCGGGGTCTCAAGTCCAACGAGACCGCGTTGCAGGAAGCCTGGGAAGAGGCCGGCGTGCGCGAAGGCAAGGTGAGTGCCCATCCGATCGGCAGCTACACCTATCAGAAGCGGCAGGACACGGGCTGGGCCTATCCCATCGAAACACTGGTCTATGCGGTGGCCGTCACGGATATGGCCCAAACATATCCCGAAAAGGCAGAGCGGACCCGCACCTGGGTTACCGCCGAGGCTGCGGCGGACATGGTGGACGAAGAGGAATTGCAGTTGATTTTCGCCAGCCAGAAAGAATTCGCGGGCGTGCCGATCCGCGATTGATCTGCCTGTCAGGGGGCTTTAAGGGCCCCGCCACACCAGGGGGCGGTATGACAGACCACCACGGCGATCCACGCCATCTCGAAACACTGGATCGCGATCTTGAGCGGTTTTCCAAACTGGAAGGGGCCACGGCCTATATCGCACGGCCCATGGTCGGGCCGGGGATTTCGCTTGTCTTCGTCGTGCTTGCGGGCCTTGCGGCGCTGGTGCTGTTCGGCCAGACGAACAATGCGCTGATCGTCGTCGTCGCGGCCTGTCTCGGGGCTTACATGGCGCTCAATATCGGGGCCAATGACGTTGCCAACAACATGGGCCCGGCGGTCGGAGCGAACGCCCTGACGATGGGCGGAGCGATCGCCATTGCCGTAGTATTCGAAAGCGCCGGCGCGCTGATCGCGGGCGGCGATGTGGTCTCGACGATCGCAAAGGGCATCATCGCGCCCGAAAGCATGGGCAACGCGGCAACCTTCATCTGGGCGATGATGGCCGCACTCTTGTCTGCAGCGCTTTGGGTGAACCTGGCCACATGGGTCGGCGCGCCCGTGTCGACCACGCATTCGGTGGTCGGCGGCGTCATGGGCGCGGGCATCTCAGCCGCCGGGTTCGCCGCCGTGAACTGGCCCACGATGAGCGCCATCGCCGCCAGTTGGGTGATCTCCCCGGTTCTGGGTGGGGTCATCGCGGCGCTGTTCCTTTGGCTGATCAAGTCGCGGATCATCTATCGCGACGACAAGATCGCTGCCGCGCGCGTCTGGGTGCCGATCCTGGTCGCCATCATGGCCGGAGCGTTTACTGCCTACCTGGCCTTGAAGGGCCTCAAAAGGCTGATCAGCATCGACCTGTCCATGGCATTGCTGATCGGGCTTGCGGTGGCTGCCGTCGTCTGGATCGTGATGATCCCGCTCATCCGCAAGCAATCCGAAGGGCTGGAGAACCGCAACAAGTCCCTCAAGGTGCTGTTCGGTGTCCCGCTGGTCGTTTCGGCCGCCCTTCTGAGCTTTGCCCATGGCGCCAACGACGTCGCCAACGCGGTCGGGCCGCTGGCAGCGATCGTGCAAGCCTCGCAATCGGGCAATTTCACCGAAGCCGTCAGTATTCCCTTCTGGGTCATGGTGATCGGGGCCTTCGGGATTTCCTTCGGCCTGTTCCTGTTCGGCCCCAAGCTGATCCGGATGGTGGGCAACCAGATCACGAAGCTCAATCCGATGCGGGCCTATTGCGTCGCGCTGTCGGCAGCGATCACCGTGATCGTGGCCAGTTGGCTGGGCCTGCCGGTCAGTTCGACCCATATCGCGGTGGGCGGCGTGTTCGGCGTCGGGTTCTTCCGGGAATGGGACGCGGAGAGGCGCATTCGCAAGGCCCGGCTCAAGATGCCTGACCGACCGGCATTCGCGCCCGAGGAACGGCGGCGCCGGAAGCTGGTCCGCCGGTCGCATTTCATGACGATCATCGCGGCGTGGATCATCACGGTACCCGCCGCCGCCGCCTTGTCAGCGGTGATCTTCTACGTGATCGCCAGCTTTGCCGGCACGGTGTGATCCGGGCCATGCCCTGACCACATCTCAGCCATTGTCCACCACAAGCCGCAAGGCCGGACCGCGAAGGGCCGGGGCAGGGCGCGGTCTTTGCGGCGTCGCGCCATGGCGTATGTGGTCGATGTTGTAGCGACGGGGCGCGGGACCCGCATCACCCCCAACGATCAGCCCGCCAAGCACCTGCGTCACCTGTCCCTGGTCATCGACCAGCGGATAAAGCACCATGCGGCCGGTGGCGCCTGCCTGCGGTGCGCTCAGCGTCAGGTCCGCGGGACAGCCGCCCTTGATCACCTGTGCCAGCGCGGCCTGAAACCTTGGCCGCACGCGGGGGCCAAAAAACACCGACAGGGGCAGCCCCCGCAGGTCGCCTCCGACAACGCTGGACACCGCGCCGCCCGCGACGCGCAACCGGGCGTGGGGTTTTCCGATGCAGTCCGCCATGAACGCATATTCCAGCGCATCCTGGAACGCCTTGGGATCGACCGCGGACCAATGCGGAACACCGCCCCGTAGCGCTAGCCCGTGCCAATAGGCGTCCAGCAATTGCAGCGCGCGATGCCCGTGCAGCCGCAGCGTTTCCCGTGTCAGCGATATGCATTGCATCTCGTCCACTCCCATCCGTATCACCCAAGCGGTTGGTACCACATTTTCGCCGCATTCCTGCCCCGGATCTTACCAAATGGTTAACCCGGCGCCTGCCGAATGATGCGCGAAGACTGTGGGCGGCCCGGCTTGCATCGTTTCCCCGCACAGCGTAACCCACGGACAACACAGGGGACGGAGGGTGACGACATGCGGCAATCCATGACCGGCTTCGCCTCGGGGCAGGGAGAGGCGCTTGGCCTGGGCTGGTCCTGGGACCTGCGCAGCGTAAATGCGCGTGGCCTGGATATCCGGGTCCGGGTGCCGGACTGGATCGACGGCCTGGAACAGGCGTTGCGGACGCGGATCACCAAAACCCTGGCGCGGGGCAGCGTGACGGTATCGCTGCGCCTCGCGTCGAACGGCGCCGACGCGGCGCAGGATCTCAACGAGGCCCAGCTTGACCGGGTGCTGCGCGCGATGCTCAGGATCGAATCCGAGGCGATGATGCGCGGGCTGTCCCTGACCGCGTCCTCCGCGGCGGATCTGATCGCCCTGCGCGGTGTCATGGATGTGCCGCAGCAGCAATCCGACCCGGCTGCGGTGCGCGCGACGCTGCTGATCGATTTCGAACCGGTTCTGGCGAGCTTCGTGGCTTCGCGGCGCAGCGAAGGCGCGGCCCTGGTCGATGTGCTGACCAGCCAGCTGGACCAGATCACAGACCTGGTGACACGGTCTGCCAAGGTGGCCGAGACCCGCAAGGACGAACAGGCCGAGCGGATGCGCGCCGCACTGGCGCGGGTGATGGAGACACAGGACAGCGTCGATGAACAGCGTGTTGCGCAGGAACTGGCGCTGATCGCGGTCAAGGCCGACGTGACCGAGGAGATCGACCGGCTGCGCGCGCATGTCGAAGCCGCGCGCGCGCTCTTGCAGACCGAGGGTGCGGTGGGCCGCAAGCTCGATTTCCTGATGCAGGAATTCAACCGCGAGGCCAATACGCTGTGTTCAAAGGCGCAATCCGCGCCTCTGACTGCGGTGGGACTCGAGTTGAAATCGGTGATCGAACAGATGCGCGAGCAGGTTCAGAATGTGGAGTGAGACATGATCAACCGCCGCGGATTGCTGATCATCCTGTCATCGCCCTCGGGCGCGGGCAAATCGACCCTGTCGCGGCGCCTGCTGGACTGGGATGACAGTCTGAGCTTTTCGGTCTCGGCCACCACCCGCGCTCCGCGCCCCGGAGAGGTGGACGGCGAGCATTACCATTTCCTTGGCGAAGACAGCTTCAAGCGGGACGTGAACAACGGCGACATGCTTGAACACGCGCATGTCTTCGGCAATTTCTATGGCAGCCCGCGCGCCCCGGTGCAGGACGCCATCGACACGGGACATGACGTGCTCTTCGACATCGACTGGCAGGGCGCGCAGCAGATCGTCAATTCGTCGCTGGGGCCGCACACGCTGTCGATCTTCATCCTGCCGCCGTCGATTGCCGAACTGCGCCGCCGCCTGGAGGAGCGCGGACAGGACAGCGCCGACACGATCGGCAAGCGGATGCTGAAAAGCTGGGACGAGATCAGCCATTGGGGCAGCTACGATTTCGTGCTGGTCAATGACGATCTGGATGCCACGTTCGACAATCTGAAAACCATCGTGACCGCGACGCGGCTGCGCCGCCTGCAGCAACCGGGCCTCATGGATCACGTGCGCAAGCTGCAACAGGAATTCGAGGAACTGACATGACGCTCTACGCTCTGGACGGCACGGCCCCCGAACTGGCCAAGGATACATGGATCGCCCCGGATGCCAATCTCATCGGCCGGGTGGTGATCGAAGACGCCGCCAGCGTCTGGTTCTGTTCGACCCTGCGCGGAGACAACGAGACGGTCACCGTCGGCGCGGGCAGCAATATCCAGGAAAACTGCGTGCTGCACACCGACATGGGCTATCCGCTGACCATCGGGCAGGGCTGCACCATCGGTCACAAGGTGATGCTGCATGGCTGCACGATCGGCGACAATTCCCTGATCGGCATGGGGGCCACGGTGCTGAACGGCGCGAAGATCGGTCGCAACTGCCTGATCGGGGCAGGGGCATTGATCACCGAAGGCAAGGAGATCCCGGATGGATCGCTTGTCATGGGGGTCCCGGGCAAGGTGGTGCGGAGCTTGGACGACGCGGCTATCGACGGGCTGCGCAAGAGCGCGCTTGGCTACCAGGCCAACATGCGCCGATTCCGGGATGGCATGACGGCGCTGTAATCGAACGACGCCGCGCAACTGAATTTGATCCGATGCTTGATTTCGGGCGCGGTCACATCAGTCTTGAACAGAGTTTGAAAGAGGTAGCGCGATGAAAGCGATCTGGATCGGCCTGTGTTTGATGGTGGCGGCGACATGTGCCAGCGCGCATGAGGTGCGCCCGGCCATCGGCGATCTCGAAGTGGTGGACGGGCAAGTCGAACTGACGGTCACGCTGAACGGCGAGGCTCTTGCCGCCGAGGTCAGTCTCGATGGCATCGACGACACCAACGCGCTTGCCGACTCGGACGAACTTGACCGCCTGCGCGCGCTGGAACCGGAGGCGCTCCGATTCGAACTCGAACCGCGCATGTCGGGCTTTGTCGACAACCTGGATGTGACGGCGGGCGGTGACAGTGTGGACCTGACGGTCACCGGGATCGACGTCGCCGAACTGGGCAACACCGACCTGCCGCGCGACACGGTGCTGACCCTGAACGGCCCGCTGCCCGCAGGCGCCGAAACGATCAGCCTGACCTGGCCCGCGGCCTATGGCGCGCTGGTTCTGCGGCAGCAGGGGGTAGACGACCCGTATACCGGCTATCTCGAAGGCGGCCAGAGCAGCGACGCCATCCAGCTGGGCGGCGGCGACGAAGCCGGTGGCTGGGCGACCTTGGCCACCTATATCCCGGTGGGCTTCGACCACATTCTGCCCAAGGGGCTGGACCATATCCTCTTCGTGCTCGGGCTGTTCTTCCTGTCCACCCGCTTTGCCCCGCTGCTGTGGCAGGTGACGTCCTTCACGCTGGCCCATACCGTGACACTGGCGATGGCGGTTCTCGGCATCGTGACGGTGCCGGCAAGCATCGTCGAGCCGCTGATTGCCGCCTCCATCGTCTATGTCGCGGTGGAAAACATCATGTCGGACAAGCTGCACCGATGGCGGCCCGTCGTGATCTTCGGATTCGGCCTGTTGCACGGGCTGGGCTTTGCCTCGGTGCTCGGCGAATTCGGCCTGCCGGAGGGGCAGGTGATCCCGGCGTTGATCGGGTTCAACATCGGCGTCGAGTTCGGACAGCTTACCGTCATTGCGATCGCGTTCATCCTTGTGTGGTACGCCATCCGCGTCGATCGGGGCGAGGCGAATGTCGCCCCGGCCCAAGGCCTCTACGGAGTGCTTGCCGTGGTCTTCGTCGCCTTGGGCTTTGCCCTGAACACGGCCACATTCCAGGAGGTCATGGGCGCGTCGGCGATGGTGTTCTTCTGGCCGTTGGCCGCGCTGTCGGTGCTTTGCGCGGTATCGGCCACGCTGGTCGATCACCTGGACGCCTACCGCCGGATCGTGGCGGTTCCGGCTTCGGCGGCGATTGCCCTGGTGGGTGCCTATTGGTTCGTGGAACGGGTATTCCTGTAGCGTCGGCAAGCCCGTTCGAACGGGCTTGGTCCCGCGATTTTCGAAAATCGCGCAAAATCGCTTTGAAAGCGATTTGAACAAGGTGCTTCGAAGCACCTTGGCGCTTTCGCGTTCAAGGGCTTGCACAGGCGTCGATGCGCCGTTATACGCGCGCCACTGACACCACAGGTGGGGTCGGGCCTTTGGGGGAGACATCCCTGAACGTCCACCGGTTGGCCAGATGGCTGATACCCCCGCCCTAGGATTGAAACCGGAAAGGAAACGACAATGGCTCTTCCAGAGTTCACATTGCGCCAGCTGCTTGAAGCCGGCGTGCACTTCGGCCACCAGACGCAGCGTTGGAACCCCCGCATGGGCGAGTTCATCTATGGTGCGCGCAACGGCATCCACATCATGGACCTCACGCAAACCGTTCCGATGCTCGACGCGGCATTGAACGTGATCCGCGAGACCGTCGCCAAGAACGGCCGCATCCTGTTCGTCGGCACCAAGCGCCAGGCCCAGCAGCCGATCGCCGACGCCGCCGACAAATGCGCACAGTATTACATGAACCACCGCTGGCTCGGCGGCACGCTGACCAACTGGCAGACCGTGTCCAAGTCGATCCAGCGACTCAAGAACATCGATGAGCAGATGGAATCCGGCGCCGAGGGCCTGACCAAGAAAGAACGTCTTGGCATGGAGCGCGAGCAGGGCAAACTGCAGGCTTCGCTGGGCGGTATCCGCGAAATGGGCGGCGTGCCGGATCTGCTGTTCGTCATCGACGTCAAGAAAGAAGCGCTGGCCGTGGCCGAAGCCAACAAGCTGGGCATTCCGGTCGTGGCCGTGGTCGACACCAACTGTTCGCCCGACGGTGTCGATTACATCATCCCCGGCAACGATGACGCGGCCCGCGCCATCAGCCTCTATTGCGACCTGGTCTCGCGTGCCGCACTTGACGGCATGACCGCCCAGATGGGTGCGGCCGGTGTCGACCTTGGGGCGCTCGAAGACGCGCCTGTCGAAGAGGCGGTGTCTTCGGACATGCCGATCGGCGGAGCGTCGGACAAGGCGGTCGAAGAGGTCAACATGGCAAAAGACGCGCCGTACGAGCTCGAGAACAAGGAAGGCTGAGCCTTCATTTTAATGTGATGCGGGGCGGGCATATCTGCCTCGCAAACCGACACAGATTTGAGGAGAGCCAAGATGGCGATCACAGCAGCACTTGTGAAAGAACTGCGCGAAATGACCGGCGCGGGCATGATGGATGCCAAGAAGGCGCTGGTGGAAACCGATGGCAACATGGACGCCGCGGTTGACTGGCTGCGCACCAAGGGTCTGGCCAAGGCCGCCAAGAAATCCGACCGCACGGCGGCCGAAGGGCTTGTGGCCGTCAAGGTCGAAGGTGGCAAGGGCGTTGCCGTCGAAGTGAACTCGGAGACCGACTTCGTCGGCAAGAACGCGGACTTCCAGGGCATGGTGGATGCCATTGCAGGCGCCGCCCTCACCGCTGACAGCCTCGAGGATCTGAAATCCAAGGACATCGGCGGCAAGACCGTAGAAGCGACCATCACCGACAAGATCGCCACCATCGGCGAGAACATGTCGCTGCGTCGCATGGCGACCATCGAGGGCACGCAGGTCGTATCCTACGTCCACAATGCCGCGACCGACGGCATGGGCAAGATCGGTGTCCTGGTTGCACTGTCCGGCGAAAACGAAACCTTCGGCAAACAGGTCGCAATGCATATTGCGGCGGTGAACCCGGCATCGCTTTCTTCGGCCGACCTCGACCCGGCGGTGATCGAAAAGGAGCGTCAGGTCCAGATCGACATCGCACGCGAGTCGGGCAAGCCCGAGCAGGTGATCGAAAAGATGATCGAAGGCCGGATGAAGAAGTTCCTCAGCGAAGTCACCCTGCTGGGCCAGTCCTTCGTGATCAATCCGGACCTGACCGTCGAAGCCGCGGCCAAGGAAGCCGGTGTCGAGATCACGAGCTATGTGCGGCTTGAAGTCGGCGAAGGCATCGAGAAGATCGAGGAAGACTTCGCCGCCGAAGTCGCCAAGGCCGCTCAGGGCTGAGTATTTCGACGAAAAAACGGCGCCACCTAATGGGTGGCGCCGTTTCCTTGGGAGACACGCAAGACCACCGTGTTGGGGGCGGCGTCTCGCGGCGCAGCGGCCCCGGGAAAGGCCCTGCCACCATCGCGTCCCATATTCGAGCGGAACCCGCAGAGCCCTGGTAATATCGGGGATGCGGGTCCCTTGTTCCTAGGCCGTAATTGCCACCACTCACGGAACATGTACAGCTTGCCACTTTACGCGAAGTCAAGGAAGTCAGGATTTCCTGACCTCACAGTTTTTTCACGCAGTTTGGCTGGCTTATCGACAGTTCGTAAGTTTTCAGCGCACTGTTTCCACATCGAAAACAGTGTCGTGGTCAAATATCAGGCGTCAGTGACGAACATCTGATTCTGCAGTGCAGCTTTGAGAACCGCCTGCGCCGTCGTATCCACATTGAGCGCTTCGCGCGCAAGGCGCAAATGCTTTTCCACCGTCGCCGAGGTCAGGCCCATGATGGTGGCGATATCCTGTGTCGTCTTGCCTCCGCCAACCCATTCCAGGGCCTCGCGCTGGCGTCTTGTCAGCGCCTGGTTGGGCGGCGTATGGGGCAGGGTGAGAATCTTGAGATGCACGATGTTGTTCATCAACTGGATCAACTCACCCGATTGCGCCCACGTGGCATCGACCTCGGCCTGTGACACTCCGGGCCCGGCAATCAGCGCAATGGCGCCCTTGGCGCGGTCCGACAGGCTGCGGAAGCTGATGGAAAAGCCCGCGGTGATCCCGTGCTGTGCGTTGAACTCGACAATGCGTCGTTCGGCCGTGGTGACCGTTCCGCTCTGCAACATGCGCTCGAGCACGGTCCAGCTTGCCGCGCCGTCGTTTTCCAGCGCCCAACGCACCATGGGCGCCGACCGATACAGACCGTTCTGGACGAAGGTCTCGACGTAGTCGCTGCCGATATTCGACAGGACGATGAAATCGTTCGGATCGCCAAGCGAGGTCGCGGTGCGAAACCGGGTGAAGCCATACAGCAACCGATCAAAGCCGAAACGCGCCATGCGCCGACAATGCAGGTCCCAGAGTTCCTCGATGCTGCTGGAGTGGGTCAGGTCAAGAAGATCAGAATTCTGTTCAGGTGTCATAACTTGGCATGTTTAAATTCATTGCGGCGTGTGTAATGTGCGGCAGGTCGGAATGTCCAGTTTTACTTGCCGAACTTTATTACATAATACTGATTATACGTTTTTTTGTTCACGGGTGGATTCACAGACGAAGTGCAATTTCCTCATAAAACCGTGGCGTTGCAAGGAGGTTCAACACTGGGACGCCGTTCCCTTCTCCTGATCTTGGCGCCGAAAGCGTTGGCTTGTCCCGCCGTTGGAGAACAACCCCAAGGCCTGCTGATGGCCAAAAGTTGATAATCGCCATCTGTAAAATGGCTAACCTTTCATTATTTCCGATAGTTACGGCGCATACTTCACATTGCAGACAAAGCAGCTACCAACGCCTGCATGGGCGTCCTTCCACGGCGGGCACGGTCTCGCGGTTTTGTGCGAAATTTCTCCGAAGCATCATGAACAATTCCGTCGCCGGCTGCGTTGACCAGCAAAACGAGCGGGTCGAAGATTGATCGGGCCGACAGCTTGCGGGGTTCAGAATGAAGTCTACAGTCTCGGCGATTGTCCCGACCTTCAACCGTGCCGCGTTTCTGGATGAATGCCTTGCCGCCCTGACCGCGCAATCGCAGCCCTTGGAGGAGATCCTCATCTGGGACGACGGGTCCACGGATCATAC
>Ga0102932_1001459_pt1 | contig 12301 bp, 13 predicted proteins | sample SalPonR1_C_D2_MG_FD_78212 | JGI IMG/M metagenome (GOLD analysis project Ga0102932, IMG submission 78212) | Salt pond soil microbial communities from South San Francisco under conditions of wetland restoration - Salt Pond MetaG R1_C_D2_MG | ecosystem: Environmental > Aquatic > Marine > Intertidal...
ATTGCTGGTTTAGGTAATAAAAGTTTCTCCGTTGTAGGGGGAGGAGACTCTATAGCTGCTATTAACAAATTTGGTTTGGCTGATAGTATTTCTCATATATCTACTGGCGGCGGAGCTTCTTTGGAGTATCTGGGCGGTAAAAAACTTCCTGGATTGGAAGTACTAAAAAAATAATTTTGAAAATTAGTAAGTATATCTTTATATTTATGGTAAAACCATAGTATTTAACCATTACTACTTTCAAAAAAGGTGATTATGGTTAAACAAATATAAAAAAGAAAAGATAATAAGATATTAGGGCAGACATTTTGTCTGCCCTAATATCTTTGTTACCTTTTCTTTTTTATATTTATTGAACCATTATCACCTTCTTTGGAAGTGGTAATGGTTCAATAAAATAGTTTTACCATAAATATAAAGATATACTAATTGATTTCCAAAATTATTTTTTTAGTACTTCCAATCCAGGAAGTTTTTTACCGCCTAGATACTCCAGAGAAGCTCCGCCACCAGTAGATATATGAGAAATACTATCAGCCAAACCAAATTTGTTAATAGCAGCTATAGAGTCTCCTCCCCCTACAACGGAGAAACTTTTATGGCCTAAATCAGCTATTTTTTGGGCGATTTGGTTGGTACCACGGGAAAACTTTTCCATCTCAAATACCCCTAACGGGCCATTCCAAAAAATCGTTTTGGCATTAGATATTTTTTGTTTAAACAAATTAATAGTATTTTCTCCAATATCCATCCCAATCATGTCTGGTTCAATTTGATCAACAGGCACATTAAAACTCTCAGCGTCATCTTTAAATTCCTTGGTTACAAGAGAATCCACGGGTATGACCACTTCTTTATTTTTAGCTTCAGCTTCATCATTTATTTTTTTTACATATTCAATATAATCTTTTTCTAAAATTGATTTGCCTACCTCATACCCCTTAGCTGCTAAAAAAGTATAAGCCATTCCTCCACCAATCAACAATACATCGCAAATTTTTACTAACTTTTCTAATACTTCTATTTTCCCTGATACCTTTGCACCTCCAATTATGGATATAAATGGTTTTTCAGGATCTACAAGCAATTTATCAAGAGAATTTACTTCTTTTTCAATGAGCAAACCTGCATAGGATGGTAAATATTCAGTAACCCCAGTGGTAGATGCATGTGCCCTATGGGCTGCTCCAAATGCATCATTTATATAAATATCTGCTAATACAGCAAGTTTTTTTGCAAAACTAATATTATTTTTTTCTTCTTCTTCATGAAATCTTAAATTTTCTAATAAGATAACCTCTCCGGGCTCTGATTCCGATACAGCCTTTTCTACTGCCTCCCCTATGCAGTCGTTGAGTTTTGTTATCTTTACCTTTAATAATTTTTCTAAATATCTTGCAACAGGATCTAACCTCAGCCTGTCTACTATTTCCCCTTTTGGTCTTCCTAAATGACTCATAAGAATTATGGTACAATTCGAAGATAATAGGTATTTTATTGTATCTAGTGCCGCAATAATTCGGGTATCATCCCTCACTTGTAAATTATCGTCTAGCGGAACATTAAAATCAACTCTAACCAAAACTTTCTTGTTTTCAAGTTCCTTAACCTTTATATCTCTCAAGCAGGATAATGTTTCATATTTTACCATTTCTTATTCTCCTTCAAATATTTCTTTGTTTTTAATGTATTTTTTATATTGTTTTTTTTAATACCATATATTTTTCAATGATAATAACGTAAATATCATAGGTTAAATCCTAATCGCCGTAAAAATAAGAATAATTAATAAGGATGGCAATAAATTTGCCACTTTTATTTTTTTTATTTCCAGTATTCCCAAGGCTAGTCCGATAATCAATAACCCACCCACTGCAGTCATTTCATTTATCATATCACTCGTAATCCAGTTTTTAACTAGGTGTGCGATTTGGGTAATAGTCCCTTGATAAAGGAAAACCGGGATAGCGGAAAATAAAACCCCAATACCCAATGATGCAGTAAAAATAATTGATGAAATACCATCCAAGGCAGATTTGGCTAATAAAATATCAGGATTGCCATTTATGCCCTCCTCGATAGCACCCATCACTGCCATGGAACCAACGCAATAAAGCAAACTAGCAGCAATAAAACCCTCTGTAAATCTTTCTTTTCCTTCCTGTTTGTGGAAAAGTTTTTTAATTCTATTCCCTAGCTGGTCTAGTCTCTTCTCAATATCTATTATTTCTCCGATCATCCCACCAATAACCATTGATAGAATAATCAATAAAACTTCAGTTGCCTGTATCGCCATCTGGATTCCTATCATCAAGGTAGTTAACCCTATACCCTGAAAAAGGATCACGCTAATTCTTTTAGGAAAACGATCTTTCAAGATCAATCCAATAATACAACCCATAACAATGGCCAGGCTGTTTACAATTGTTCCAATCATACTACTCCGCAAATAAATGGTTAAAACAATTAGATAATTTCATCGTCCTGAGTAACCACTTCTTTCCTTCCTTTTTTATTCTTTGCACTTCTGTTTGCTGGAATTGTATTATCCCTTCTGAATATTTGGTCAATACCAATAGCAATAATCATAACAGGCCAATATTTCCATAATGATTCTGATATTTGGTAAAGTTCAAAATTTTTGGCCAGAAAAATTACCCCAATTGACAACAAGATAATTCCAAAAAAGATAGATTTTTTTTGAAACAATTCAACTAATCCCCACAGGATAAAGATAATAGGCCAAAAAAGCCATATGCTTTCCCATACCTCAATTCTAAATAAATTTTCCAATAAAAATATAATACCAATAATGAGAATAATTAATCCGAAAAACCATTGACCAGATTTTCTACTAACAACATTCATAACTTATTCCCTCCATAATTTTTATGGTACAAACCATTTATTATTAATTTTATATTCATACTATAAAAAATTAAAATGAAACTTTTTTTGCTTCTTGCCAAATATATTCCAAATGGTAATAATCTCTTTTTTCTCCAGAGAATAAATGAATCACAATATCACCACAATCAAGTAATACCCAACCTGTTTGAGGATTTCCTTCACAGTTTATATTTCTGTTTATATTCTTTTCTTTTAATTTTTCAATAATATTTTTAGAAAGTGATTTGAGATGGGTAGGAGATTGTGCGGTGGAAATAATAAAATAATCTGCAATAAATGAAATTTTTTTGATATCCAAGATAATAGTATCTTTAGCTTTTTTCTCGTCTAATTCTTTGGCAAAAAAAATTGATATATCTTTTGAATTATTATTCAAACATACAGCTCCTTCTATAAATTCTAATTATCATTTATGCTTGACTTTCAGGGGTAAATATCATTTGAAATACTTTCCCGATTTTTAATTATTTTTTTATAAAACATCAAATATGCCCCCCCCTGCATAGCGGGTGGCTTTAAGAACCACCAAAAGAGGTTTAACCTTTTCCTGGCACCTTTTTGTTTAGCATGGTTTAGTATAGCATATTTTTACCTATTATTATAGTCATATCCATCTCGTTTTCTGGTCGCTCTCTTCTGATAACTTCCACTTCACCAAAATATTGCTTGATATATGCATCTAACTTGATTTCTTTAGAATATATAATTAATATTGTTTTCTGATAATCAAAACGGTCAGCATTATCTACATTTACAACATTAAATCCCAATTCATTCAACTTGCTTGCTACATGGTGAGCCATCCCGGGAATTTGGTTTCCATTCAATACTTCAATATTAAGTCCTCTATGTTTATTTTCAATTAAATATTGGACCCTCTTCTCTACTTCCTGTGCATCAACGACAAGATAGCTTACCCGATCAATATATTGAGGTTCTCCCTGTATTGTCTCAACCCATATTTTGTCCCTATCAATATCCTTCATTAATCTGGCCAGGGAAATTATTTCATTTGGACTCATATTAGTTTTAATATATTCTGTTAAACTGGTGACAATATTTGGAATTTTTATCATACTATCAAGGTTCATGAGTTTATTGATCACTGCATTGACTAATTTTTGCTGTCTTTGTATTCTACCCAAATCACCTAATGGATCAAATCTAAACCTTACATAGTCCAACGCTTTTTTCCCGTCTAAAATTTGTTGTCCACTATGTAAATTAATTTTTAACGACCCTGCCTGGTCAACATAGTACATGTCTTTTTCCACATTGATACTGATACCACCCAGAGCATCAATGATAGTTTGAAATCCTTCAAAATCCATTACCCCATAATAATGAATAGGTAATCCTGTAAATTTTTCAATGGTTTCTTCTAATAATTCAATATCTCCATAAGCAAAAGCATGGTTAATTTTATCCATTCCTTTACCAGGGATCATGACTCTTGTATCTCTCGGGATGGAGAATAGTATCGTGTCCTTGGTCTTAGGGGAAAGACTTAATAGAAATATTGTATCAGCTCTCCCTTTACTTTCTACACTATCAGTACCTACAACGAGTACATTTAATCTATCATAAGCCAAGATATCTGAACCAAAAGGAAAAATATTAAAGAAATATAAAAATGCAAAACTGACAAATAACAATAAAACAAATATTGCAATCTGTAAATATTTTTTTCTACCTTTTTTCTGAATTTTATTTTGTCTTTCCGCTCTACTCATTATCTAAAATGTCCTTTTTTCGTATATAATATTATTTCTAGCATGTAAAGTTTCAGGATGTATTATTAAATTCCTGTAAATCAGGATTTTTATTCCTTGATTAAGTAATTCTAACATTGCCAAGTCGATATCTTGCCATACTAATTTTCTTGCCTGATCCATTTTTTCTGTTTTTCTATCCGGTTCAATTTTATCGGAAACATAGATAATTTTTCCTAGAAGACCTAATTTACTAGAAGCAGTACTATGATACCTTATTGCATTTAACATTTCTTGATCTTTAATATTAAAAATATCCCGTGCCAATTCAGCCCCTACATAAGCATGCCACAAACCGGGAATATTTTCTTCAATTACGCTCATTTTAATATTATATTTTTTAATTAAACCTCTTAATTCGATAATAGAATAATCCTTTGCGCAATCATGAATTAATCCTAAGAGCTTTGCCTTATCAGTAGAAATCCCATAATGTCTAGCAATATTTTCCGCAACCTTGCTTACTTGACAAGAATGTTTATAACGTTCCTCGCTCATATTTTTCTTTAGATAAGAATAAACATAATTAAAATCTATTGACATCAAGCCAGTTGTTTTATTTCCCAATATTTTCCAGCCTTTTCAAGGAATACAATTTATGTTCATAAATATACTCCCGTACTTCTTCTAAAACAATATATTTAATACTTAAACCATTCCTAATCCTATTTCTGATGTCAGTAGAGGATATGGCTAATAATGGTATTTCCATAATCTTTAATACTTCTTTAAAATTCTGATGTAATTTTTTTAGGTCATAACCAGGCCTTGTAGCAGCCACAAACTGACACATTTTTAATAATTCTTCCTTTTTATACCATGTTTCAATTTCCAAAAAAGCATCGGCTCCGGTAATAAAAAATATCCCGGCATCCCAGCCATAAATATTACGAAATTCTCTTATGGTGTCAATGGTATAGGAAGGCCCTGAGCGATTAATTTCAATTTTGGACACCTCAAAATAAGGGTTATTATCGGTTGCCAAATAAGACATCTTCAAACGATGATTAACATCTGTTACCTGACCATTTCTTTTATGTGTGGGGTTAAGGCAAGGTACAAATATAACTTTATCCAAACAATAATTAATCCTTGCTTCCTCAGCTGTAAACAAATGACCTACATGGATTGGGTCAAAAACCCCACCCATAATTCCGATTCGAACATTATTCTTATTTTTCTCATTTTCTTTTTTATCTCTATAATGCATCTTTATCATCCACATTTTCCTTCTCAATTACATCTTCTATCATAGATTCTTCTTGAAGATGTTGATCATAGGTTACCTCTTCACCCACTATCTCCTTATTCACAACTCTAAATGTTTTTTCTTTCTCAACATATTTCCATAGCTCAATCACATCTTCTTTATTTTGCTTTATAATTTCAATCTTGTCCGGGTAACCAAAATCATTATATCCTGCTTCAATCAAAACCTCTTCATAGGGCTTTTCCTTTATCTCTTGCATTTTGAGTAACAGATTTTCTTTTCTTTCATTTAGACCTAGTGATTGAAAAATGAGCACTAATTCTTGATATGAATACCAGTATTCAGGGGGTCTCTGGAAAGTATTAGGGTTGTTCTCTTCTTCAATTTGAATTGCTTTTTCAAAACTACTGATAGCCATAGAAGTATATTGCCAGCTTATTTTTTCTGATAGAGCATGATAAACTGCTGCTAACCAATAATGGGCAGCAATCATATCTTCTTTTAATTCAATTGCTTTTTTAAAATAGGGTATAACCTGTAGCAAGATTTGATTGTTATATTGGTTCTTATTTATAAAGACTTCATCTGCAACTTCAAGCATTTCAAGGCCTTTATTAAAATAATCATCAGCACTTCCGTTTTGTACTCTCGCTGTACTACGGAAGCTTTCGTTTAAATATCTAAAAGCATAAGGATTTCGGGGATTAATTCTTAGAACTTCAATCCATTGTGGAATAGCTTTATCATATTGTCCAATTTGACGATACACTTTCCCTAACCAGTAATAAGCATCCTCAAAATTTTGGTCTAAATCGATCGCCTTTTGATAATTTTCCCCTGCTTTTTCATAATCACCCTGGGAAAAATATTGATATCCTTTTTCATAAAAAGACTGAGCATCTTGTGCTATGACAGAAAATTCAATACAAAAGAAGCAAATAAAAATAATAAAGACCACATGGTAAATCAATCTTGCAGTTAACTTTGTCTTAGTCATACCAACACCTCTTCCAATCTATCTTTCAATATCAATACATTATAACTATTTTTTAGATTCATCATCTTTATTTTCTTTTCTTTTCTCAACATAATTCATCTGCAAATTTGCTAAAAGATTTTCTAATTGTACTTTTTCTTCTCCTGCAAGCTCATCTTTTATCTTTTCAAATAAGAATTCGATACTATCGATAGAAATCCTGGCCTTTCCCAAATCCTGATTCACTTCTTTTGTTTCTGGATTCATCATCAAACCCAAATATTCCCATGCTTTACCATTAAGAATACCAATAAACCAAGTAAACAATGTTGGTAATGGCAGTTGATGTGGATATAATTTTTGATTTTCATTATTATTGATATTTTCTTGCTTTTCATTATTATCCTGGTTTTTTTTATCCATCTTACCTTCTCCTTTATAAAATAATTACTTAGTTATATTACCATGAATCTCTATTTTTATGCTAAAAACAATCAATCAAACATACTTCATTATATAATAAAAGCAGTGTAATTTTAATATATTATGTGATTTTTTCTAACAAAGCAACACAAAAAGTAGCAATTCCCTCTTCTTGACCAATAAATCCAATACCTTCATTTGTTGAGGCTTTAATATTAATATTGTCTTTCGGCATTTTTAATATCATTGCAATATTTTTTTTCATTTTATCGTAATAAATTGATATTTTTGGTTTTTCGATCACTACAGTTAAATCTATGTTAGAGACTAAAAATTTCTTTTTATCTAATAATATTTTTACCTTTTCCAGTAAATATAAACTTGAAATATCTTTCCATCCTGGCTCATTGTCCGGAAAATGTACTCCAATATCTCCTTGACCAGATGCACCTAACAAAGCATCCATAACAGCGTGAATGACTACATCGGCATCAGAATGACCGACTAATCCTTTCTCATAAACGATCTTCTCTCCACCTAAAATTAATGTTTCCCCTTTTTTCAGGCGATGAATGTCATATCCAAATCCTACTCTCATTTTTGTGTTATCCTCTTGATAGTTTTATACGATTAATAATCAATCATTATCATTAAATATCTCACCCGCATAGCGGGTGGCTTTAAGAACCTCCAAAAGAAGTTTAACTTTTTAGCTCTTTTTCTTTCGATTTCTTATCTAACCTTTAGCCATCATATTTCTTAAGCATTTGTACTTTCAACTTTGGACTTCAAGTAAAAAATTGTCATCTAGCTACTCTTAATCTTTTTATGGTTAAATAAATATATTTTTTGCCCTTATAGTTTTTGACTTGTATACAAACGGATATTGATTTTTTAATTTTTTGTAAACTTCATCGGCTTTTTGTTCATCTTCCATAACGCCATATACCGTTGGCCCACTCCCGGATATTGTAGCAGATAAAGCTCCTAATTCTATAAGTTGACTTTTAATTTCACTTATTAGGGGATATTTCTTGCATATAATAGAATTAAACCTATTATAGATATATTTTCTAATTTTAGATACGCTAATCATCTCTTTTTGGCTTAGATATCTATTAATATCTAAACCTGGTTTATTAAAATCATCTTTTTTATCTTCATCAAAAGCTTGATAGGCCCACTTTGTTGATATCGCAATACCCGGGTTGACTAATATCAAGTGAATCGGCCGATCCTCTAAAGTAAGTGGAAAAAGGACTTCGCCCCTTCCCCTGGCATAAACTGTTCCTCTTTCAATAAAAAAAGGAATATCCATTCCCAGGCTGGTAGCAATAATGATTAATTGTGAGATACTTACTTTTGTTTGAAATAAATTACAAATACCTAGTAAGATAGATGCAACGTTTGATGAACCCCCACCCAATCCTGAGGCAAGAGGTATTTTCTTATCAATTGATACAGCCACTCCCTTATTTCTACCCTTCATCATTATCTCTATCGCTCGATAAACTATACTTTCTTCCCCGACAGGTACTTCAGGGTTATTGCATATTATGCGATATTCAGGTTCATCTAATTTTTCAATATTTATTTCATCAAATAGATTAATTGTCTGGAATATAGTTTCAATGTTATGATAGCCATTATCCAGTTTTTCGCCAATATCTAAATATAAATTTAATTTTGCATAACTCTTTAGTTTAATCATCTTATTTCATTCGATTTTTCATTAATATTTGTGCTAATACCATATCTACAGATGTAGTTATCTTAATGTTTTCCCTTGAACTTTCTACAATTTTTATACTTCCTCCATAATGCTCTACTATTGAAGCATCATCGGTAGTTTTTAGTGCTTCTTCTTTTGCTTTTTGATATAATCCTCTAATATAATTTAACTTAAAAGTCTGGGGTGTCTGAATAATCCAAAACTCATCACGATTGACTGTTTTTTCAACTAATTCTTCCTGTAAGAATACTTTCTTAATTGTTTCAATTACCGGTACCGCCATAATTGCTCCATCATAAGAATCAGTTATTTTTATAGTCTCTTCGATCATCCATCCTTCAACTAATGGCCTCGCACCATCATGGATACAAGCAATACCATCGGTTTTCTTTATAGATTGTAACCCACGATATACAGACTCCTGTCTGGTCAGTCCGCCTAAAACTATGCTACTTAGCTTATTATATTTATACTTGTTTACAATCTCCTCTTCAATGCATTTCAAATCCTTTGGATGTACAACTAACACAATTTCATCAATATTTTTTGACTTTTCAAATTGATCCAGGGTATAAGAAAGTACTGGCTTGTCTAATATTTTTGCCAACATTTTACTTATATGGCAATTAAGTCTTTCTCCGTTTCCAGCGGCAGCGATGACAGCTACATTACTCATGATTCCTATCCTTATTTTTATTTTCTTCATTCTTGATATTTAAGTACATTTCCTGATATCCTTCCACAATTAAATCAGTTTCCATAATTGTTCTTAATTCATTTTCATCTATTTTTAAATTTTCTTCTTGATTTGTTAGGGATAATCTTTCTCGTTCATTTATTGGAATTAGCTCAGAAACAATTTGATTATTTTTGACCTTCTTCTTCAAGTGTGTTTTGATTTCTTTCCATCCATCTAATAAGTATTTATCTTTGTCTTCTAATATTGCTTTATCACTTATTATTTCGGTCGATGGACCTCCTCTTACAATCAATACTACCTCTCCTGGTTCAAGATCATCAGGCAATTCTATTTTTGATATTTTGATTTCTTCGGGTTTCCGAAACGGTTTAATTTTAACTTCTACATCTATCGTATCACCAGGTAGATATTCTTCTTTACTCAATTTAACTTCTTTTATAATAGCACTTTGATTTTGCTCCCTTATGCTAATATTAACTTTAATCTCACTTAATGCTATCTTTTCACCATAGTTGTTAATCATCAAATCAATGATTTCTTCAAAATCCCTAGTACATTGTATAGCAATATCGTCTTTACTAAAAAACATATTCTCATATATTAGCATATCTCCTGATTTTTCGGCTCGCAATTCTAACCTAACAGTGGCAGTCCCTTGTCCTATTCTATCAATTGCATGGTCTATTGATTGTATCAGCAGCGCACTGGTTACGCTCTGTATAATATCATTTTGTGGCACGATTTTCGATCCGCTATGTATGTCTACACTCTTATCAATATCATAAACTGCCATTTTACATGATACAATCTTCGGAAAACGATTCAATTTTGCCAAAATACCCGCATCTCTATCTTGAGTTACTTCCCCTGCCAAATGATAAGGAAACCCTACCTTAAAAGGCATAACAATGCTAGGAAAACTATGATATATATAAACTGCAGAAAAAAGGTAAGATACTTCACCAAGGTGCATAAAAGGATGACCAAATGCTAAAATATAATTATCATTGCGATAGGTTGCAGTTCCAATAGTTAGGACACTTGCATCTCCAGTAGATAATTGCACACCAACTGCAGAACCAGGTTCTAACTCACTACCTTCCGCTTCTATGCCCAATTCTGTATTAATATTTTGACATTCAGAGATATTTTTAACGGATATAGCCCCCTTTTTGAGAAAATTACTTTCAATTAATTTATGTGCCCGTCCATCAAGCCCACTAATCAATAAAGGTGATTGGATGGTTCTAAAATCAAGTGAAGAAATATTTTTTTCTAATTGTTCAGAAAAATGAATAACATTCTCATATTCCGGAATGTTTCTAACTAATTTTTTTTGCAAGTCATTATCCAAAGAAACAGAAACTGTGTCTTTGCCTATGAAATCAGAAATTATTTTTTGATTATTTTCAGTAGTATAGTCAAATAATTTTCTCATCCTATCTATTGGGGTAACAAGGCATAGGTTATGTTCGCTCATTTCCCAAGCATGGGATATAGCTCCTACTAATTTTTCATCTATATAAACAGGACTTCCGCTCATTCCGGCAGAAATACCACCATTTTCATCAATTTTATCCCCGCTTAATTTAACCAATACATAACTATTATTAATTCCCGTACCCGAAATTATGTCAATGACATCAACATCAAATTTTTCAATATCAATTCCTGAAAAAACAGTTTTTCCTATACCTTTCATGCCAGAATGAATTTCATCAATAGACATAAACTCTTCTTGGGCAAAAATGAACGAATGCAATAATAAGAAGAATAATATTGAAAAAAAAGTAAATACTATTACTTTATTTAACTCTTTTTTTGTCTTATTTATTTTAAACGAACTCATTATGTTAAAAATAACTAAAATTCTCCTAAAATATATATTTTATCTTTGTATACTACTGATTAATCCCTGTTTTAATAAATGAATTTGATCTAATACCTTCCCAGCACCCAAAGCAACACAAGATATTGGATTTTCAGCAACATAAGCAGGAATTTTATTCACTTTTGTTAATAATACATCAAAATCCTTTAGCAAAGCTCCGCCCCCGGTAAGTACCATTCCTTTATCTGCTATATCAGCGGATAGTTCAGGAGGTGTCCTTTCCAGAACCATTCTAATACCATCCAATATTGATTCTAAAGTTTTTGAAATAGCCTCTAAAACCTCTGAAGAGCCAACTTCAATACTTTTAGGCAAACCAGAAACAAGGTCTCTTCCTCTAATCTCGGCAAACCTTTCCTGTTCCTGTTCCATAGCTGAACCTATTTCTACTTTTAAATTTTCTGCAGTCTTTTCACCTATCATGAGATTGTATTTACTTTTAATATATTTAATGATATTTTCATCGAAATTATTTCCGGCAACTCGCAAAGATTCGCTTTCAACAATTCCTCCCAGGGAAATAACGGCAATATCGGTAGTCCCTCCTCCTACATCCACAACCATATTTCCATAAGGCTCACTAATATCTAAACCGGCTCCAATTGCAGCAGCAATTGATTCTTCAACCAGATAGGCTTTTTTGGCACCTGCTTGCACAGCTGCTTCCAAGGCTGCTCTTTTTTCTAC
>Ga0102932_1001460_pt1 | contig 12293 bp, 7 predicted proteins | sample SalPonR1_C_D2_MG_FD_78212 | JGI IMG/M metagenome (GOLD analysis project Ga0102932, IMG submission 78212) | Salt pond soil microbial communities from South San Francisco under conditions of wetland restoration - Salt Pond MetaG R1_C_D2_MG | ecosystem: Environmental > Aquatic > Marine > Intertidal...
CCCACCCGGTCGGCCAGGTGATCCAGCGTCTCGCTCACCACCCAGCGGTCCAGCATGGGCATCAGGTTGAAGCGCTCCGCCGCCGGGATGAACACGTTCGGCTGCACCAGCTCGCCGTCCTCGTCGCGCATCCGCAGCAGCAGCTCGTAGTGACCGCACTCGTCCGCGTAACCGCCCTCTTCGCCCTCTTTGCCAATAGCCACGATGGGCTGGAAGTAGAGTTCCAGGCGGTCTTCCTCCACCGCGCTGGTGATGCGCGAGACCCACTGCATCTCGCGGTGGCGCATCGAGGCGTCGCCGTCCTGATACAGATGCACCTTGTTGCGGCCGAGATCCTTGGCCGAGTAGCAGGCGACGTCGGCGGCGCTCATCAGTGCGCCGACGCTCACCGTTTCGTGAGTCACCATCACCACGCCCATGGACGCGCGCACGGTCTGCACGCTGTCCTGCCAGACGAAGCGGTGGTTCTCGACCGCGCCGCGGATGGTCTCGGCCACGCTCACGGCCCGCTCGCAGTCACAGTTCTGCAGCAGGATGCCGTACTCGTCGCCGCCCAGCCGGGCCACCACGTCGCTGGAGCGGATGCAGCCCTGGATGCGCTCGGCCAGCTGGCGCAGCAGCTCGTCGCCGGCGGTGTGGCCGAAGGTGTCGTTGACCACCTTGAACTGGTCGAGGTCCAGATAAAGCAGACCGTGGGAGACGCCCGTATCCAGGCTCGCCTCCTCCAGCGCGGCGGTCAGCCGGTTCTCGAACTCGCGGCGGTTGATCAGCCCGGTGAGGCTGTCGTGGGCCGCCTGGTAGGAGAGCTGGCGGGAGAGCCGACTCTCCTTGCTCACGTCGTGGAACACCATCACCGCGCCGATGATGTTGCCCACCCGGTCGCGGATGGGCGCCGCGGAATCCTGGATGGGGATCTCGTTGGACAGCCGGTTGATCAGCACCGAATCCTCGGTGAGCGCGATCACCCGGCCTTCGCGCAGGCAGCGCTCCACCGGGTTGTCCACCGCCTCCCGCGTGTGCGTGTGCACGATGGAGAGGATCTCGCCGACGGGCTTGCCGCGGGCGGCCCGGAGCTCCCAGCCGGTGAGGTCCTGGGCCACCGGGTTAAGGTAGTCCACGTTGCCGTCGGCGTCCGTCGTGATGACCGCATCGCCGATCGACTTCAGCGTGACCTGCGCCTTCTCCTTCTCCTCGAAGATGCGGGTCTCGGCGATCTTGCGCTCGGTGATGTCGGTGATGGTGCCCTCGTGGGCGATGATCTTGCCGTCGGCATCGAGGACCGCGCGGGAATTCTCCAGCACCACGATCTCGCTGCCGTCGCGGCGCTTCATCCGTGCCTCGAAATTGCGCACGACGCCGTCGCGCTCCAGCTTCTCGCGGAAGCGCACGCTGTCCTGGGGGTTCACGTAAGCGGTGGAGGACTTCACCTCCCGCTTCAGGTCTTCCTCGTCCTCGTAGCCGAGGATCTGCATCAGCGCCGGATTGGCCGATTCGATCTCGCCCTCGGTATTGGCGATGTAGACGCCCTCCACCACGTGCTCGAACAGCCCGCGGAAGCGTGCCTCGCTGGAGCGCAGCGCCTCCTCGTCGTAGCGGCGCTTGATGGCGATGCCGGCGAGGCGCACCAGGCCGGTGATGCGGTCCAGCTCCGCCGTGGAGGGCTCCCGGATCTCGGAGAAGTACAGCGCGAGCGTGCCCAGCACGTCGTCAGCGCCGCCCACCAGCGGGAAGGCCCAGCAGGCGCGCAGCTCGTGCGCCTCGGCAAAGTCCGCCAGCGACGCCCAGCCGGGGTCGCGGGCGATCTCGGGCGTGATCACCTGGGTGTTCTCGGCCACCGCGCGGCCGCAGGAGGTGGTCGCGGAGTCCACCTGGAAGCCGTCGATTGCGTCCAGCACCGCCTCGGGCAGACCGGTGGCAGCGGCCACACGGAAGGCGGAGCGGTCCCGGTCCAGCGTGGTCACCAGCACGCGGGCGCCGGCGGCCACCTGCTCCACGGTCCGGCAGAGCGCCTTCAGCGTGCTTTTCAGGCTGGCGCCGGAGGCCACCATCTCCAGCACCTTGTGCTCGCCGAAGGCGATCAGCTCGTTGCGCTTGCGCTCGGCGATGCTGGTGATGCTGCCGCGGAGCAGCTTGCGATTCGCCGAGGGCAGCCGCACGAGACGCACCTCGCAGGGGATCTCACGGCCGTCGGCGTCGACGTGCAGCCACTCGAAGCAGGGCTGCTCGCCGTTCAGCGCACGGTCGACGTAACCCCTGGCCTTGCCGAAGGAGAGCGATCCGTCCAGTTGGTGCTCCGGCGAGATGCCCTCCGGGCCCATCGCCAGCAGCCGCTTCCTCGACATGTTGAAGAAGCTCAGCGTGTTCTCGTTCACATCCACGAACCGGCCGCTGTCGACGTCCAGCACCACGATGGCCTCCGTGGCGTGATCCACCAGCGCCCGGTAGCGCTCCTCGTTCTCGCGCAGCGCCCCTTCGGCCTCGAGCCGCTCGGAAATGTCCCGCAGGCACAGCACGAAGGCGCCGCTGGTCTTCTCCGACAGCCGGGTGGTGTTGATCTCGGCGGTGAACCGGCTGCCGTCGGCGCGCAGCGCCTCGGTCTGGCCGGTCTCGAGCTCCAGGTAGGTATCGTCCAGGTTGGTGATGTAGGCCTGCAGGAACATCTTGACCGGGATCTTCCCGGCCTGGGGCAGCAATGCCGGCAGCATCACGCCCGGCAGGGCGCCAATCTCGTAGCCGAACAATTGGTGGGCGACCCGGTTGGCGTAGCGGATCATGCCGTCGGGATCGACTGTGAGCACGGCGTCGGCGACGCTGTCGAGCACCACCCGCAGGTCCGCATTGCGGCTCGGCTCGTCCTGCGTGGTCGTGACCAGCCGGTCCAGCTCGGCGTAGCGCGCCTCCACCAGCTCGAGCAGGCTCGGATAATCGAGCCGCTCCCCGTCGGCGGTCGCCTGCCTGATCTGTTCTTTGAGAGTCGGGTGCATGGGCGGCCGGTCCATTCCTCCGGGACCCCCGGGCGCGCTCGCGGCAAGCGTCGAACCGGAGCTTCTCCCAGAGCTTCACCAGGTGCGCCGGCAACACCGGCGCTAATGAACCGGACGATAGTCGGCGTCACCAGAGGTGTCTGTGATCCAACTCTCGTTTCGATCGAGGGGATGGGAAATTTTTCCCGCTTACGTTCGAGCCTGCCTCAAGGCTTATGTCCAATGCGCTGATTCCGATAGCGAATTCCGGACGCACTTGCCGACTTCAATCGCCGACTTCAGTTGCCGCCGCTCTCCTTCGCCGGCAGCGACCGGACCGTCTCCCCCTCGGTGGTCCTCAGCTCGCCGTTCTGCTGCAGGGTCGGCGGCTGGTCGCCCACCTGCACAGGGATGGACACCGCACGGATCTGCTCGCCCTGCGCCGTCGTCACGCTGACCAGCACGGTGAGGTAGAAGCGGCCTTCGGCCGACGGGATCACCACGACCCGCTCGGTGGCGGGTTCAGCTGCCGATGACGCCTCGTCCAGCGGCCGCAGCGTCTCGCGCCTGACTTCCGCCGCCTGGCTGGCGCCCATCTGCAGACCCTCGCGGGGCTGGAGCTGGACGGTCACCGGGCCCTCCAGACTCGAGCGCAGCTTCAGCTCGATCTCGACGGGCTCGCCGGGCCGGGGCTCGCCCAGCACCTCGTAGTCGATGTCGATGGGAGCCACCGGCTTGCCGGGGGAGTCGCCCTGCCGCGCGGCGATCTCCGCCGTGGTGGCTTTCTTCGGGACATCCTCGGCAGCTGTCGAGGTAGTGTCCGCAACCGGTTGATCGGCAACGGTCGGCTCTTCGCTGCCGCAGCCAGCCAGGAGGAGCGCGGCCACGGTCGTCGCCAGGCCGGCAGTGAGGATGGAGGTTCTGTGGGTCATGGCTGTTCCCTTGCGGATGTAGTGTGGGCGCGATGTCGTGTGGGTGGCGCCTAGAACTGGCTCAGAGAGACGTCGAAGCACATGGTGTCCTGGGTGAAATCGGCGCTGCCGGTGGTGAAGCCGTAGACGTTCGGGAAGCCGGCCTCGAAGAGTTCGATGACGTAAGTTCCTGCGGGGAGGTCGGGCAGATCGAGGGACTCGGCGTTCTGGGTGCCGGTGGCGCCCAGGTCGATAAACGCGCCCGAACGCAGGACGAAGAAGTCCGGATCCGAGAACTGCGCCGGCTCGCCCTGTGGCGCGCTCGGCGGGTTCGTCGTCGTCACCGAGATGCGGTAGTTGCCGGTGGCGTTCACCGTGAAGCGCAGGTAGCGGAAGATGCCGAGCTTGTTGCCGTCCTCGTTCGGGTCGAACTGGCGAGTGACGCAGAGGTCCGTCACCGTACTGCCGAGTTGCAGCTGTGCATGCACCGGCAGCAGATCGGTGGCGCCGGGATTGTTGCCGGCCTCGCTGTCGCCCCAGATGTCACCGATGACATCGATGCTCTGACCGCCGACGATATCGTCGATGGCCGCCGACTGTGGAGCATTGGCCTGCTTCAGCTCGTGGATGAAGCTGAACAGCGTCGTGAAGGCCGGCGTCACCCGCTGCGGCCCCGTCAGCACCTCGTGCAGCGGCTCGAAACCGAGCGTCAGGCTGTCGTTGCCGTCGGCCGCATCATCGAACAGATCCCACAGGATGAGCTGCACGGACGACTCGTTGTACCAGCCCGGCGCAAACGTGCCGTCGGATTCCACGCTGAATCCGAAACTGGTCTGACCCGTCGGGCGGAAGAACGTATCGAAGTACTGCGGATCATCCATGATCATGCCGGCGACGGCGTTGCCCCAGCCCTCGCCGAAGGCGAGCCGGGCATCCAGCCGTTCGTCCAGTCCGTGCCTGCCACCGGTGCTGTCCGCCCGCGCAAGCACGTCCTCGTAATAATGGCCCCACTCATGTGCCACCACGTGGGTATCGAACTCCTCCGTGTCCGCGTTCGCGTCGCCGAGCAGGAACAGCGAATCCAGATCGCCGCGGTAGAACGACGTGCCGATCTCGCCGGTATCCAGGTCCCTCGTACTGACGTTCGGCGTGTTGTTCACGCTCCAGAATGCATCCAGCGGTGCAAACTGCGCCCCCGGATTCACGCCGGTGACCAGCTCCATCGCCTGATAGATGATGTCCAGCACGGAGAACGGCGCCGCTGCCCGCGGTTCCGTGTAGCCCGAACCGGTCCAGCCCGTCTCCGCGAGGAGGTTCCTTACCGAATCCGCACCGCCGCTGTCCGCGGTGCCGCCGTCCAGCACGTACAACGGACGCTGCTCGAGAGGCACCGCAATATTGCCGGTGTTGTCCCTGACCTCGACATCCCATGCCGGCGCGCCGGAGCGCTTGAGCTCAGCGCGCACCCGGACGAATACTCCCGTCAGCGACGGCACGGTCAGCGAATAGTCTCCGTTGTCGCTCGCCACGCCCTCGGCGAGCACGGTGCCGTCCGCCGCGGCGATCGCCTGCACGGTGGCGGCGCGGATCGGGCGGACCTCCGTGCCGGAGAAATCCAGTCCCGTCCCGATAGGCCCGCGCGGCACGAACTCGAACTGCACCTTGCCGCTGATGGTCACCGTTGCCGGCGCCTCCCGCACGGTGAGTTCGACCAGGTCCGTGTCGCTCGCTCCGTCGCTGTCGGTCACCGTCAGCCCGAAGGTCAGCGGCGTATCCGCCGTCACGTCCGGGGCGACGAAGGTGGCCTGCGGCTGGTCGGCGCCCGTTATCGTGACAGGAGTGCCCGCGGTCTGCTCCCACAGGAAGCCCAGCGTCGAAAGCGATTCTTCCGCATCGCTGCTGCCCGACCCATCGAGGGTGACCGTCTGCGTCCCGAAGACCACCCGGTCCTGGCCCGCGTTGGCCACCGGCGGGACGTTGACACCGGCCACGGCATTCACCGTGATGGTGGCGGTATCCGTGTCGGTGGCGCCGTTGTTGTCCGTCACGGTGAGCTCGAAGGTCACCGTCAGGGTGTCGCCCAGCGCCAGTGGCGGTGCATCGAACGTGGCCGTGGCGGTGTCCGCTCCGCTCAGTGCGATCGACGCTCCGCCGCCGACCTGCGCCCAGGAATAGCTCGCGATCGTGCCGTCCGGGTCCGTGCCGCTGCCGGCCAGCGTGACCAGGCTGCCCTCGTTCACCGTCTGGTCTGCCCCCGCATCGGCGGTGGGCGCCTCGTTCGGCTCGATGGTGACGGTCACGGTATCGGTGGCCGTCGCGTTGTCGTCATCCCGGACCGTAAGCGTGAATTCCAGGGTGTCTGCGACGTTCGGCGCGGTGAAGCTCGCCGTCGCCGTGGAGGCGCCCTGCAGGGTCACCGAAGTGCCGGCCGTCTGCGACCACGAATAAGCCGTGATCGTGCCGTCGCTGTCGGAGGAACCCGCCGCGGAGAGGGTGACGGCGTCCCCGCCCCGCACCTGCTGATCCGCGCCGGCATCCGCCACGGGCGGCTCGTTCGGCGGTGCAATGGTGCCCCCGTCACCGCCTCCCCCACCGCCACAGGCGGCCAGCAGCGAGACGAGGGCGACGAGAGTGAACTTCCTGTATGACTGCATATTCCCGTATCCGTTCTGCAGGTGCCGGGCACGCGGCGTTATGGGTTGGCGATATGGGTGGGCGATATTGGCCAATGACCTCACGGCAACGATCGAAGATAATAGCGTCCGGCAGGCCGGCCGGCGAGCGCCGGACCCCGTCGCCCGCATCCGACCCTATCGTTCATCGGACTCGTGCCGCGCGGACGGGTTCACGTTTTTTCAACAACTTGCCTGCTAGACTTTTCGCTGGGCGGGTGCGCCCGGATGCCCAGGCAGACACCGGGTCCGGCGCGACGCCCGGCAATTTCGGCCCTGTGCGGACACCCATGCAGACCAGGTAACGACATGAGCAAAGCGAACATACTCGTCACCGGCGGCGCCGGTTACATCGGCAGCCACGTGGTGCGCCAGCTCGGCGAGGCCGGCGAGCGCCCGGTTACGCTGGACAATCTCTGCACCGGTTTCGCCGACGCGGTCCTGGCGGGCGAACTCGTGCAGGGCGACACGGGTGATGAAGCCGTCCTCGACCGGCTGTTCGCCGATAACGAGATCGAAACGGTGATGCACTTCGCGGCACACACCATCGTGCCGGAGTCCGTCGCCGATCCGCTGAAGTACTACCGCAACAACACCGCCTCCAGCCGCACCCTGCTGGAGGCCTGCCAGCGCCACGGCGTGCAGCACTTCGTGTTCTCCTCCACGGCCGCCGTCTACGGCATCCCGCCGGAGGGCCGCGCCGCGGAGACCACGCCGACCGCGCCCATCAACCCCTACGGCACCTCCAAGCTCATGACCGAGTGGATGCTGCGCGATCTCGCCGCCGCCGGCGGGCCGAGCTACGTGGCGCTGCGCTATTTCAACGTGGCCGGCTCCGACCCGGAGGGCCGCATCGGCCAGTCCACCGCCAAGGCGACCCTGCTGACGAAGGTGGCCTGCGAGGCGGTGGTGGGCAAACGCTCTCACGTCTCCATCTTCGGCACCGATTACGACACGCCGGACGGCACCGGCGTGCGCGACTACATCCACGTGGAAGACCTGGCCCGGGCGCACGTGGACGCCCTCACCTACCTGCGCGCCGGCGGCGACTCCCGCGTGCTGAACTGCGGCTACGGCCACGGCTACAGCGTGCGCCAGGTGCTGGACGCCGTGCAGCGGGCCGCCGGCCACGCCATCGAGATCCGCGAGGAGCCGCGCCGGGCCGGCGATCCGCCCAGCCTCGTGGCCGTCGCCGACCAGGTGCGCGAGACCCTCGGCTGGCAGCCCCGCTACGACGATCTGGACACCATCGTCACCCATGCCCTGAACTGGGAGCGCAAGCTCGCGGCGCGGGACGCCCCGTCCCGGGCCACCGGCTGACCGGGGCGCGGCGCTCCGGGCAGAGGGATTACGTTAAACTCCGGCCATGAGATTCCCGCGCCCCCGATCACTGAACGGCCTGCTCTTCATGGGCTTCGGCCTGGTCACCATCCCCCTGATGGTGGCCGTGGTGTGGGCGCTGGTGCAGCTGGGGCGCTACGCGGACGAGAGCGAGAGCCTGGTGCTGGAGAGCGTCACCGCCACCCAAAACACCCGCCTGCTGCTGGAGCGGCTGCGCGAGCTCGAGCGCCTGGCCAAGCTGTATCAGGTGCAGCAGACCGAGGATTACCTGGACCTGATGACCCAGGATGCGGCGCGCTTCGAGTCCCGCCTGACCGCGCTGGCGCCGCTGGCCGAGCGGGCGGGCGCTGCCGAGGCGGCGGACGTCCTGGGCCGGCGCACCGGCTCCGCCGTCTTCACCATCCGCACCCAGCCGGCGGATTCCGAGCGCGTGCTGCAGGCCACCCGTGAGCTCGAGGAACTCTCGCGCCAGGCCGGCGAGTTCAGCGTGGCCATCAATGATTTCATCGGCCGCGAGCTGGCGGCGCTGCAGCAGGACGCCAGCGACTTCCAGGCCACGCTCGCCTGGCAGGCCGCCGCGCTGATCCCGATCATCCTGATCCTGGTGCTGGTATTCGCCCTGCTGGTGACCCGGCCCATTCGCCAGATCGACAGCGCCATCAACCAGCTCGGCCAGGGCGGCTTCTCCCGGCCCATCCGCGTGGGCGGCCCCACGGATCTGCAGGCGCTCGGCCGCCAGCTCGAATGGCTGCGGGTGCGTCTGCTGGAACTCGCCCAGGAGAAAAACCGCTTCCTGCGCCACATGTCCCACGAGCTGAAAACCCCGCTCGCCAACATCCGCGAGGGGACGGACCTGCTGCTCGACGGCGCCGTCGGGCCGCTGGACGACCCCCAGCGCGAGGTCACCGACATCCTCCGCTCCAACGGCCTGAAGCTGCAGCGTCTCATCGAGAACCTGCTCTCCTTCAGCGCCTGGCAGACCAAGAGCGAGATGCTGATGCTCTCGGACTTCTCGCTGAAGGCGCTGATCACGGGCGTGCTGAAAGACCACCGGCTGGCCATCAAGACCCAGGGCATCAAGCTGGCCCTGGACGTCGAGGACATCCGCGTGAACGCCGACGAGGAGAAGCTGCGCACCGCGCTCGACAACCTGGTCTCCAACGCCATCAAGTACACGCCCCGCGGCGGCAACATCCAGGTGCGTGCCATCGCCACCAACTCCAGCTTCGTCATCGACGTCGCCGACTCGGGTCCCGGCATCCCCCAGGAGGAGCGCAGCCGCATCTTCCAGGCCTTCTACCAGGGTGCCAACCAGCAGCACGACGGCCCGGTGGCGGGCACCGGCATCGGCCTGTCGGTGGTGCTGGAGTGCGTGCAGGCTCACGGCGGCAGCGTGGAACTGGTGGACTCGCCCTGGGGCGGCGCGCACTTCCGCCTGCACATCCCCCAGGAACAGATCAGCTTGAACGACAGGATGGCGGCCAATGCGTAGCGCAAGACCCGGATGGATCGCGGCCCTGCTCTCCGCCCTCTTACTCGCCGGTGGGTGTACTTCTACCACGGGCTGGCTCGACCGGGACGGCGATGACGAAAGTGCCACTCGCGACGTTGATGGCGCCGACGTCTCCGGCTACCTTCGGACGATGCGCGACCTCGCGGCCGGGGATCCCGCGACCAAGGCCGAGGTGTTCGCCCGGGTGGACGACGCCTTCCTGCAGTCGCCGACGACGACCAACCGGCTGCACCTGGCGCTGGCGCTCGCGACCCCCGGACACGCCGGCGCCGACGCGGAGCGGGCCCGGGAGATGCTGACCGAGATTCTGGCGCGCTCCGAACTGTTGCTGCCGGCCGAGGTCACACTGGCCGAGCTGCAGCTGGAGGTGGTGGAGCAGCGGCTGCTCCTGAAGACGGAGAACCGCCAGCTGCGCTCGCAGTACGAGCGCGCCGCGGACGACGACCGCCAGCAGCTCGAGCAGCAGCTGGCGGCGGCCCGGGCGGAGAACCGGGAACTCGCGCGGGCACTCGAGGAGGCGGAGGAGAAACTCCGCGCCATCACCACCATCGAGAGATCAATCAGGGAACGCTCCGATGCCGACGAACAACGCTGAGCGCAAGGCCGAGCCCAAGTCCGGTAACAAGGGTCGCATCCTGCTGGTCGACGACGACCCGGGGCTGCTGCGCCTGCTTTCCATCCGGCTGCGCGCAGAGAAATACGAGGTGGAGGCGGTCGAGAGCGCCCACCGGGCGCTGGCGGTGCTGAACCGCTTCGAGCCTGACCTGGTCATCACCGACCTGCGCATGGACAAGATGGACGGTATCGGCCTGCTGAAAGAACTGCAGGAACGATCGCCGGGGCTCCGCGTGCTGATCATCACCGCTCACGGCACCATCCCGGACGCGGTCTCGGCCACCCAGAGCGGGGCCTTCGGTTTCCTGACCAAGCCCATCGACAAGGCCGAGCTGCTGGACCACGTCGAGCGTGCGCTGAAGGTCTCGGCCAAGGCACCGGCGGAAGACGACTGGGCCGACGACATCATCACCCGCAACCCGATCATGCGCGAGCGCTTGAACCAGGCGCGCATGGTGGCCGACAGCGGCACGCGCGTGCTCATCACCGGCGAGAGCGGCACCGGCAAGGAGCTGATGGCCCAGGCCATCCATCGGGCCAGCAACCGGCGCGACGGCCCCTTCGTGGCCATCAACTGCAGCGCCATGGCCGAGCACCTGCTGGAGTCGGAACTCTTCGGCCACGAGAAAGGCTCCTTCACCGGCGCCACCCGCGCCCACAAGGGCCTGTTTCAGGCCGCCGAGGGCGGCACCCTGCTCCTCGACGAGATCGGCGACATGCCCATGCGCCTGCAGGTCAAACTGCTGCGCGTGTTGCAGGAGGACCAGGTGCGCCCGGTCGGCGCGACGGACTCCGTTCCCGTCGACGTCCGCGTCATCTCCGCCACCCACCGGGACCTGCGCGAGATGATGACCGAAGGCACCTTCCGCGAAGACCTCTACTACCGCCTGAACGTGGTCAACATCCACGTCCCGCCGCTGGACGACCGCCGCGACGACATCCCGCTGCTGGTCGCCCACTTCCTGAAGACCATCGCGGAGGAGACCGGCGGCGAGCGCAAGGTCTACGCCCCGGAAGCGGTCGAGATGCTGGTCACCGCCGAGTGGCCCGGCAACATCCGCCAGCTCTACAACGTGGTGCGCCAGAACGTGGCGCTGTCCCGATCGCCGGTCATCAGTGCGGAGCTGGTGCGCTCGTCGCTGGGCGAGCACGGCGGCAAGCTGCCCTCCTTCTCCGAAGCGCGGGACGAGTTCACGCGGAACTACCTGAGCCAGATCCTGCAGATCACGTCGGGCAACGTGAGCCAGGCGGCGCGGCTGGCGAAGCGGAACCGGACGGATTTCTACAAGCTGCTGGCGCGGCACGAGCTGAACCCGGACGCGTTCAAACCGCACTAATGTAGGAGGGGATTTATCCCCGATTTATTGATGAATCGGGCCTAAAGGCCCTCCTACATTTTTCTCAGCCAATCCCTCAGAAAACCGCGTGGCTGCCATCGGTCGTCCCCGCCATGCTCGCTCCCATGGCAACGACGGAAAACCGAGGACACGCCCTACGCATCGGCCGCTGGTCAGAAGCGCAGCGCATCTACCTCGTCACCACCTGCTGCCACGCCCGGCGCACGATCTTCACCTGCCTCTTCTGCGGATCGATCGTGGTGGACGAACTGCGCCGCTCCGACGAGACCGGCGGCACCCGCACCCTCGCCTACACGGTGATGCCGGACCACCTGCACTGGCTGTTCGAACTGCAGCCCGGGCGACGGCTGCAATCGGTGGTGGCTCAGATGAAGGGCCGCTCGGCGCTGCGCATCAACAAGGCGCGCGACACCTGCGGGCGCATCTGGCAGCCGGGGTTCCACGACCACGCGCTGCGGAAGGACGAGGTGGTGGAGGTGGTCGGCGACTACGTCGTCCACAACCCGGTGCGGGCGAAGCTGGTGGAACGGCCAGAGGATTATCCCCTTACGTACGCCGTCTGGTGGCAGCAAAAAGAAATGTAGGAGGGCCTTCAGGCCCGACTGCGACTGCCGGGTCGCGCCTGAAGGCGCTCCTACAGAGTGCCAGTAGGAGGGCTTTCGCCCCGATTCATTAGACGATCGGGCCTGAAGGCCCTCCTACAGCTGGACCGCGCGGCGGCGGGTGCGCCAGACGAAACCCATTGCCAGCAGGCCTGCGCCTAGGAGGCCCAGCGAGCCAGGCTCCGGCACCTGCGTGCTGCAGGCATCGCTCGTCGCAATCTGCATGTCGCCGAGACCCCAGGTGAAATGAGGATCGATCACCACGCTATCCAGCTTGCGGCAGGCCGACTGATCCGTCACGAAGACACCATAGGCCGG
>Ga0102932_1001461_pt1 | contig 12290 bp, 14 predicted proteins | sample SalPonR1_C_D2_MG_FD_78212 | JGI IMG/M metagenome (GOLD analysis project Ga0102932, IMG submission 78212) | Salt pond soil microbial communities from South San Francisco under conditions of wetland restoration - Salt Pond MetaG R1_C_D2_MG | ecosystem: Environmental > Aquatic > Marine > Intertidal...
ACGTGCTCAACCCCGGTGCCTATATGCAGGCGCTTGCCCGGGTATTCGAGCAAGAAGGCGGCACTTTTCGCCGCGCCACGGTCGAGGACATCACGCTGAGCGACGGGCGTATTTCCGCAGTGGAAACCAACGAGGGATCATTCGCCTGCGATCAGGCGGTGCTGGCCGCCGGAATCTGGTCCAAGCCAATCCTCCGCAAGCTTGGAATCAAGGTGCCCCTCGAGGCCGAACGCGGCTATCACATCCATTTCACTGAACCCTCTGTTATGCCGCGCACGCCGATGATGATGACGGCGGGAAAGTTTGCGGTAAACCCGATGGAGCACGGACTACGCTGCGCCGGCATGGTCGAACTGGGCGGGATCACAAAGGGCCCCTCGCGCGGGCCCCTCGCCCTTATGCGGCGCAATATAACCCATGCTTTTCCCGATCTCACCTATGCCGTGGCCGAAGAATGGATGGGGTTCCGCCCCTCCTCACCCGACAGCCTCCCCTTGGTTGGGGAGATACGTGACACCGGCGTATATGCCGCGTTCGGGCATCAGCATGTCGGGTTGACCGGTGGACCCAAGACGGGGCGCTGGGTGGCCGACCTCATTTCAGGGCGCCACCCCAACACCGATCTCTCACCCTATGACGCGAACAGGTTCAGCTAAGCATTCCGCGCAGCCGCTCCATCCGGTCGGTCACCTGCTTTTTCAAAAAGTCATTGGTCAGGCGGCCATTTTCGTCAAATTCGTTCTGCGCCTGCGCCACCAGAATAAGCGGGCCATGCACGACATTGACCTGAAGCTGAGTCAGGATCGACACAGTCATGAAATGCGCCGTCTCTCCGCCCGTGCGCCCACCTGCGGCCGATAGCACTACGGCTTTCTTATCCTTGAGGATCGACGGGTTGGGACGGCTCAGCCAATCAATCCCGTTCTTGAGCGGGCCGGATATTCCCTTGTTGTATTCAGGTGCGCCAATAATAAGCGCATCCGCGCGCCTGACTTGATCATAGAGCGTCTCGACTTTCTCGGGGTAGCCCACGGCTTCGACATCTTCGTTGAACAGTGGCAGGTCCAGATCACCGTCGATAACCTCGGCGGGGCCGAAGGCGTTCACCGCTTCGCTGACAAGCTTGCGGTTATAGGACTCTTTGCGAAGCGATCCACTGAGCATGAGAAGTACGGGTTTCGACATGGGGTCAGACCTTTCTGGAAATGTTGCTTGCGGGTTATGTGTAACAAACCCCGCCACACGACAAGGCCACGTCGCGCACAAGAGCTGTGCAACGACTGGCAGCAGTCAAACAAAAGGCCCCGAAGCATCTGCATTCGGGGCCAAGTTGGCTCTGCTTGTGAGCGGGGAGGACGAGTTACCAGTCCGTCGGGCCCTTGTCGGCAAAGGCGTGCACAAGAAAATCGATGAAAGCGCGCACCTTGGGTTGTGTAAAGCGACCGGGGGGATACACGGCATAGATGCCCTGCGTTTCCATCGGAAGGTCAGGGATCACATCCTCAACCTGCCCATTGGCCACGGCATCAGCGTATAGAAAACTTGGCAAATAGGCGATGCCCAGACCCGAAATCGCGGCATTCAGAAGCGACTGACCGTCATTCACCGAAAGCCCGCCGGCGGTGCGCACCTGCCGCTTTTCGCCAGAGGGCGCGGTCAGCTTCCAGACGCTTCCGCCGGACTGGCTGGAGTAATGCAAAAGCTTGTGTTCGTTCAGGTCATCTATCTTCGCAGGCCGCCCATACTTTTGAAGATAGCCGGGGCTGGCGATCATACGCTTCGTCGTCTCGGTCAGCTTGCGCGCGCGCAGGGTGCTGTCTTCGAGTTCGCCAATGCGAATCGCCATGTCGAACCCTTCCGATATCAACTCCACATAGCGGTTGTTGAGCACCATGTTCACGGTGATGTCGGGAAACTCTTCAAGGAAATTTCCAAGCACCGGGCTTAAATGATTGACCCCGAAATCAGTCGCAACCGAGATCCGAAGAAGGCCCGAAGGATCGGACTGCATCGAGGATACCAACGCATCCGCCTCACCTGCGTCGTTCAGAACGCGCAGGGCGCGATCATAATAGGCAAGGCCGATTTCCGTGGGGCTGACACGGCGCGTCGTCCGGTTAAGCAGTCGAGCCCCAAGGCGGGCCTCAAGCGACGACACGTGCTTCGATACTGCGGATTTGGAAATCCCCATCTTGCGGGCTGCATCCGTGAAGCCGCCCTGATCCACCACGGTGGCAAACGCTTCCATCTCGGTCAGGCGATCCATACTCGTTACCTCTGCAATTCTTGTCAGGGTCGGGTATCGCCGTGAATTCAGGCACAACTTGGGCATCGCGCAGACAATATCAGGGTTTTGTCACGGATCGTTCGTGACATGGAAACGCGGAAACGCTTGTTTCCGCGTCGCTTCACACGTCAAAAAAGGTCGCCCTGTTCAGGTGTATCGGGCTTTGCGCGCGGCGCGGGCTTCGCCGGTTTCGTCGCGCCCTTGCCGACGCTGAGCTTGCCGTCGGCGAACTCGATCTCAAGCGTGGTTGCGGTTTGGGCCGCCACCTTGCGTTTGACGATCTCACCATCTCCGCGCACGACCGCATATCCACGATTGAGCGTCGCCTTGTAACTTAGCGTTTCGCGCAGCCGGTCCAGCGCACCGATCTTGTCACGAAGATCCTGCAACTGTCGTGTGCCGGCCTGAGACAGCCGATTGGACAGAGCGGTAAATTGTTCGCGCCTTTGCGCCACGTCCGCATCCGGGCGACACCGCCCAAGGCGCGCGGCCATCGCATCATAGCGTTCTCGGCCTCGCTCGGCGCGCTGATCCAGCGCAGGCAACAGTCGCCCGACAAGCTGATCCACTCGCTGCGCCTGATCACGCAACTGTCCGCGCAAGGTGCCGGGGCGCAGCGCGCCGGAGATTTCGGACAGTTCCACGCGTCTTTTTTGTACCGATTGGGTCAGTGCCGCGGGCAGGCGTTCGCCCCAGAAATCAAGCCGCTGTCGCGGTGCATCCAAGAGCGTTTCGACCCGCGGCAAGGCACGGCTCAGATCACGCAGCCGCTGACCGCGACGCTCGACCCCTGCGCTCAGGGCATGGCTTAGCCGCGCGGCCTGCCCTTCGACCCAAGCCAGAAGATCAAGCCGCACGGGGACCGCGAGTTCTGCCGCCGCCGTCGGGGTCGGCGCGCGCTTGTCCGACGCGAAATCGATGAGTGTCGTATCCGTTTCATGCCCAACCGCCGAGATCAACGGAATGTCCGACGCAGCGGCGGCGCGGACAACGGCCTCTTCGTTGAACCCCCATAAATCTTCGATCGACCCGCCGCCCCGCGCCACGATAATAAGATCGGGGCGCGGCAACGCACCGCCCGGTGACAACGCGTTGAACCCCGCGATGGCCCGGGCCACCTCGGGTGCACAATTGGCACCCTGCACCGCGACCGGCCAGACAAGCACCTTGCGCGGGAAACGGTCGCGCAAGCGATGCAGAATATCGCGAATGACCGCGCCCGAAGGCGACGTGACCACGCCGATGACGTCGGGAAGATAAGGGAGGGGCGTCTTGCGCGCTTCGTCGAACAGACCCTCGGAGGCCAGTTGCTTGCGCCGCTTCTCAAGAAGCGCCATCAGCGCCCCTTGTCCTGCGACAGCCACCTCATCGACATTGAGATTATATTTGGATTGCGCCCCAAATGACGTTAGGCGCCCGGTCACGACAACCTCAAGCCCCTCTTCGGGTTCAACCGACAGATTGCCGATCTGGCCTTTCCACGTCGTGCAGGCCAGCACATTCCGGTCGTCCTTGACGTCATAGTAAAGATGTCCGGACCGGGCGCGAAAGACGCGGCCAACTTCGCCACGAACCCGCACACGCCCGAAAGTGCCTTCGAGCGTGCGCTTCACCTCTCCGGAGATTTCCGAGACAGTGTATTCTGGCAAGTTTCGCCCCGGGAGCGGGTCATCGATAAGATCTGACATGCCCCATGAATGACCGATCCCGGCGCGGTTGAAAAGATCAGGCTGCGCGTGAGGCGTGCCTGCCTTCCGAGATTTCTTCGATCAACTTGTTGCAAAAGGCCGGAAGATCGTCCGGGTTGCGGCTTGTCACCAGACCCTTGTCCACGACGACCTCGCTATCTTTCCAGTTTGCGCCCGCGTTCTTCACATCGGTTGCAATGGATTTGTAAGACGTCATATCACGGCCTTCTGCAATTCCAGCCTCGACCAGAATCCACGGGGCGTGGCAAATCGCACCAATAGGCTTTTTCGCGGTCCAGAAGGCACGGACAAAGTTCAGCGCGTCTTCGTTTACCCGCAAAATATCGGGGTTGATCTGACCGCCGGGCAGAACGAGCGCGTCGTAATCTTCCGACGTCACTTCACCCAACGCCTTATCCACCTTGACCATGCGGCACCAATCAGGGCCTTCCCACCCCTTGATATCTTCGCCGTCGGGCGAAATCACATGCACTTCGGCGCCCGCTTCGCGTAGGGCATCGCGCGGTTTTTCGAGCTCAGATTGCTCAAACCCGTTGGTTGCAAGGATGGCGACTTTGCGATTGCTGATATCGGTCATTGTCTTTCCTTTCTTCATGCGTGTCATTCCAAGCAGTAACGCCTCCAGAAAATGCATGTTCCGTCACGCTTGCCTATGCGCGGTGTGCAGCCTATGCAGGCGCCGACCTCAAGACGGAGCGACGCCATGAACATCCTGATCCTTGGCAGCGGCGGGCGTGAACATAGCCTGGCATGGGCCGTGAAGCAGAATCCCAAATGCGGGCGGCTTATCGTGGCGCCGGGAAATGCCGGAATCGCGTGGATCGCTGAGTGTGCAGATATCGACATCATGGATAGCGCCGCCGTGGTGAGTTTCGCCGAAGCGAACGCGATGGATTTCGTGATCGTCGGGCCCGAGGCGCCGCTTGCCGCGGGCGTGGCCGACCGTCTGCGCGAGGCAGGTATCCTGACTTTTGGCCCATCCGAAGCCGCCTCGCTTCTTGAGGCGTCAAAAAGCTTTACCAAGGAAATATGCGATGCCGCGTCTGCGCCGACGGCGGGCTATGCGCATTTTACCGACGCCGACTCGGCCAAGGCCTATCTGCGCGAGGCCGGCACACCCATTGTCATCAAGGCCGACGGTCTTGCCGCTGGCAAGGGGGTGATAATCGCCGAGTCCGAGGATGAGGCCCTGTCCGCCATCGACGACATGTTCGGAGGCGCCTTTGGTGGCGCGGGCGCAGAGGTGGTGATCGAGGAGTTCATGGAAGGCGAAGAAGCATCGCTGTTCGTCCTGTGCGACGGCGAGAATGTCCTCTCCATCGGCACGGCGCAGGATCACAAACGAGTAGGCGAGGGTGACACCGGTCCCAACACCGGCGGCATGGGCGCCTATTCCCCGGCTCCGGTGCTGTCGTCCGAGATCGAGACGCGCGCCATGGACGAGATTATTCGTCCAACAATGGCCGAGATGGCGCGCCGGGGCACAGCTTTTCAGGGCGTGCTTTATGCCGGCCTGATGATCAAGGACGGCCAACCGAGGCTCGTGGAATACAATGTCCGGTTTGGCGATCCTGAATGTCAGGTGCTGATGATGCGCCTTGGGGCACAGGCGCTGGACCTGATGCACGCCTGCGCCGAAGGGCGCCTTGGAGAGATGTCGGTCACTTGGGCCGAAGATCACGCGCTGACAGTGGTGATGGCCGCCAAGGGTTATCCCGGAGACTATGAAAAGGGCAGCGTCATCAACGGGATCGAGGACGCGCCCGAGGACAGCTTTCATCAGATTTTTCACGCCGGCACCGCCCGACGTGACGGCGCAATCATCGCGAACGGAGGGCGCGTTCTCAACGTCACCGCTCGCGGGGCCAGCTTGATCGAGGCAAGGGATCGCGCCTATGGCTTGGCAGACGCCATCGACTGGCCCGAAGGCTTCTTTCGGCGTGATATCGGCTGGCGCGCGCTCTCATGATTCTGCGTGACAAGCCGGGGACGCTGCAACTTCTCTTTGCGTTGCGTGGATCGGTCCTTCCGCAGATTCTGCCACGCATCGTCGGCGTCACGGTGATCGCCGCTCTTTTGGTGGCGGTGGACCATCATGTCGTGACCCTGACCCACACCAGCACCGCGCCGTTTGCCGTGTTCGGCGTGGCGCTCTCGCTGTTTTTGGGGTTTCGCAACAATGCTGCCTATGACCGCTGGTGGGAGGCGCGCAAGCTGTGGGGGCAACTGGTCGCGGACCTGCGCGCACTGGCCCGCGAGACGGCGCTCTTCGTGGACGATCCCGCGCGCCGTGAGACCATGCTGCTTCTCGCACTGGCCTTCATCCATCTGCACCGGGCGCAGCTGCGCAAGCTGGGTCCATCAAAAGCGGCGCAGATGTGGTGCGATGACGATTTCTCGCAGGCTGCGCATCCGCCCTGTGCCGCGCTCGACCGGATCACCGAGAACATCGGGGCCGGGCAGAAGGCGGGCCAGATAGACGGGTTCGGCCTCAAGGCGCTGAGCGAGCGGATGGGGGCGATCGCGCTGGCGCAGGCGGGATGCGAGCGGATCGCGGCCACGCCGCTGCCTTACGTTTATTCGCTTCTCGTCTTTCGCACGACCTATCTCTATTGCCTTCTGGTGCCACTCGCGCTTCTGGACGTGGCGGGGTGGATGACACCTGCGTTCGTGGCGGTGATCGCCTACGTATTTTTCGGCCTTGCCGAAGTGACCGAGGAACTGGCGCACCCCTTTGGTGAGACGGTGAACGGGCTACCGCTTGACGCGATGTGCCGGACCATCGAAATCAGCTTTGCACCGCATCTGGGGCAGACCCCTCCCGCGCCATTGCAACCGAAGAACTATTACCTGAGTTGAGAGGAGCCGTTGCGGAACTCTGAGCCGGGAAGAGATCAGCCGCAGGACATCGCCCGGTCAAAGCCGGTGGCATTGGCCCTGATCCCGAGGGGGCGTTCGGACAGGTCGGGGCCGTTGAAACCCACCGCAACGAGGCTGTGAAATCCGGCATTGGCGAGCACGATTTCAGGGCCTTCACCGCAATCGCGCAGACCGCCCCAGATCACTTCGTCGCCAATCCGATGGTTGGTCACGCCTTTAAGGTTGGCAATCTCGGTAAGGTCACCGTCAATCCAACTCCAGACCCGGAGGATCTTGCCCAAATGCGGCGTCTCGACATAGGCGATATCGGTGATCCCGTCCCCGTTGAGATCGGCAATGGCGGCGGGCGCGAGCCAGCGAAAGCGCGAGCAAATATGCGGCGTGGCACCCACCTTGGTCAGTCGACCCTGCTGAAGGCCGTAAACCGCGAGCGATGCCCCCTTCTGAGGATCTGATTCAACGACTACTATATCGTTGAGACCATCACCGGTCACATCGGCAAGCCGTGGTGCAATATCCTCAAAAACGGTGCGCCGGTTGCCCCTGAGATAAAGCCTGACGTTGTGAAACCGTCCTTCGTGATCGCGCGCCGAAAGCGCGAGCTTTTCGCGGATGTCCCCCAGAACACGATGAGGGTAAACATCGGCATCTTCGGCGAAATATGCTTCGACAATGCCCAAACCGTCGGCGCGCGTGACGGGTTGCTGCGCCCCCGCCATCCCGGCGAGATGAACCGCGAGCGATGCGATGACCACAAACGCCCGCATAGGCTTAGATCTGCTTTTCGGGCATCTGCACAACAAGACCGTCAAGCGCGTCGGTCACCTTGACCTGACAGGTCAGGCGCGAGCGTTCCGGATCGGGTTCATAGGCGAAATCAAGCATGTCTTCTTCCATGTCGTCCCGCGCGGGGAGCTTTTCGACCCAATCGGGGTGAACATAGACATGGCAGGTGGAGCACGCGCAGGCGCCGCCGCAATCGGCCTCGATGCCGGGAATATTGTTGTCGCGCGCGCCTTCCATCACGGTCAGGCCATTGGCCACGTCAACCACGTGCTCGGTGCCATTATGCTCGATATAAGTGATTTTCGCCATGGATATGCGCCCCCTTTCAATCTCTCTCTGGTGTTCCTACCGATGGCAGGTAGGGCGCGCCAGACCAATTTTCGACCCAAACAGGAAAGAGTTGCACCAAAGCAGATATGTTCGTGCTTTGTCCGATTCCAGACGCTCTCTCAGAGGGATCATTTGTCAATTTGATTCGTCGTTTTTCTCCCCGTCAGAGCCGCCTTTCCCGCACAGGAGAAAACGGATAAGGTCCGCGAAAAGATTGCCCTTGAAGCACGAGCACATGATCCGATCATTTTCACTGTTCCTGATCGCCACAACCCTGATCGGCGCGTGCGATGCGACCTTGCCATCCGGTGAACCCGATCTGGTTCAGACTCTGGCCGAAGCACCTCCCGGCGCGGAACCCGGCACATGCTGGGGTAAGGTCGTCTCACCCGCGATCGTAGAAACCGTGACCGACCAGATCATTTTGCAACCCGCCGAAGTGCGGGCCGACGGCACCGTGGCGGAACCGGCAATCTATAAAACGGAAACGCGGCAAGCCATCATTCAAGAGCGCAAGGTCACGTGGTTCGAAACACCCTGCGCTGCGGATATGACGCCTGACTTCGTGTCTTCGGTTCAACGCGCCCTCAAGGTGAGAGGGGTGTACCGGGGTGGCATTACCGGTCAGATGGATGCCCGCACCCGCGCAGCGGTGAGGAAATATCAGTCTGCCGAGGGCCTTGATAGCGGTATATTGTCTTTGGCGGCGGCTCGACGGCTCGGTCTTGTGGCTGTGGATTTGCCGCAAGAGAACTAGGGGCCCTAGCGTTCCAGCCTGAGACGCCAGACATTGACAGGATAGAAGACCGCAGCAACTGCCATCGCGGACAAGATAAGCGCCAGCGGCGAGAGCCCGGTCTCCGCCGTAAGCAGGCTATATGACAGACCGATTGCCGCCGGTATCGGCAAAATGGCAATGGTGAAAAACACGTAATACCGGCCGGTGCGCACCGCGCCATACGCGCACAGCCACACTGTCACCAAAAGCACGACGACACCGACCAGCAACATCGTTCAGGTCACCCATCGGGTCACGCCCACGCCCACCGTCGCGGAGATACCGGTGAGCAACGTGCCCCAAGTCAGGTCAGTCGCCACCATCGTCCATGTCCAGCCCTTGAGCGTCGCGAGATTGGTGAACTCATAGGTTCCGTATGCCACGGCACCCAGAAGCGCCGCCGTGCAGAACACCCAGAGAAGTGATTTCTGTTGCGTCAAGGCAGGCCAGCTTACAAACCAGAGCACGGCAAAAATGAAAAAGCCGTAAAAGACGACCGCCGGACCAAACCGGGGACTGTCGAGCAACATCCCACCGATTTCCTTTTCGAACGTCGGCTTCACGATGTAGCTGAGGCCGAAAAAATCGAGCCCCAGAAACACCGCAAATGTCACCACGTAGAGTATTGCGACTGTCATCATTTTCTCCTGCTCCGGTCGGATTACCATCGCAGATGAGCTAGGCCGCAAACCTGATGGATCAAACGATACCACCTTTTACGAGCCTGTCGGCCAAGGTTCCATAAGCCTCGGCGACGGGCCCCTCGCCTAGGGCCACGGGTTTTCCGCTGTCCCCGGAGACACGGGTCTCGAGATCAATCGGCAACGCCCCCAGAAACGGCAGGTCAAGCTTTTCGGACTCGGCACGCACGCCACCTTCGCCAAAGATATGCGCCTCATGGCCGCAATTGGGACAGTGAAACGACGACATGTTTTCGATCATTCCCAGAATCGGGGTCTTGAGCGTGCGGAACATGTCCATGGCCTTGCGCGCATCAAGAAGCGCCACGTCCTGAGGCGTGGAAACAACTATCGCGCCTGTCGGTTCGGCCTTCTGACAAAGGGTAAGCTGAACGTCACCGGTGCCCGGTGGCAGATCCACAATCAAGACATCAAGATCACCCCAGTTCACCTGTGATATCATCTGCTGCAACGCCCCCATCAGCATCGGGCCGCGCCACACGACCGCCTTGTCGGGGTCAAGCATGAGACCGATGGACATCATGGTTACACCGTGGGCGTGAAGCGGCTCGATGATCTTGCCATCCGGGCTTGCCGGGCGTTTGCTCACGCCCATCATGCGCGGCAAGCTGGGTCCGTAGATATCGGCATCGAGCAGGCCCACGCGCTTTCCTTTGCGCGCCAGAGCGACGGCAAGATTTGACGCTACCGTGGACTTCCCCACGCCGCCCTTGCCCGATCCGACGGCGATGATCGATTTGACGCTTGCGGGCTTCAACGACCCCGAGGTCGGCTTGGGGTGACCTCCGACCTTGAGGCTTGGCGGCGGACCGGCCTCTGACTTGGCTGCCGGTCCATGCGCGGTCAGAGCCACCGAAACCGTCTCCACGCCCTCGAGTGCGCCCACCAGACGCTCGGCCGTTTCACGCAGAGTTTCCATCTGTCGCGCCATTTCCGGGCTGGGCGCCTCGATCACGAAACGCACCTGTCCGCCATCGATCGTCATCGCGCGCACCATGTCGCGTGAGATGATATTGCCGCCGTCCGGCAGCTCGAGCCGGGCCAGCTCGGCTTCGATGTTCTCTCGTGATGCAGCCATATGCGCCTCCTCTGTGTTGCTCCTACCTACTTGGCAGGTTTTGAGATGGACGCAAGGCGATGAAAGGACGCAACGTCAAGTAAATATGGCAATTATATGTCAGCCTTGCTTATGCATTTGCTGCATAGCGGCATTGAGAAGAGCGGGGATTGTGCGCGTGCAGCATTCGACTATCTAAGCTCCAGAACACGAACACAGCGCCCCGGCTTCTTTTGCCATCGGCGCACATGCACAAAGGACGGAAGAGATGGCTTTCGCATCTGACACACACACCGGACGCGCCGCGCGTTCAAACGCAAACGCAGGTTTCTTTGGCCAAACGGTCAACAGCATCCAGAAATGGCGCGAATTCAACAAGACCCGCAACGAGCTGAATTCGCTCAGCGATCGTGGTCTTGCCGATCTCGGCATCAGCCGCGGCGAAATCGACGCCATCGCGCGCCGGGCTGTTTACGGTCACCAGTTCTGATACTGGTTTCAACCCCCCAAAACCGGGGGTTGTTCAGGAAATGTCGGGATCCCTCCTCCCTTTAGTCCCGGCATTTTCCTCATAACGACGGGTTCACTCCTCCCTGTCGGGCACATTTGTCCGCGAACCCGACGTCAAAGAACGGTGGCGCCCTCCTCCCTTGGCGTCACCGTTTTTTATTGGGACGGGCCAACACTTCCCCACTGCAACGAGCCACTACGTGGTGCAACTCAGGTCGTCCGGGTCAAGGCCGGATGGATAGACTCGTTAACAAATCATATGCTACGATTTTTCGCATGCTCGTCTTGCAAACTCATAGATTTGGCAAAGTTGTTTTCGCTGGGATCAGAAATTGCTCCGACACCGAGGATTCAGCCATTTTTCATGAGGCCCAGAGACGAGGGAGAGGACCGTATAGTAAGCGTTTCCCTCATGTTTCAGGAGAATGAGCGCGATGAAGTGGATTTTCGGAATTATCACCGCCCTGCTCGCAACAGCCGCCACGGCTCAGACCAGTGACGAGTGCTACCCCGGATTGGGCGAATGCGGTGAAACCAGCCAGATGCCAGACATGAAAATCGACATCGGCACACCGGACGAGCCTGTCGCCCCCGAGCCAGACACTTCAGCAGATAGCGCCGGCTCACAAGACCAGTTGATTAATAACACCGGTGTCTCATCCAACGGAGACTGGTTTGTGATCGCAGGTTCATTCCCCCTCGACTCTTCAGACCAGGCAATGGAACGATTGCAATACCTTAGAAGCCAAGGGCTCGCGGCGGAGCTTATCGAAACAAATAGATATCCAAAGCTGACGAATGGGTTGTTCGCCGTCGTCGTCGCCTCTTACTCCAGAAGCGAGGCGTTCCGTGCGTTGGAAGGTGTGAAAGGTTATGTTCCCGATGCATACGTTAAAAAAGGCGACTAGTTCGTTTCTCATTGCCGCGCTTTACCTCATTCCGTTTTCTGCCGATCACGCGACCGCATTCGAGATAATTTCTAGAAGTGAATGGGGGGCAAAAGCACCCGTTCTCGAAATGGTGCCACACGATCCGGATCGCATAACGATTCATCATTCGGCAGTCAGGCAAAAACCAAAAAGGACAATCGCGACCAAGCTACGCTCACTTCAGAATTTTTCTCAAAGCGAAGGCAAGCTGGCCGACGGACGCACCAAAAAGGCGTGGGCCGACATTCCGTACCACTATTTCATTGATGCCTCGGGTCAGGTCGCCGAAGGCCGGAAGGTTGGATTCGTCGGAGATACGAACA
>Ga0102932_1001466_pt1 | contig 12268 bp, 6 predicted proteins | sample SalPonR1_C_D2_MG_FD_78212 | JGI IMG/M metagenome (GOLD analysis project Ga0102932, IMG submission 78212) | Salt pond soil microbial communities from South San Francisco under conditions of wetland restoration - Salt Pond MetaG R1_C_D2_MG | ecosystem: Environmental > Aquatic > Marine > Intertidal...
AGCCGGGCATGGCGGTCGCAGAGGGCGAGCCCCTGCTGCGGATCGATGCCACCGACTACGAGCTGGCCCTGGCAGAGGCTCAGCAGTCGCTGGCCAGCGCCGAGCTGACGCTGGCAGATGCCAAGGCACTGTCGCAGAAAGCCCGCATCGCCGAGGCAGAGGCGACCGTTGTCGCGGCGAAAGCACGCATTGCAAGAGCCCGGCGCGACATCGACAACACCGAAATACTCGCCCCTTACAACGCCGTAATCGACACTGCGCTGGTCGAGGTCGGACAGTTCATCAGCGCGGGAACGGAGGTCAGTCGCATTCTCGGTAGCGACATGGCGGAAGTACGACTGCCACTCCTGCCCGAGGATGTACTGCTGATCGGCGGCGCGGACGATGTATCGGTCACGCTCAGCATTAGCGGTGGCGGACCCGCAGAGCTGCGCTGGGCGGGCCGCGTGGCACGGATTGAATCGCGAATCGATAGCGAAACCCGGGTGATTCCTGTCGTGGTGGAAGTCCCCGAGCCTCTCAATACCGAACGGCACACCACCGCACTTCCCTTCGGATTGTTCGTGCGCGCTGAAATCGCCGGAAAATCGCTGGCTGACGCGGTGCGTATCCCACAGTCCGCACTTCACGGCGACAGCGACGTCTTTCTGTTCCAGAATGGCAGACTGCAGCGGCGGACTGTCGACGTTGAGCGACTGCGCGACGGGCTGGCGCTGATCACGGCAGGTCTGGACGACGGAGACCGCGTTGTGACCACCCGTCTCGATCTCATGTTTGAGGGTATGCTGGTAGACCTCGCCGATGACTGACCAGCGCGCAGGACATGAGCGTGGGGCGGTTGCATGGATGGCACGCAACCCGGTGGCGGCCAACCTGCTTCTGGTGATCGTGGTAGTTGCCGGCCTGTTCGCGATCGGCGAGCTGGATAAGGAAATCTTTCCCTCCTTTCCTACTGAGACATTTACCGTCACCGTACCCTATCCCGGCAGCTCTCCCGAGGAAGTCGAACGCGGCATCGTGCTGCGTGTCGAGGAAGCGATACGCGACATTGTCGGCATCAAGGAGATCCGCAGTGAAGCCCGGGAAGGTGTCGGCATAGTGACCGTGCAGATGGTGCCCGGCAGCGACATGGCCCGCGCGGTCAATCTCGCCAAGGTCCGTATTGATGGTATTGCCTCCTTCCCCGCCGACGCCGAGGAACCCATCGTCGAAGAGATCGAGTTCTCCACCCGTGCGATACGAGTGAGTCTTTTCGGTGACATCGAAGCACGCAAGCTGAAGGAGCTGACCGAGCGCGTCCGCGAGGACATCCTCGCCCTCGGCAACATTAGCGAGCTGTCTGTCACCGGTGAACGGGACTATGAGATCTCCATTGAACTGTCCGACGAGCAGTTGCGCGCCTACAACCTCACCTTCGATGCAGTCGTCACTGCCATCCGCAACAGCTCCCGCGATCTTCCCGGCGGCACTATGCGCACAGATTCCGGTACCGTCACGCTGCGCTCGATATCACAGGCCTATGACGGTCGCGATTTCGCGCAGCTGACGTTGCTGTCGCGCAACGACGGTACACAGATACGCCTGGGGGATATCGCCACGATACGCGACGGGTTTGCCGAACAGCCCGTGCTAAGCCTGGTAAACGGACAGCCGGCACTGACGCTGGATATCGAGCGCGTTGGCAACCAGGACGTACTGGAGATCACGGAGAAGGTCCGCGACTATGTCGCCAGGAAACAGCTTCAGTTGCCAGCGGGCGTCAGTATCGAGGCCTGGAGCGATGCCAGCATCGTTCTTAAGAGTCGCATTGACCTGATGCTGCGCAATGCCGCCTCGGGCGGACTGCTGGTCATTATCGCCCTGGCCCTGTTTCTCGACCTGTCGCTTGCCTTCTGGGTAGTCGTCGGCCTGCCCTTCGCGGTATTCGGCTGTCTGGCAACGCTGCAGATTTTCGATCTGCCGGTATCGATCAATCTGTTATCGGTGTTTGGCTTCATTCTGGTGCTGGGGCTGCTGGTCGACGATGCCATTGTCACGGCCGAGAGCGCCTATGCCAGGCTCGAACAGGAAAAAAAGGGTCTGCAGAGCATTATCGGCGGCGTGCAGCGCGTCTCCACGGCAACCATTTTCGGCGCGCTGACAACGGTGGTTGCCTTTGGCCCCAGCCTGTTCGTGAATGAGGGATTTGCGCGCGTGCTGACACATCTCGGGCCAGTGGTGATGCTGTGCGTCATTTTTTCGCTAATAGAGACCAAGCTTATTCTGCCGGCTCACCTTGCGCACCTGCGCCCACCAGACCCCGAGGCTATCGCCCGCGGCAACCGCTTCAAGCGAATTCAGCACGCCCTGGCCAGCGGACTGCAGACCTTCGCACGTGGCCCGTACCAGCGCACACTGGCGCATGCCGTGCATTATCGCTACACCACGCTGGCGATTTTTGTCAGCGGCCTGATTATCTGCCTGGCGCTGATTCCGGCCGGCATTCTGCGAGTTGTCTTTTTCCCCACCATCCCGTCAGACGTTATCCGAGTGAGCGTGGACATGCCGCAGGGCACGCCCTGGCAGAAAACACATGATTACGCGCGTCGCATTGAAGCCGCCGCGGAAGCCATGAACCAGCGTCACCGTGAACAGGATCCTGAGGGTCGCGACGCTGTCGTGACCATGCTACTCACCTCCGAGAGCGACACCAGCGCCGCGCTGCAGCTCGAACTGCGCAAGAGCGAGGAACGCAACATCAGTTCGGACGTGCTTGGGCAGTGGCTGCGCGAGGAGCTGGGACCGCTACACGGTGTTCGATCCTTCCGCATCGACAGCAGCGCCGGACCCGGGGGAACGCCCATCGACATTCAACTCAAGGGCCGTGACCTGGATGAACTGCGTCGGTCCGCGGCCGAGCTGAAGCTTGAGCTGGCGAAAATAGACGGCACCCGCGACATCCGCGACAGCTTTAACTCCGGCGGACGCGAACTCAACATCAAGGTCACGCCACAGGGCGAGGCATTGGGGCTCGGGGACGTAACCCTCGCCAGCCAGGTCCGACAGGCATTCTTTGGCGCGGAAGTGCAGCGGATACAGCGAGGGCGCGACGAAGTGCGGGTGTATGTGCGACTGCCGCAGCAGGAGCGCACCCGCCTCGATACTCTGCAGGCGCTGTGGATCAATCTCCCCGACGGCAGGCGTGTCCCATTTCCCACAGTGGGCACCGCCAGCGAACAGACAGGACTCAGTGTGATACAGCGCGTTGACCTGTCCCGCGTTGTCAACGTGCAGGCCGACGTCAACAAAAGCGTCACGTCATCGAGCGAGGTGATTGCGCTGGTGGAGCGCAGTGTGCTGCCGGACATCCTCGCGCGCCACCCCAGCGTGCGCTATGACGTGGCCGGTGAAGTTGAGGAGCAGCGCGACACCTCGTCGGGGCTTATGTACGGCATGATCATCGTGCTCATCCTGATCTATGCCGCGCTCGCCATTCCGCTGAAAAGCTATCTTGAGCCACTGCTCATCATGTCCGTGATCCCCTTTGGCGTGACGGGTGCGTTTCTGGGACACCTCATTCTCGGCATGGATATCAGCGTCCTGTCCGCCATCGGTATTATCGGGCTTATCGGCGTGGTGGTGAATGACAGCCTGGTGCTGGTGGATCACATCAATCATTATGTGGATGAGGGCTGCGACTGGCAGACGGCGGTGCTGGAGGCCGGCCCCTCGCGATTCCGCGCCATTCTGCTGACCTCATTGACCACCTTCCTCGGCCTGCTTCCCATCCAGCTGGAAACCTCACTGCAGGCGCAGTTCGTCAAGCCCATGGCGACCTCCGTCGCCTTCGGCATTTTCTTCTCCACGGCAGTCACGCTGTTCCTGGTGCCGACGCTATATTACATCGCCCAGGACCTGCGGCGTATCTTCACCCCTGGCAGGGTACGCAACCGTGCCCGCGGACGTGCCGCCCTGGATTCCTCACCCTGAGCTTGTGCCGGCTGCTGGCGCAGCCGGCAGCCAGAAAACATCCCCTTCCACAGACCCCGTGTCATCACCGATCACGGGTGCAAGGCACCTGATTCCTCTCGCCTGAAAAAAAACTTGTATTACGAATGAGAACGATTATATTTTCTATTGTGTTTACCGTTCACTGACTCCAGGAGGTTTCCGTGCCTGTCCACCGCACCATTCTCGCGAGATCATTGCTGCCCCTCTGCTTTCTGCCCTCATGGGTTATTGCGCAATCCACCCCACCCTCAGCAGACAGCGCCGCTCCGTCCATCCCCGATCCGGCACTGGAAACGGTGACCGTTGTTGGCACTCGCACCGAACGCCGCCTGAGTGAGGTGGAGGCGACCATCTCGGTCTACGGGCGCGAGGACATTGACCGCTGGCTGGTGCGCGACATTCAGGATCTGATCCGATTTGAACCCGGGGTCAGCGTTGCCGGCGGCGGCAGCCGCTTCGGCCTTGAAGGTTTCACCATTCGCGGCATCGGCGGCAACCGCGTGCTCACATTGGTGGATGGCATCCGCATGCCCGAAGAGTTCTCTTTCGGCCCCTTCCTGTCAGCGCGGCGCGACTTCGTCGACGTTGATACGATTTCCCGTGTGGAGATAGCACGCGGCCCCTCCTCCACGCTTTACGGCAGCGATGCGCTGGGGGGTGTGGTGTCCGTGACGACGCGGGCACCGAATGAGTACGTGTCCGCCGATGAACCGCTGTACCTCGACACCAAGGCAGGCTACTCCAGCGAGGACAACAGCGTTATGGGCTCACTCAACGCCGCCTACGGCACCGAGCGCGTGGCCGGCCTGATCACCTACACCCAGCGCTCGGCTGAGGAGACGCAGACCGCCGGCGACATCGGCGGCTTCGGTAGAGAACGTAGTAAAGCCGACCCGCAGGCCATCGACACTCGCTCTTTCGGCGCCAAACTCGCCGTCAGTCCCGCCGAGGGACACAACCTCATTTTTGCTCTGGATCTGCTGGATGCGGACGTGGACACCACGCTGCTGTCGGATTTCGGGGAGATGGTGCGCGGGGTTGTCACGGATGCGCGCAACGCGCAGGATCAGCGGGAACGCGCCCGCTACAGTCTGAGCTATCGCTACGACAGCGCCAGCGGTTTCCTGAACAATGCACAGCTCACGGTGTATCGCCAGACCTCGGAAACCCAGCAGCTGACACTCGACCAGCGCACGTCACCGCGGCTCGGAGCACTCAGGCGTGAGCGCCGGTCCACCTTTGAGCAGCAGATCGATGGCCTGTTTGCCCAGGCCAGCCACTCTACCCAGGGGTTTGGCGCCGAGCATACAGTGACCTTCGGTGTCGACTGGTACCGCACGGACAACGCCAACCTGCGCGACGGCGGCAGTGTGAATGCCGTGACGGGCACAGCTGTCCCCGAATTCTTTCCGCTGCCGACACGCGATTTCCCACCGACTGACGTCGAGAACCGTGCACTCTTCCTGCAGGACGAGATGGTGTTTCTCGACGGTCGCCTGCGCATCACGCCCGGTCTTCGCTATGACGACTATTCGGCCAGCACCAGCCCCGACGCGCTGTATTTCAACGGCAACCCGGGCGTACCCGCGCCCGAGGACTTTGATGATTCAGACCTCACCCTGAAGCTAGGTGCGCTGTATCAGTTCACCCCGGCAATCGCGGGCTGGGCGCGCTACAGCGAGGGCTTTCGTGCGCCGCCCTACGACGATGTCAACGTCGGTTTCTCGAACTTTCTCGGCGGCTACAAGACCATAGCGGCTCCCAACCTTGCCTCGGAAACCAGCACCGGCTACGAGATGGGACTGCGTTTCAATAATCGCTGGGGACAGGCACAGGTCGCTGCCTTCACCACCCGCTACGACAATTTTATCGAAGCCAACGTTATCGCGCCCGTGTTCGCCCCCACCGGCGGCATTGACCCTGGAGACGGACTGCTGACCTTCCAGTCAGTCAATCGCGGCGCGGTGGACATTGAGGGCGTCGAATTCCGCGGACAAGTTGCGCTTGGCGTACTCAGTCCCGTCCTCGCCGCATTCTCCCTGGAAGGTGCGGCCGCCTACGCAAGCGGTGAATCCAACGAAAATATCCCGATCAACACGGTAGACCCCCTCAGTAGCGTACTCGGTCTGCGCTGGGCACCCGCACAGAGCGCCTGGAGCAGCGAACTGATCTGGACCTGGTCGGCGGATAAGGATAGCAGCGACATCGACGGTGATCGCTTCGCCACCGACAGTTTTCACCTGCTGGATTTCCTCGTGCATGCCGAGCTCTCGGATCGCATCAGCATCGACCTGGGGGTGTTCAACCTGATGGATGAAACCTATATCCGCTGGGCCGATACGGCAGGTATCGGCGAGGACAACCCAATGCGCTTTTCGCGACCCGGTCGCAACGTCAGCGTCAACCTGAGGGCAGTGTGGTGAGCCCGCGTCGGCAAGGCGGCTGGAAACCTGCGCTGGCCGCTGGCTGTCTTTTCCTTGTGGGCACGACCGCGCAGGCCATGAGCTGCGGCGAGAAGGCGGCGGACGCCACACGCATCGCCGTGGCCGGTGGCTCGCTGACCGAGATCCTGTACGAACTCGGCGAGGAACAGCGCATTGTCGGGGTCGATCGTACCGCCACGTATCCGGATGCGGCGCGAGGCCTGCCGCAGATCGGCTACGTACGCGACCTGTCCGCCGAGGGCATTCTGTCACTGGCGCCAACGCTGGTGCTCGGTGAACATGACATGGGCCCCCCGGAGGTCGTCGCACAGCTCGAATCCCTCGGTGTGGACATGCTCATTGTGCCAGAGAGCTTTGACGCCGCCGGTGTTGCCAAGAAAATCCGCTGCGTCGCGGCTGCGGTGGGCAATCCGGCCGCCGGCGAGACCCTCGTTGCGAGCACCCTGGCGCCCCTTAGCAAAAACGCCGCGGCGGAAGCACGCGGGGTCGTGCTGCTGGGAGTGCGCGGCGGCGCTCCCCTCGCAGCAGGCAGCAACACGTCCGGTCACGGCCTGCTGACCGTAGCCGGTCTGGACAATGCCATGCGCGACATCGACGGCTGGAAAGGCGTCTCGGAAGAGGCGATGCTGCTAGCGGCACCGGATTTCATCGTCATCACTCAGCGCGGCCTCGATGACGCGGGCGGCATGCAGGCACTGCTGGCACACCCGGCACTGCGTCTTACGCCGGCGGCGCAGAATCGGCGCATTATCGTGATGGACGGCATGGCCATGCTTGGTTTCGGCCCACGCACACTGGCCACGGCCGCCGCGCTGCGCGCAGAGCTGGAGGCAGCGCGATGAGTGCTGAAATCAGCACTGGCGCCGCCGTGGAGCCGCGACCGCGTTCCTGGCACGCCAGCCTGCCCAATCAGCGGCTGCTTCTGTATACCGGCCTGCTGATTGCCATTACCCTGATTGCCATCAGCGCCGGCGCCGTGGAACTGAATATTCCTGGTTTTCTTCTGGGAACCGTCGACCTGTCTGGACTGCAGCGCGCCGTGCTGCTCGAGCTTCGCCTGCCACGGGTTCTTCTGGCCGGCTCGGTCGGGGCCGCGCTGGCGATCGCCGGCGCCTGCCTGCAGGGTCTGTTTCGCAACCCGCTGGCCGAGCCGCAGTTGATCGGCGTGTCGTCCGGCGCCGCCCTCGGCGCCATTTCAATGATCGTGTTCGGCAACCAGCTGTCCATACCGGACTACCTGATGCCCTACAGCCTGCCTCTCGCGGCGATTATCGGCGCACTCATCGTGACCTCGGGGCTGTACGTGCTTGCCTGTCGTCACGGTCAGCGCAACGTTGTCGGTCTGCTGCTGCTCGGCATTGCCGTCAACGCCATGTCGGGCGTGGGTATCGGTCTGTTTACCTGGGTGGCCAATGACGGCGAACTCCGCTCACTGACGTTCTGGACCATGGGTAGTTTCGGCGGCAACCGCTGGAATACGGTCATACCCGCAGTAGCACTGATCGGGGTGGCGCTCGCCATCGTGCTGCCAACAGCGCGTCAGCTGGATCGGCTGCAGCTTGGTGAGCTGGAGGCGGAGCGTCTCGGCGTCTGCCTACGCAGTCTCAAGCGCCGCGTAATCTTTGGTGTTGCGGTTGCGGTCGGCGCGGGGGTGGCCGTCGCCGGCACCATCGGATTTGTCGGTCTCGTGGTACCCCACATCGCCCGAATGCTGGCGGGTGTGCGTCACCACTACCTGCTGCCGGCCTCCGCACTGCTCGGCGCCAGTCTCACCATTGGCGCAGATCTCGGCGCACGCACGCTGGTGATTCCGGCCGAGATGCCCGTCGGACTTATTACCAGCGCCATCGGTGCGCCTTTCTTCTTCTGGCTGATTCTGCGGGTGCGCAGCGCATGAGCCTGCTCGCCAGAAATCTTTGTGTACGCCGCAGCGGCCGATTGCTGCTGGCGGATGTCGATATCGAAGTGCAGCCGGGCGAGGTCCTCGCCGTGGTAGGGCCCAACGGTGCGGGCAAATCCACACTGCTCGGCGCCCTGGCTGGGGATCTGCCGGTCGACAGCGGGTGGATCGAGATGGCGGGGCGGAACCTGCAACAGATCAGCCTCCAGCAGCGCGCCGCGCGGCGCGCTGTGGTCGGCCCTCCGCCGCAGATGGCGTTTGACTATACCGTCGCCGACGTGGTTTCCATGGGTTGGCTGCACGGTGATCGATTCGGCAGCGCCTTCGCGGCTGACGCACTCAACCGTGTCCTGCAGCGCTGCGAGCTCGGAGCGCTTCAACAGCGGATATTCATGTCGCTCTCCAGCGGTGAACGCCAGCGCGTGCAGTTTGCCGCCGGCTGGCTGCAGATATGGCCTACGCCGGATGATCAGGCGCCGCGCTGGCTGCTGCTGGATGAGCCAACAGCGAATCTCGACGTCGCGCATGCCCGGCAAATGCTGCAGCTGCTGCGAAATCTCACTGCCGACCATACCGGGGTTCTGGTAGTGCTTCACGATCTGGATCTTGCCACCCGATTTGCCGATCGCGTGCTTCTCCTTGAGAGCGGTCGCATTGCCGGTGTCGGGACGCCTGATGCCGTGATGACGCCTGAGCGGCTGAGCGCCGTCTATGGCGCCCCGGTACACGTTGAGTATCTGCCAGCCCTGAATCGGCTGGTGGTGATTGCCTGAGGTCTTCTGTCCACAACAACCGCGAGGAACTATTATGACAAACGTCGCCATCTCATCTCCCCTTGACACCCGGGCCGCAGAACTGTCGGAGCAATTTGCCGCCTGGCGCGCACAGAATCCGCGCGGCTATCTGCGCAACGCGGCCAGTGAGCTCGGCGTCTCGGAGCTGGAACTCCTGGTAGCGACCGGCGGCAGCGATGTACGCGCCTTGCGTACAGATGACATCCCGGGTCTTCTCGGCACCATTGCTGCCTGGGGGGAACTGCGCACAATGACACGCAACGACCACGCGGTTCTGGAACAAACAGGACACTACGAAAACCTGGCGTTTTTCGGCCCCGCCATGGGACAGACCGTCGGCTCCATCGATATGCGCATTTTCGCCCGACACTGGTTACATGCCTATGCGGTGGTGACCCCGGGAAAATCCGCGCCACGGTACAGCGTGCAGTTTTTCGACGCTCACGGCATGAGTATCCACAAGGTATTCACCAGCGATGAGACTGCCTATCGCAGCCTGTGTGCACAATGGGTGCCGCAACACCCGCTAGCGGGCTTGCCCGCCGTCGAGGCAGCCATTCCGGAAACGCCGCGACCTGACAGCGAGGTGGATGTGGCAGAACTGCACCGTCGCTGGGATGCGCTTGAAGACACCCACGATTTCATCGGCCTGCTCAAGCGTTGCGCCGTGACGCGAATGCAGGCGCTGCGGCTCGCCGGCGAGTCCCGCGTAATCCCGGTCAACCCCGAGGCCCTGCAGCTGACGCTGCAGCAGGCCGCAGACGCAGCAGAGAATGTGATGATCTTCGTGGGTAATCGCGGTCTGGTACAGATCTACATCGGCCAGATCCAGCGCGTTGTCGCAACCAGCGGCTGGCTCAACATTCTGGACCCGAAAGTTGATCTGCACGTGCGCGACGGCAGCATCAGCAACGCCTGGGTGGTTACCAAGCCCACGCGGCACGGACCGGTGCGCTCGCTGGAGTGCTATGGCAGCTGCGGGGAGACCATACTGCAGGTCTTTGGCAAACGCACCGAGACCGACTCAACGCCGCCCACCATGAACGCTATTTTTGACTCGGTGCTGCAGCACTGCAGGGCGGGCTGATAACCGGGGGCCGCGCCGCGTGGCCTGCCGGTTGACCACGCGACGCCACCCACTAGAACTCTTCCCAGTCCTCCTCAGCGGTAGCTGCCGGCGCTGGCCCTGGTCGGCGACTACTCGTCGGCGAGGGTCTGTGATTCGGCGAACGCGTCGGTGATTGCTGTCTCGCCGGCGCCGACTGCTGAGGCGGCCGCAGACCAGCAGCGGCAGACGGCAGTGTCTCCGCCAGCCGGAACCGCGAGACCAGATCTCTCAGCGCCAGGGTCTGCTCATCCATTGACTTGCTCGCCGCGGCTGCCTCCTCGACCAGTGCGGCATTCTGCTGCGTCACTTCGTCCAGCTGCATCACTGCTTTATTGACCTGTTCAATGCCCGATGACTGCTCCTCTGAGGCCGCATACAGCTCGGCAATAATGCTGGTCACTTTCTTCACACTGACCACTATCGCCGACAGTGTCTCACCGGAAGAGTCGACCAGGCGCGAACCATCCTCTACTTTCGTCACGCTGGTCTTGATCAGCGTCTTGATCTCCTTCGCCGCAGCGGCGCTGCGCTGCGCCAGGTTGCGCACTTCAGCTGCGACCACGGCAAAACCGCGTCCCTGCTCGCCGGCGCGGGCCGCCTCGACGGCGGCATTGAGCGCGAGCAGGTTGGTCTGGAAAGCAATTTCATCAATCACACTGATGATCTCGGATATCTCACCTGATGACTCGCTGATGGCCTGCATGGCGCTGATCGCCTTGTCGACCACCTCACCACCTTTTTCCGCCTGCTCCTGGGCACCGCCGGCAAGCTGGTTGGCCTCACGGGCGTTATCGGCACTGGAACGCACTACCGAGGTCATCTGCTCCATGCTCGACGCCGTCTCCTCAAGCGATGACGCCTGCTCTTCCGTACGCTGCGACAGGTCGAGGTTTCCCTTGGAGATTTCGCCCGCAGAGGCATTGATCGTCGATGCACTCTCGCGGATGCTGGACACGATGTCCGTCAGCCGCTCCATGGTGGTGTTGACATCCTCCTTGAGCTGCCGGAACAGACCCGGATGGTCGGCATCGATATAGCCAGTGAGGTCGCCCTCGGCGAGTCCGGAAAGCACTCTGGCGACATCGGTAAAGCCGGCACTGAGCGCACCAACCGTGTTGTTCACGTCGTCCTGCAGCTGCTTGAACAGGCCCTCATAGTCACCGTCAATGCGCCCGCTCAGATCGCCGGCGGCGAGTTGGTTCATCACCGCAGCGATATCGTTCAACCCGCTACCGGTCACCTCCAGGAGATCGTTGAGCAGACTGGAGACAGTGCGAAGGAAACCTTCATACTCCTCGACGTCCAGACGGGCATCGAACCGGCCTCGGGCAGCGCCCGCGATCAGCGCACGGATCTCGCGCTCTGCCGTCTTTGCCTGAGTGACATCTTCCCACTCGAGCATATTGCCCATGTACTTGCCCTGTTCGCTTTTGATCAGCGTGGCATTCAGCGTGAAGTCGGCACCCTTGGCGTTGATAGCGACGTTTATCGGCATCTGGCGCGCGTCGGCGAGCATCGCCGGCGTATGCGACGCGTCATCGAAAAAGCGGTCGATCGTCTGGTCTTCCAGATTCTCCGGATCGAAGCCGGGGAATTGTTCGCGCAGCTTGCTGGCGCGACGCCGCAGCACTCGCTGGGCAGCCGGATTTGCGTACACTATCTCGTGCCGGCTATTCGCAAGCATGATGCAGGATGCGGAACCGTCTACCGCAGACGTGAGTCGGTCAATCTCGACCTGCTGCTCATGCTCCTTTGTGCCGTCTACCGAAAGGCCGACCACCTTGACTGGCCTGCCGCGTTCGTCGAGCACCGGAGAGTAGTTGGCAACCACCCAGGCCTGCTTGCCGTCCTTGTAGACGCGCGGGACCAAGCCCGAGAAGAAGCGGCCGGCGCGCAGGTCTTCCCACAGTTGAAGGTGCTCGGGATCTTTCGCAAAGTCTTCCGGCACCAGGTCGTCGAGCGTAAGAGCCTGAATTTCCTCAAGCGTATAGCCGCTCCGCTTCAGATAGCGCTCGTTGGCATTCAGGATGCG
>Ga0102932_1001478_pt1 | contig 12222 bp, 10 predicted proteins | sample SalPonR1_C_D2_MG_FD_78212 | JGI IMG/M metagenome (GOLD analysis project Ga0102932, IMG submission 78212) | Salt pond soil microbial communities from South San Francisco under conditions of wetland restoration - Salt Pond MetaG R1_C_D2_MG | ecosystem: Environmental > Aquatic > Marine > Intertidal...
CGCGATGTCTTTACAATGGGCGCCCGGCCGATCGCGGCGATGAATTCGCTTAGCTTCGGCGAGGTGACCCACCCCAAGACCCGGCAGCTTGTCAATGGCGTGGTGCAGGGGATCGGCGGCTATGGAAATTGCTTTGGCGTGCCCACCGTGGGCGGCGAAGTGCGTTTTGATCCGGCGTATAATGGCAACTGCCTTGTAAATGCGTTTGCGGCCGGGCTCGCCGATGCAGACAAGATTTTTTATTCGGCGGCATCGGGGGTCGGCATGCCGGTCGTCTATCTTGGGGCCAAGACCGGACGTGACGGCGTCGGCGGTGCCACCATGGCAAGCGCGGAATTCGATGACACGATCGAGGAAAAGCGCCCGACGGTTCAGGTGGGCGACCCCTTTACCGAGAAGCGCCTGATGGAAGCGACGCTCGAGCTGATGGCGACGGGTGCCGTCATCTCGATTCAGGACATGGGCGCGGCGGGGCTGACCTGTTCGGCGGTGGAGATGGGTGACAAGGGCGGGCTTGGCGTGCGGCTCGACCTCGACACCGTGCCGCAGCGCGAAGAGAACATGACCGCCTATGAGATGATGCTCTCGGAAAGTCAGGAACGGATGCTGATGGTGCTCAAGCCCGAGCTTGAGGCCGAGGCCCGCGCGGTGTTCGAGAAATGGGATCTCGATTTCGCCATCGTCGGTGAAACGATCGCCGAGGATCGCTTCCTGATTATGCATGAAGGCCGAGTCATGTCGGACCTTCCGCTGTCGAAACTGAGTTCGACCGCGCCGGAATATGACCGTCCCTGGGAGGAAACGCCGCCCGCCCCTCCGATTCAGAGCAACCTGCCCGACACTGATCCGATCGACGCGCTCAAACGTCTTATCTCCTCGCCCAACTATTGCGCGAAGCAATGGGTCTATGAGCAATATGACACGATGGTCATGGCCGACACCGTGCGTGGCCCAGGCCTTGGGGGCGGTCTTATTCGTGTGCATGGCACCGACAAGCTTCTGGCCTTCACGTCGGACGTGACGCCGCGCTACGTCAAGGCAAACCCCGAAGCCGGCGGCAGACAGGCGGTTGCCGAAGCCTATCGCAACCTCTCGGCGCTTGGGGCGAGACCGCTTGCCACCACTGACAACATGAACTTCGGCAATCCCGAAAAGCCAGCGATCATGGGGCAGTTTGTGGGCGCGATCAAAGGGATCGGAGCGGCCGTAGAGGCGCTCGACATGCCGATCGTGTCGGGCAACGTATCGCTTTACAATGAAACCGACGGCACCGCGATCCTGCCCACGCCCACGATTGGCGCGGTGGGGCTCATCTCGCATGAGGACGAGGCCATCACCGGCACGGCCTCCGAGGGGGACGTGCTTCTTCTGCTTGGAGCCACTGGTGAGCATCTGGGCCAGTCGGCCTATCTTGCCGAAGTTCTTGGGCGGGTCGAGGGCGATGCGCCCGAGGTCGACCTTGCCACAGAGCGGGCCCATGGTGAGTTCATCCGCGCCAACACTGCCCATATCGCCGCCTGCACGGATATCTCCGATGGCGGGCTTGCCCTTGCGGCCTTCGAGATGGCCGAAGCGGCGGGCACGGGTGTCAGCATAGATGTCACCGGCGCGGCCCCCCTCTTTGGCGAGGATCAGGCGCGTTATCTCATCGCCTGCGATGCGGAGGCCGCCGAAGCGCTTATGGGCGCGGCGGAGACGGCGGGCGTGCCGTTGACGGCTGTGGGCCGGTTCGGAGGTTCGGACGTGAGCTATGGTGCGGCACATGCGCCGCTTGCCGAGCTTGCGGCGATCTATCGGGGCACTTTCGGCAAGCTATTCAACTGAGGCCGCGCAGATAACCAACAATATTCATCTGTCCGAAACACGTTTCGCCGTTCGCTGATATTTCAGCCCAAAGGCGAAACGCTTTAAATACTTAAAAGTCCCGCCGGCAGAAACCGGCGGGACTTTTGCATTGTCAGCGCCGTGCAGACAACTCAGGCGTTGGCTTCGCGTATCTTGTTTGCGGCGTCCTTGTCATAGGTCACGCCCTTGTCTTCGAGCAGGCTATCCAATTCACCCGAGAGGGTCATCTCGGTGATGATGTCACAGCCGCCGACAAACTCACCCTTCACATAAAGCTGCGGGATAGTGGGCCAGTCTGAGTAATCCTTGATCCCTTGGCGGAGCGCCTCGTCGTCAAGCACATTCACGTCGGAATATTCAATACCCATATAGTTGAGCACCCCTGCAACGCGGCTGGAAAATCCACATTGCGGCATGTCCTTGGTGCCCTTCATATAGAGCACAACGTCATTGGCGTTGACGGTTTCGTCGATCCGGGTCTTGGCGTCGGTCATGTTCGGTAATCCTTTCGTTGGGGCGGCGTTCATCTGCCCGTGGCAACCGGGCATATGTGGTTCGGATGCTCAGGTGGTCTCGTCGTCCTCATCGGTGTAGCCGCGATTTGGGTCGAAATCATCGGGGTCATAGCTGTCTTCGTCTTCAGATATGGAGGTCACATGGGTGGTTCCGGTTTCCTCGTCGAATTGCAGGCCATAGTCAGCGCGGCCTTCGGACCGATAGCGCAGATATTCGTGCACCCCGGCATAGACAAACGCCACCAGAAAGGGCGACAGGATTATGGCGGCGATCAATCGAGCTTCCATTTATCCTTCCTTGGCTTGGCGCGGTGGATGCGAGGGATGTCCCCTCGCGCGGCACCACGTCAGTCCGGTGCCTTGGTTGTCAGCGCCAGCGCATGCAATTCACCGTTCGCTCCATCCATCTTTCCCTTGAGCGCGGCATAGACGGCGCGTTGTTGCTGAACGCGATTTTTGCCGCGAAAGCTTTCATCGACAACTTCGGCAGCAAAATGCGCCCCGTCGTCACCCTGCACGGTGATCCGTGCATCGGGGAAGCTTTCCCGGATCATCGCTTCGATATCGCTTGCGAGAATGGCCATCGCGCCCTCCTTGATCTCTTGCCCTCCGAGATAGAACCTGAGTGCCCGGGTTGCAAGGCACCGATGGCGCTTGCGCATGTCCGGCCACCCCGGCATGCTGTCGCCGGGCGGCAAGAGGCAGGGCATGATGGAGCGACCGGCAAAGTGGGGCATCGTCTCGACGATCAAGGCCGAAACGGTGCCTATACTGAACTTCGTGGCTCATCATCTCGCGCTTGGGGCGCACCGGATTCACATCTTTCTGGACGAGGACAACCCCGAGGCGCGTGCGGCGCTGGCCACGCAACCGCGTGTGATCGTGACCGTGTGCGATGCGGACTACTGGTCGCAAAAGGGTGAGCGGCCCGAAAAACATCAGGCCCGTCAGACACGCAACGCCACGCGCGCCTATCGACGGCGGCCGGGCGTTGAATGGCTGGCCCATATCGATGTGGACGAGTTCATCTGGCCCGACACACCCATCGGCGCACAGCTCAACGCGCTCAAGCCTGATGCCGAAATCGCCCGTATGCGCCCTGTCGAGGCGATGGCCGACCCCGAGGGCGAGCCGCCCCGCCCCGGCCAATGGTTCAAGGCTTACACCCGGCAACAGCGCCCGCGCCGAGAGCAGACTGCCGAAATCTATCCCAGTTTCGGGCTGCATTTGAATGGCGGGTTTCTAAGCCATGTTGCGGGAAAAATTTTCGTGCGAACAGGCATAGAGAAGGTCAATTTCCGAATCCACAACGCCTTTATTCACGGGGTTCAGATGGAGCGCGAGGACGAGTTGACCGACGCCACGCTGTGCCATCTGCATGCGCCCGATTTTGACCATTGGCAGCGGGCCTATCGCTATCGTCTGACCCGCGGTTCCTATCGTCCCGACCTCAAGCCTGCGCCCAATCCGGACGGCGCCGGACTTAATATGAACGCGCTTTTTTCGATGCTCGAAGCCGAGGGCGGCGAGGACGCTCTGCGGGCCTTTTATGACGAGGTATGCACTGCCACACCCGACCTGCGCGCGCGGCTTGACCATCACGGACTTCTGCGGCGGATCGACCTTGATCTGGCGACGAAACGCGCGCAGTTCTTTCCCGATTTCGCCTGAATTGTTGCTGAATACGCAACAGTGTGCCGGTTGCAGAAGGCATCATCCACATTATATCACAGCACATTGACCCCGCGGGGCAAACCCGTGTAAAGGCGGGTCAATGGATCACGACTGCGAGGACGTGCAGGGGCCGAACGGGCCTGATCCCAAACGAGACGGCGGGCCAAGGTTGTGTCCGCACAAAGCGGATACACATGACAAAATTCTCTGAGCTGAACCTCAACCCCAAAGTTCTCAAGGCCATTGACGAGGCTGGATACGAAACCCCGACGCCCATTCAGGCCGGTGCGATACCGCCCGCCCTTGAAGGGCGCGATGTCTTGGGCATTGCACAGACCGGCACCGGCAAGACCGCAAGCTTCACCCTCCCGATGCTGTCCATTCTGGCGCGGGGCCGGGCTCGGGCCCGGATGCCACGTAGCCTCGTGCTTTGCCCGACGCGGGAATTGGCCGCGCAGGTGGCCGAGAATTTCGACACATACTCCAAGCACCTCAAGCTGACCAAGGCGCTGTTGATCGGCGGCGTGAGCTTCAAGGAGCAGGAACAGATCATCGATAAGGGTGTCGATGTTCTGATCGCGACGCCGGGGCGTCTTCTGGACCATTTCGAGCGTGGCAAGCTTATTCTCAGCGATGTGAAAGTGATGGTCGTGGACGAGGCCGACCGCATGCTCGACATGGGGTTCATCCCGGATATCGAACGCATCTTCGGCCTTGTGCCCTTTACCCGTCAGACGCTTTTCTTTTCGGCCACCATGGCGTCGGAAATCGAACGGATCACCAACACGTTCCTGTCGAACCCCGCGCGCATCGAAGTGGCACGGCAGGCAACGGCATCCGAGACAATCGAACAGGGCGTGGTCATGTTCAAAGGCTCGCGCCGCGACCGCGAAGCCAGTGAAAAACGCAAGGTCCTGCGGATGATGATCGACAATGAGGGCGATCGCTGCACCAACGCGATCATCTTCTGCAACCGCAAGACAGACGTGGATATCGTCGCTAAAAGCCTTAAAAAATATGGCTATGACGCGGCCCCCATCCACGGAGATCTGGACCAGAGCCAGCGCACGCGCACGCTCGATTCCTTTCGCGCGGGTGATCTGAAATTCCTCGTGGCCTCGGATGTGGCGGCACGCGGCCTTGATGTGCCAGCGGTAAGCCACGTGTTCAATTTCGACGTGCCCGGCCATGCCGAGGATTACATACACCGGATCGGACGCACCGGCCGTGCGGGCCGTGCGGGCAAGGCGATGATGATCTGCACCCCGCGCGACGAGAAAAACCTCGAAGATATCGAGAAGCTTCTTCAAAAGGACATCCCGCGCCTCGACAACCCGCTCAAATCGGCAGGCCCAGCCGAGACCACGGATGAGGCCAGCGAAGAGACGGACAAAAAGAAGTCCACGCGCCGCAGGCGACCGGCAAAATCCGACGCGGCCCCGGCAAAGGAAAACCGCGCGGAAGAGAGCCAACCGGAAAAAGCAGCGGAAAAGAGTGCTGAACAGGCCCCCGAAAAAACCGCACGGAACGATCAGGAGACGAGCGGAAACAAGCCCGCGCGCAAGCGTGGTGGCGGGGGTCAGGGCGGCAACCGGGACAATGGCAAGGCCGAGCCCGGTATGGGAGATCACCTCCCGAGCTTTATCGCGCTGAGCTTTGAAGAGCGCATGGCGAGCTGATCGCGTCCGCGACCGACCAAAGCCATGAAGCTCTCCATGATCTGAGTTGAGCCATTCGTAACGCGTGTGAAAGGTCTGGCCCTGTGAAGGGCCGACCGGCTTTGGCGCATCTCTGTGCCGTGAGCCGCGAACAAGTCTCAATACCGCACTGCATGACGCCAGAAGCCATAAGCCATGCTTCAGGTTTTTTGGCGACCCGTCTTAGCGGCAGGTCGCAACACTGCGGCTTATCCTTGCGCCGAGGGTCGGTTCGGGGAATTGCACCTGCACTTCGCGCCGCCCGTTTTCCGAGACATTGATCCGCTGAGCCCGGACGAAATCCCCTTCGTTCGTTTCGAGCCGCACTTCGACCGTGACTTCGCGTCCGCCACCGTCAAGTTCGACCACGGCCTTGGTCACAACACCATAGTCCAGCTCACCGTTAACGATGAACGCGTCTTCGTGATTCCTGATCGACACGACATTGCAGGTACTAAAGCCAGCGTTCATGACATAGCTGAAGGCCACCACGGCGATGATCCCGATCACAACCCATCCCCCGATGGATTTCAGGACACCGATCCAGTGATCGGTTTGGGACGGGGACGTCACTCCGCAATGCGGACAGGTTTCTGCCGCATCAGATACGTCCTTGCCGCATTCCCGGCATGTGGTCATCCCCATTCGCGCCCTCCATATCTACGCGGTCATAGTGGAGCGCGGCAAATGTCATTTGACAAGGGGAAACCCTCAGGAAAGTCGGCTTATGACCACCGTGACTTCGGGGTTTTTCCCGATCTCTGACTGCGCGGTCTGTCGCACGATCTTGCGCATCGCGTCCTCAAGCTTGTCGTCATCCGCAAGTGTCCGGTCATCGGCGCGACCAAGGAACTGATTGAGATCCTCCTCAAGAACATCGACCAGCGGCGCGCGGCTTGAGCCGGTTTCGGCAAGGCCGCGAATTTCGCACCATGGTTCGCCAAGCGGATCATCCTCATCGTCGAGGATCACGTTGACCATGACATGGCCGTTCAGGGCCATACGGATACGGTCGCGCACGATGCCGTCAAGCGCGCCATATTTCGTTGTCCCATCGAGATAGGTCCGGCCAGTGTCCACGTATTCGACGATTTCGGGGGTTTGTGCGGACAGGTTGATCATCGTGCCGTTGACGGCGAGAACGCCCTTGATGCCACGCTGCCCCGCCAGCTTCACATGCTCGCGCAGGTGCCGATGCTCACCATGCATGGGCACAAGTATGTCGGGGCGCAAAAGGGTGTGCATCTCTTCGAGGTCCGGGCGGTTCGCATGTCCCGAGACATGGTAGAGCCCGGAAGTGTCGTCGATCACGTCAACGCCCTTTTCGCTCAGTTGGTTGACGATACGCAGCACGCCACGTTCGTTTCCGGGGATGGTCTTGGACGAAAAGAGAAACATGTCCCCGTCCTTCAGAACGATCCCCTGATATTTACCCCCTGCAAGCTGGGCGCTGGCGGCGCGGCGTTCGCCCTGACTTCCGGTGACGATAAGCATCAGGTTCTCGCGCGGGATATCGCGGGCCTCTTCTGGGCTCACGGTGCGCGGGAACGATGTCAGCACGCCGGTTTCAACAGCCGCCTCGATCATCCGGCGCATGGCCCGGCCCAAGAGGCAAACCGAGCGCCCGGCCCGTTCGCCCGCTTCGGCCAGCGTGAGCACGCGCGCGACGTTGCTGGCGAAGGTGGTTGCGACAAAGACGCCTTTGGCGGTGCCGATCAGGCGCTCGATTTCGGGCCCGACTGTGGCTTCGGAGCGGCCCTCATGCAGGCTCATGACATTGGTGCTGTCGCACACGAGCGCGCGCACCCCCGGTTCGGCCACCGCGCGCCAGAGGTCACGGTCGAAAGGTTCACCGACAAGCGGCGACTCGTCGATCTTGAAATCGCCGGAATGGACCACGCGGCCCGCCGGACTGTCGATGACAAGCCCCGAGCTTTCGGGGATGGAATGCGAGATGGGCGCGAAGCCCACTGTGAATGGGCCCGCCTGCGTCGTCTCGGGCCAGGCCGATACGGTTTTGACGGCGCGCGGCGGGTGTCCGTGCTCTTCCATCTTGCGGCGCGCGATATTCGCGGTGAAGGCGCGGCAATAGACCGGCGCACCCAGACGATCATAAAAATGCGCAACCGCGCCGACGTGATCCTCGTGGGCGTGGGTCACAAAGATCGCCTCAAGCCGGTCTCGCCGCTCGGCCAGCCAAGCGATGTCCGGCAGGATGAGGTCAACACCGGGGGTGGTGTCCATATCGGGAAAGGTCACACCGAGGTCGACAAGGATCAACCGCTCCTGCCCGGGTTTGCCATAGCCGTAGACATAGGCGTTCATGCCGATTTCGCCCGCCCCGCCCAGCGGCAGGTAGATCAGTCGTTCGCTGCTCATGTGGCTGTCAGCCTTTCGTTTGATTATGGGCATGGATCACGGTGAGTCCATGCATGGTCAGATCGTCTTCGATCTCGTCAAATAGCAGGCCGCCCTGCGCGAACAAGGGGGCAAGCCCACCGGTTCCGATGATGCGCATGGGCGCGCCATATTCATCACGGATGCGCGCACAGACCCCGTTCACAAGGCCCACATAGCCCCAGAAGACCCCCGACTGCATGCAATCGACCGTGTTCGTGCCGATCACACGGTCCGGCTTGGTGACATCCACATGTGGAAGCGCGGCGGCAGCCGTATGCAACGCCTCGAGGCTGAGGTTCACGCCGGGCGCGATGACCCCGCCCACATAAGCGCCATCCAAGGCGACCACGTCAAAGGTCGTGGCCGTGCCGAAATCCACGATGATCAGGTCGCCGCCATGCCTGTCGAACGCCCCGGCCGTATTCACCAGACGGTCCGGTCCGACAGCGGTGCCTTCGTCCACGCGCGGCGGGATGGGCAGGGCGCAGTCGGGTTTGCCCACCACCATCGGGCGGCACCCGAAAAACCGGTCGGCAAAGACACGCAAGTTGAAGACGACACGCGGCACCGTCGAGGAGATGATCACGTCGGTGATCTCGGCCTCGATGCCGTAGTGTTTCACAAGTGTGGAAAACCACGTGAAATAAGCATCCGCCGTACGCGCATGATGCGTCGAAGTGCGCAGCGTGCACAAAAAGCGGGTGCCGTCCCAGATCGAAAACACCGTATTCGTATTGCCGCAATCAATGGCGAGCAGCATGATCCGCCCTCCCTTAGCTCAGAAGAAGACGTCCGCCGCGGGGATGGCGCGGTGTCCGTTCGCGGTGGATAGAACAAGATTGCCGGTCGCGTCCACCGTCTCGAACGTGCCGGTGATGGTCTCGTGGGTTGTGCGGGCGGTGATCACCTCTCCAAGGCGCGCCGCGCGATCGAGCCAGACCTCGCGTATGGGGGCGAAGCCGTAGGTCGTGAACTGCGCCTCGTAATGGGCATATGCGGGTGCCAGAAGGTCGAGAAAAGGTTCAGGCCCCACATCGGCCCCCGTGGCCGACATGAGCGAAACAGGCCGCACTGCATCCGGGTGCAGCGCATCGGCTTCGGGCGCGGTAATCAGGTTGACGCCGAAACCGATCGCAAGATGGCGCACCCGGGCGCCCTGCCCTGCACTTTCCAGCAATATCCCCGCCAGCTTGCCCCCGTTGAGCAAAACGTCGTTGGGCCACTTGAGCGCCACACCGGTGGGCCGGCCCGTGGCCGCCGACACCGCGTCATAAAGTGCAAGCGAGGCCACGAAGGATCGCAGGGCCACCCGGTCGGCGCTCTCGTCCGGGTGCAGCAACAGCGTGGCCGCGAAATTGCCCTCGGGGTTGGCCCAGACCCGCCCACGGCGGCCCCGCGCTGCTGTCTGCCGCAAGGCCAGAATCCATTCGGGCCCGGCCAAAGTGGGCGCGATGCGCAACGCCTCGGCATTGCTGCTGTCCACTTCGGCCAGAACCCGACGCCCGTATCCTTGTGGCCAGTCTTTCATCTTTCCTTAAATACTCCCGCCGGAGGCACAAAGAAAAACCGACGCCCCACGGAGGGTGCGCCGGCTAACCGTCTGTTGGAGACTGATCACTCGACCAGCGTGACCGCAGCCGCCTGCGCCACGCTTTCAATCCCGAAGAGGAACACGATTCCCACAACCATCACGCCCGCGCTGGCCACGAGAAAGCCCCACAGTATCGGCGATTGTGGCCGGTCGAGGGGTTCGCTCTCTTCGCCGAAATACATGTAGAACACGATCCTGAGATAGTAGAATGCCCCGATGACCGATGCGATCACGCCCGCGACAGCCAGCCAGGCAAGCCCGCCGTCATAGGCCGCGCGCAGCACGTAGAATTTCCCGAAAAACCCGAGGAAGGGCGGCACGCCGGCAAGGCTGAACAGCAGGATCAGCATCGAGAGCGCCCGCGCCGGATTGGCCCGCGAGTACATATTGAGCCCTGTGATATCCGTCACCGGCTGACCGTCCCGCTGCATCGACAGGATGAAGGCGAAGGTTCCAATGTTCATCGTCACATAGATGGCCATGTAAATCAGCATCGACTGCACGCCAAGCGTGGTCCCTGCCGCGAGACCCATCAAGGCATAGCCCATATGCGCGATCGAGGAATAGGCCATCAGCCGCTTGATATCGGTTTGACCGATCGCCGCGATGCCACCGAGGAACATCGAGAGCACCGACAGAAGCGCCACGATCTGTTGCCAGTCCTGCACGATCCCGCCGAACGCGTCGAACACAACCCGTGCGAACAGCGCCATAGCGGCCATCTTGGGCGCTGTGGCAAAGAAGGCGGTGACCGGCGTGGGCGCGCCCTCATAGACGTCGGGGGTCCACATGTGAAAGGGAACAGCCGAGATTTTGAACGCCATTCCCGAAAGCACGAAGACAAGGCCCAACAACAGCCCGATCGGGGCCTGCCCTTCGGCCGCCGCGATGATCCCGGAAAAGGAGGTCGTGCCGGTATAGCCATAGACGAGCGACGCGCCATAAAGCAGAAGCCCCGAACTGAGCGAGCCCAACACGAAGTATTTCAGGCCAGCCTCGGTGGATTTGACACTGTCACGGCGCAGCGCAGCCACGACATAAAGCGCCAGCGACTGAAGTTCGAGCCCCATATAGAGCGCCATGAGGTCGCCCGCGCTGACCATCACCATCATGCCCACCGCCGCTAGCGCGACAAGCATCGGGAACTCGAACTTGAGCAGGCCGCGGCGCGCCATGTAATCCTGGCTCATGACCAACACGGCGGCGGCGCTGAGCAGGATCGTGATCTTGGCGAACTGCGCAAAGCCGTCATCGATGATCATGCCGTCAAAGGCGGTTCGGTCACCGCTCAGCGACGAGATGTAGAAGGCCAGCGCCACCATCAATGCAGCCGTAAGCCACACGAGCATGCCCGCCACCTTGTCGCGGCCCGTATAGACCGCTCCGAGAAGGCCCAAAATCGCGTACAGGGCGAGGATAATCTCGGGCAGCATGATATTCAGATCGGACTGGATCATCGTGGCGTCCCCTCAGTGCGATGTGGCGGCGTGTTGCGTCGAGGCACCCGCCTCGGCCACGGCCGTGTCGTAGTTGGTAATCAGCGCCTCGACCGAGGGGCCGATGATGTCGGTCACCAGGCTGGGATAGACGCCCAGCAGGATCGTCATCACCACGAGCGGCGCAAAGATCGCGCGCTCGCGCCCGCCCATGTCGGTGATCGACTTGAGGCTTTCGCGGAGCAGTTCGCCCATGACCACCCGGCGATAAAGCCAGAGCGCGTAGGCCGCGCTGAGGATCACGCCCGACGTGGCCACGAGTGCGACCCATGTATTGACCTGGAACACCCCCATCAGCGTCAGGAACTCACCGACGAATCCGCTGGTGCCCGGCAGGCCCACATTGGCCATGGTGAAGAGCATGAAGATAAGCGCATAGGCCGGCATCCGGTTCACAAGGCCGCCATAGGCGTCGATCTCGCGGGTGTGCATCCGGTCATAGATCACGCCGACACACAGGAAGAGCGCGCCCGAGACGAAGCCGTGGCTGATCATCTGAAAAATGGCGCCGTCGATCCCTTGTTGATTGGCGGCGAAGATGCCCATGGTCACATAGCCCATATGCGCGACGGACGAATAGGCGATGAGCTTTTTCATGTCCTCCTGCGCCAGCGCCACGAGCGAGGTGTAGACGATGGCGATGGCCGACATCCAAAGCACCAGCGGCGCCAGGACATCCGCCCCCACGGGGAACATCGGCAGGCTGAAGCGGAGGAAGCCATAGCCCCCCATCTTGAGCAGGATCGCCGCCAGCACCACCGAGCCTGCGGTGGGCGCTTGCACGTGTGCGTCCGGCAGCCATGTGTGAACCGGCCACATCGGCATCTTGACGGCAAAGCTTGCGAAGAATGCAAGGAAGAGAAGCGTCTGCATCCCGCCCACGATCTGCACGCCCAGAAGCGGGAAGGTCTCAGAGGCGAATTGGTGGCGCATCAGCGCCGGAATATCCGTGGTGCCAGCATCCGCATACATGGCAACCATCGCCACCAGCATCAGCACCGAGC
>Ga0102932_1001480_pt1 | contig 12215 bp, 7 predicted proteins | sample SalPonR1_C_D2_MG_FD_78212 | JGI IMG/M metagenome (GOLD analysis project Ga0102932, IMG submission 78212) | Salt pond soil microbial communities from South San Francisco under conditions of wetland restoration - Salt Pond MetaG R1_C_D2_MG | ecosystem: Environmental > Aquatic > Marine > Intertidal...
CCGTATGCCCTGCTTGGGATCAACACCTGCAAGAAATCCTGAGCACCAAACCACAAAAGGCCACCCCACGGGGTGGCCTTTTTAATATTCCATCCTTGGGCAGGGCACCCTATTCCGCAGCCACCTTGCGAGCCGACAGCATGTCTTTCAGGTAGCGCCCTGTATGGCTCCGCTCGACCTCGGCCACCTTTTCCGGTGTGCCCTCGGCCACAATTTCACCCCCGCCATCCCCGCCTTCGGGGCCGATGTCGATGATGTGATCGGCGGTTTTGACCACGTCCAGATTATGCTCGATCACCACAACGGTATTTCCGGCCTCAACCAGTTCGTGCAGCACTTCCAGCAGTTTCTTGACGTCCTCGAAATGCAGGCCTGTCGTCGGCTCGTCCAGAATATACAGCGTCCGCCCGGTGGACCGCTTGGCCAGTTCTTTCGACAGCTTGACGCGCTGTGCCTCGCCGCCTGACAACGTTGTCGCCTGCTGGCCCACCTTGATATAGCCCAGACCAACCCGCGCCAAGGCATCCATCTTGTCGCGGATGCTGGGCACCGCCTTGAAGAACTCTTGCGCGTCCTCGACGGTCATATCCAGCACATCGGCAATGCTTTTGCCTTTCCACTGGATGTCCAAAGTTTCGCGATTATACCGCGCGCCGTTACAGGTTTCGCAAGTCACATAAACATCGGGCAAGAAGTGCATCTCGATCTTGATGACGCCGTCGCCCTGACACGCCTCGCAGCGCCCGCCCTTGACGTTGAAGGAAAACCGCCCCGGTTTATAGCCGCGCGCCTTGGCTTCGGGCAAGCCGGCGAACCAATCACGAATGGGCGTAAACGCCCCGGTATAGGTCGCCGGGTTTGATCGTGGCGTGCGCCCGATGGGCCGCTGATCGATGTCGATCACCTTGTCCAGATGCTCCAACCCTTTGATCGTCTCGCAGGGCGCAGGCGTCTGGCGGGCCCCGTTCAGCCGCATGCTGGCGGTCTTGAACAAGGTTTCAATGGTCAACGTGGATTTGCCGCCGCCCGACACGCCGGTGACACAGACAAACTTGCCCAAGGGGAACTTGGCCGTCACGTTTTTCAGGTTGTTTCCGGTGGCCTTGACCACGCTGACCGCTTTGCCATTGCCCTTGCGCCGTTTGGACGGGATGGCGATCTCGCGCGCGCCCGACAGATACTGCCCCGTGATCGAGGCCGGATCGGCTGTGATCTGCTCGGGCGTGCCGTGGCTGACCACCTGCCCGCCATGCACCCCCGCTCCGGGGCCGATGTCATACACATAATCGGCTGTGCGGATCGCCTCTTCGTCATGCTCGACCACAATCACCGTATTACCCTGATCCCGCAGGTTTTGCAGCGTGGTCAGCAACCGGTCATTGTCGCGCTGATGTAGCCCGATGCTGGGTTCGTCCAGCACATACAAAACCCCGGTCAAGCCGCTGCCGATCTGGCTGGCCAGCCGGATCCGCTGACTTTCGCCGCCGGATAGCGTTCCGGCATTGCGGCTAAGCGTCAGGTATTCCAGCCCGACATTGTTCAAAAAGCCCAACCGCTCGCGGATTTCTTTCAGGATAGCGCGCGCGATCTCGTTCTTTTGCTTGGTCAGCGCCTCGGGCACGCCCGCGCACCACTCATAGGCCTCGCGGATCGACATCTGCACCACTTGGCCAATATGCCGCCCGTCGATGCGCACCGCCAACGCCTCTTCGCGCAGGCGATAGCCACCACAGGTGCCGCATGAACGGTTGTTCTGATACCGCTCAAACTCCTCGCGAATCCAGTTGCTGTCTGTTTCACGATAGCGCCGCTCCATGTTGGGGATCACCCCCTCAAAGCTGCGCGTCACATTATACACGCGCCCGCCTTCATCATAGCGAAACGGGATTTCCTCATCACCCGAGCCATAGAGAAACACCTGCTGCACATGCTTGGGCAGGTCTTTCCACGGGCTGTTTTTGTCGAACTCGTAATGCTTGGCCAGCGATTCGATGGTTTGCAGGAAATACGGAGATTTGCCCTTGCGCCACGGCGCAATCGCCCCGTCGCTGATCTTGAGCGTCGCATCCGGCACGACCAGCTGCTCGTCAAAGAACAACTCAACCCCCAACCCGTCACAATCCGGGCAGGCCCCAAAGGGGGCGTTGAACGAAAACAAACGCGGCTCGATCTCGGGGATGGTAAACCCGCTGACCGGACAGGCGAATTTTTCGGAAAAGGTGATGCGCTCCGGCTCACCCTCTTTTGGCGCGGTCTCAAGAATGGCGATCCCGTCGGCCAAGTCCAGCGCGGTGCGGAAACTGTCGGCCAGCCGGGTTTCAATCCCCTCTTTCACCACCAGACGATCCACCACAACGTCGATGTCATGGCGGTATTTCTTGTCCAGCGTGGGTGGGTCATCAAGATCGTGAAAATTCCCGTCCACCTTGATCCGCTGAAAGCCCTGCTTGCGCAGTTCCAGCATCTCTTTGCGATACTCGCCCTTGCGGTCGCGCACGATGGGGGCCAGCAAATAGGCGCGTGTGCCCTCCTCCATGGCCATCACCCGATCAGCCATGTCCTGCACTTGCTGGGCCTCGATGGGCAGGCCCGTGACAGGCGAAAACGGCGTGCCGACCCGCGCAAACAGCAGCCGCATGTAGTCGTAAATCTCGGTCACCGTGCCCACGGTTGACCGCGGGTTCTTGCTGGTGGTTTTCTGCTCGATGGAAATCGCCGGGCTCAGCCCGCTGATGTGGTCCACATCCGGTTTTTCCATCATGTCCAGAAACTGCCGCGCATAGGCCGACAGGCTTTCGACGTAACGCCGCTGACCTTCGGCATAGATCGTGTCGAACGCCAGCGACGACTTGCCCGAGCCAGAAAGCCCGGTGATCACCACCAGTTCATTGCGCGGAATATCCACGTCAATGTTCTTGAGGTTGTGCTCGCGCGCGCCGCGCACCTCGATATGCTTCAACTCGGCCATAGGGTCCCCCGTCAACGGTGGTTAACAGATAGTCGAGCGCGCCGCCGGTTCCAAGAATTTTCTGCGAACATTACGCGAACATCTGTCGCAATCACGGCTTATTTCTGCGCCAGCGCCCACGAACAGATCGGGAAATCCGGCTCATCGGTCAGGTCGTCGCGTCCGCGTTCATATGCCGGCGGCCAAGGGGTTTCGAAATTGCGCAGCGCAGCAGCTCGGTTCCCCCACTGGCGCGCTTTGATCTTGTCCTCGTCAAATCCCGCTTCGATCAGCAGATTTTTCAAACCGCGCGCGCTCCACCGCGAGCAATCCACCGGATCGCCATGGTAGGGGATGAAAAACGGCACCGCGACCCAGAAATACCCACCGGGCCGCAGCATCTCCAAAACATTGCGCGTGGCGGTATAGGGCCTGTCAAGATGTTCCCACACCTGATTGGCCAAAATCAGATCGAACGTCAAAACCTCGCCATCACTGCCCCGATATGGCCCGGCGCAAACATCGTATTTGGGATAGCGGAACCGCTCATAGCTGCGAAAGTCAAACCGCCGCCCGAACTTGCCCGACACCTCGGCCACATCCATCTGCGCCAACGGCAGGGCCTCCAACCACCGGCGCGTCGTGCGCTGCATCACAACCCGGTTCACACTTGGCATGGCTTACCCCTTACACGTCGCAGCCTTCATACTGCACGCATGGGTCAAAACGGCAAGGCCGCCCTGCCCTTCATTGTTCCCAAAATACTCCGGGGGAGTCGCCGCTTGCGGCGACGGGGGCAGCGCCCCCATCTAGAACGCTTAGATATGGATAACCCGGTCAAACGCATCCAGAACCGACTCGTGCATCATTTCGCTCAAGGTCGGGTGCGGGAACACGGCTTGCATCAGGTCTTCCTCGGTGGTTTCCAACTGGCGGCCCACCACATAGCCCTGAATAAGCTCGGTCACCTCGGCGCCGATCATATGCGCGCCCAACAATTCGCCGGTTTTCTCGTCGAACACGGTTTTCACCATGCCCTCGGGCTCGCCAAGCGCGATGGCCTTGCCGTTGCCAATAAACGGGAAGCGGCCCACTTTTAGCTTATACCCGGCCTCTTTGGCCTGCGCCTCGGTCAGGCCGACGCTGGCAATTTGCGGGTGACAATAGGTGCAGCCTGCGATGCTTTCGGGTTTGACCGGGTGCGGCGTGCCGCCGGCGATCATCTCGGCCACCATGACACCTTCATGACTGGCCTTGTGCGCCAGCCACGGGCCATTCGTGGCATCGCCGATCACGTAGACCCCCTCGGCCCCGCTGCGGCAGTACTCGTCCGTCACCACGAAACTGCGGTCCAGCGTGGCGCCCAACTCTTCCAGGCCCAAACCCTCGGTGTTGGCCGTGATCCCCACCGCCGAGATCACACTGTCGAACTCCTGCTTTTCCACCTTACCGCCGGTTTCGATATGCGCGGTCACCGTGCCGTTGCCGCGATCCAGCTGCTTGACCATGGATTTCTCCATGATTTTCATACCCTGCTTTTCGAACGCCTTCTTTGCCAATCCGGAAATCTCGGCATCTTCCACGGGCAGAATGCGGTCCATCACCTCCACCACGGTCGTGTCCGCCCCAAGCGTGTTGTAAAAACTGGCAAACTCGATGCCTATCGCGCCCGAGCCGATGACCAGCAATTTCTTTGGCATCCGCGGCGGCACCAGCGCGTGCTTGTAAGTCCAGACCAGATCACCATCGGCCTCCAGCCCCGGAAGCTCGCGCGCCCGCGCGCCAGTTGCCACGACGATATGTTTGGCCGTCAGCTCTTCGGTACCTTTGTCAGTGGTGACGCTCACCTTGCCTTTGGCGGGCAACGTCGCCTCGCCCATAATGGTCGTGACCTTGTTTTTCTTCAACAAATGCCCGACACCGGAGTTGAGTTGTTTCGCCACCCCGCGCGAGCGTTTGACAACGGCATCCAAATCATAGCCGATCTTGTCAGCCTTCAGGCCAAACTCGGCCGCGCGATGCATCAGGTGAAACACTTCAGAACTGCGCAGCATCGCCTTGGTCGGGATACAGCCCCAGTTCAGGCAGATGCCCCCCATGTGCTCACGCTCGACGATGGCCACGCTCAGGCCCAGTTGCACCCCCCGGATCGCAGCCACATAGCCGCCCGGCCCGGCGCCAATCACGATCATATCAAAGCTTTTCGCGGTCATTGCCATCTCCGTCTGTAAATTTAGTTTGATATTAAACTATCTCTGGCTCAATCACAACGCAGCTTGCTACCCGCGCATTCAAACACCGCGCACAGTCACGCAAACCCTTGACAGGGGACAACTCTTTTTTCTCGCAGGTAAGCAAAAACCGCCGCGCTTTGGCCGCAGCGGTCTGTGTTTGAATGGCCTTTGGCCTCATAGCTGCCACAGCTGGCTTTGCACCACGCACCCGGCGCGTGCGCCCCAAGCGTTCAGGCCGCTGCAGTTTCTTGCTGCAGCTTCCTCAGGGTCGTAGCGTAACCGCCATTGTCGATATACGCTTGTTCGGTTGCCGTTGTCGCGCGCGCCAAAGCCGCGTTGCGATACGGAAAACGACCGAACTTGCGAATGACTTCACGATGCGCGCGGGCGTGTAACAGGGTGTCGGCCCCGGTCTCGGGCATGCGCTCGCAGATCAGGCGAATGCACTGTTCCTGATCGCACAAGTTTTCCGAATGCATCAGCGGCAGATAGAAAAACTGCCGGGCGGGTTCATCAATGCGCAAGTCCCACTTACGATGAACAGCCGCCTTGGCGGCGGCCAGTGCGGCGCGGTCGCTGGCAAAGGCTTGCCCCTCACCGCGAAACATATTGCGCGGAAATTGGTCCATCAAAATAATATAGGCCAGCGTTCCACTTGGATAGGTCAGCCATAACGCGCAACTGCCCTCACAGGCGTTGCGCCTCGCCGCATCAAACCTGTCACGGATTTTGCTGTCCAATTCCTCGGATACGGCATACCAGCCCTTTGGGCCCACCTCATCCAACCAGAACCTCAACACCTCTTCCGGTGCGATCATGGGCGAACCTCCCTGCCACTGCGCACGTTACTGTTATAAAAATGTTAATGGCATATTAGACTTAAATGACAGTCACTTATTGCTACAAATCCGACATTTTATTGAGGTTAGCGCAATCAACCTCCGGTCAGGGCGTCTGATCAGCGGCATCCTGCTCATCCTGCGCGGTTTCGATCGCATACTCCTGTGCGACCCCCACCGCAACCGGCGACGCCGAGGCGATAATCGGCGCATAGCTTTCGGTATCTTCAACCGACGGGGCGGCCCGCTGCGTCATCCGGTAAGCGGCATAGGCGGCCATGGCCAGCATCAGGCCCGCAATGAACAGGAAAAACCCACGCGGCCCGACAAGCCCCATGAACCACCCAGTGATCAGCGGCCCGGCCACTGCGCCCAAGCCGTTGATAAACACCATGCCGCCGGCTGCTGCGGCCATATCGTCATGCTCCAGAAAGTCGTTGGTATAGGCGATCAACAGAGAATACAGCGGGTTTGACATGCCCCCGACCAGAACGCCCGCGATCAACAGCATTGCAAAAAAGTCAATCAGCACAAAGCCCAGTATGCCGCCGATCCCGCAGATCAATGCAGACGAAAATATCAGAACCCGACGGTCCATCCGGTCCGACAGCCAGCCAATCGGGTATTGCAACACCAATGCGCCCACGAAAAAGCTGGCAACAAACATCGAGATTTGCCCCACGCTCAATCCCGCTTCGGCCCCGAACACCGCAGCCATCCCGAACTGGGCCGAAAACACGCCCCCCAACAGAAACATGCCGACGCAGCCCAGTGGCGAGGTTTCCAGAATTTGCCGTAATGTCATAGGCTTGGCGGTTCCAAAGGCTGGCGTCGGGCTGATCGACAGCAAAATCGGCGCAAAGGACAGCGACACCAGAACCGACGGAATAACGAACAGGATAAACCCGCTTGGATCGCCCACCAGCATCAGGCCCTGCGCACTGACAATCCCCGCCATCTGCACGATCATGTAAAGCGACAGCGCCTGACCGCGGGTTTCATTGGTGGACGAATTGTTCAGCCAGCTTTCGGCCGTGACATACACCCCCGAAAAGCAGAAACCGATCACAATGCGCCCCACGCCCCAAGCCACGGGATGGGTCAGCGTCGGGTAAAGGATCATCACCGCCGAGATCAAAGAGGCCAGCGCCGCGAACACCCGCACATGCCCGACCCGGCGGATCATTTCCGGTGCCATCCGCGAGCCGAACAGGAAGCCCACAAAATACCCCGCCATAATCAGCGACATGTCAAAAGTGGAAAACCCCTCAAGCGCGCCGCGAATACCCAACAGCGTGCCTTGCATGCCATTGCCAACCTGCAACAGCATCATGCCCAGCAACAGCGCCCATGCGCCCGAAAGCACCTTGATCATCGCGTTCACCTTGTTGAAACCAGCGCAGCTTTGCGCGCCAAACCCTGTTACACTTGGCCTGCCAGCAAATCAGCCTGGGATCAACAAAGAAGCGTCCCCATATGAGAAGAAGCGATACCGGTCCTCTACCGCATGCGCGTAGATTTGGCGCACCTGCTCGACGCCGATCAAGGCGCTGACCAGCATCATCAGCGTCGATTTCGGCAGGTGGAAATTGGTCATCAACGCGTCGGTCACGCAAAAATCGAATCCGGGATAGATGAAAATATCGGTCTCGCCCTCCCAAGGGGCGATCTGGCCGCTGTCGCGGGCGGCGCTTTCGATCAACCTCAGCGCCGTGGTGCCGACAGGTATCACCCGTCCCCCCGCAGCCTTTGTCGCCGCGATCTCGGCGGCGGCCTGTTCACTGACAACGCCCCATTCGGCGTGCATCTTGTGGGTGGTCACATCCTCGACCTTCACCGGCAGGAACGTGCCCGCCCCCACATGCAGCGTGACATGCGTGAAAGTGACCCCCATGTCATGCAGCGCCGCCAGCAGCCCCTCGTCGAAATGCAACGACGCGGTCGGCGCGGCCACCGCGCCGGGATTGCGCGCCCAAACGGTCTGATAGTCGGTTTTGTCATGGTCATCCGCCGCGCGTCGGGCGGCGATGTAGGGCGGCAAAGGCATGGCCCCCGCTTGTGCCAAGGCCGCATCGAACGCATCGCCTTCTAGGTTGAAACGCAGTTTTGCATGGCCCTGATCCTTGTCCAGCAACTCGGCCTGCAACCCGGCGGCAAATTCAACGACATCCCCGGCTTTCAGTTTTTTCAAGGGTTTGACCATCGCCTGCCACGTGCCATCGGCCCCCGGCTCCAACAAGGTCACCTCCATCTTGGCAAGGGTTTCCCCCTGCGGGCCATGGCGGCGCCGGGCACCGCTTAGCCGGGCGGGAATGACGGCGGTATCGTTCAGCACCAACCGGTCACCGGGGCGCAGCCACTCGCCCAGATCACGCACAATCGCGTCGTGAATGGTATCGCCCTGCGCCACCAACAGCCGGGCCGAAGAGCGCGGCCGCGCGGGCCGCGTTGCAATCAGCTCTTCGGGCAGGTCAAAGTCAAAATCAGCCAATTTCAAGGGCGGTTCTCCTCAATCCTTGGTGCGGCAGGGCCCGCCTCGCCGGGGGGCGGGCGGCGGAAGAGGCGGCGAAACACACCCGGTGTCAACACCGACAACGGATTAACGTCCACATCCGGCGCCGCCGCTGTGCCGCGCAGCGCGTAGTTCATGCCAACCAAGCCTTCGCCGCGCCGCGTGAACAGACCGCCCATGCCATTGAGCATGAAAAACGGCGAAACCACGCCCTGCATATCCATGCGCCCTGTGCCCAGATGATAATACCCGTCCATCGAAATCCCCATCGACGCGCCTGTCGCGCTGCCCGACAGCAGGGTCAAACGATCCGGTGTCAGACGGAACCGGGCCAGAACCTCGGTAAAGTGGATGCCCTCGCCGTCCAGTTGCTCCAACAGGCCAACAACACTTAACGCATTCAAAAGCTCGGCCATGGCGGGGGCGTCCCGCAGCCGGACATCGCGCACCGTCAACTGGCCTTCATATACGCCGGTTTTTCCGGTCGGCACCAAGGCCAGATCCATCCGGCCCTCGCGCGCCTGTTTCAGCACTCCGGCGGCGGCCATCACCCCGCCTGCATCGGTCGACAGGATCCGAATTGCACTGTCTCCGGCGGCAGGCGTAATCATGCCCTGCACCTGCGGCCCACCATTGACGTGTCCGGTGAAATTGCCGCTCGTGCCTTGGCTCATGTCGAAATCAGCGCGCAGGTTGGTCAAGGCGATCCCGTCAGAAATCTGCAACCGGTCCAACACCAGCGAGACCGGCCCGGCGCGCTGACCCGAGCCTTGGCCGCCGCCTTGTCCGGCATTTGCACCGGGGCCAAAGCGGCTTTTGCGAAGGTCGATGACGCCGCCGCTGACCTGCACCCGAGGCATCTGCCCCGCACCTCGCCCCACCAGTTCGACAGGCGCGCTAAGCCACTGATCCAGCCGCACCCTATCGAAACTGGCGCGCTCCAGCGTGCCGTCTTCATTCAATCGCACCGCGCCTTGCGCCTGCAAACCCCCAGCATCCAGTGCCAACAAGTCAATGCGCGGCGGCTGGCCCAACTGGCCTGTCACCTCAAGGCTGCCGCGCGCGCGCTGCCCAAAGCCCCAGCCAAGTGCCGGGGCCGACAATCCGACGCCCTCCAAATCCGAGCGCATGGAGAATTGCGCCGGGGCATCGCGACGCAAGGCAATCTCGATCTGGGCGCGGCCCGCACCGCTGAGGCTGCCGGGTGGCAAACCGATCGTGAACTCATCCAAAAACCGTTCCGAAAACTCGACCCAGCCCGTCACTGTGCTGGTGCCTTGTGCGTCATCATTGGGGCCAAGCGGGCTTTGCCAGCTGGCCTCGAACGGCACCCGGCCAATCCGGCCCGCGCCTTCGACGCGGACCGCCTGATTATTGGCGTGCACGGTCATTTCAGGCGCGGCCAGAACCCGGCCTTTGACCAGTGTTTCGCTTCGCAGATCGTGTAGCGTGCCGCCGACATCAAACGCCACTTCATCCGGCGTCAACTTGGGCTTGAGCAGAAAATCCAGCCGTCCGGCCAGTTTTGCGCGGCCATCCGCCAAAGTCACAGGCTGACCCGCCTTTGTCATAAATCGAAACGGCTTTTCATCCAGCAGCGCCAAAACGGCCGTCACCGTGCTGCTAGTGTGCATACGCGCCTGAGCCGGACCGCGTTTGATCCGCACATCGGGGATGATGAAACTTGTGCCGCTGATGTCGATCTGACCGCCTTGGGCAGCATTGATATGCCCGCGGTCGGCACGGATCACAAAACGATCCGCGAACAAAGACGCATGGCCTGAGGCGGCGGTGATTGGTGGCACCTCCTTGATGAATCGGGTTTCCAGCCCGTCATAGTCGAAGGCCAAGAGCAACTCTGGCTTGATCTGCTCCGGTTCTAACCGCAGGGCGAATTGAACGTCGCTCAGCGCCGCTTGGCGCACATTGTCCACCACCCATTCACGCGCTTTCTGGGCGACACCGCGCTCGGGCCACAACTCCAACAGCCGCGCAAGGCCCAACCCGTCGCGTTGCCCTTGAATGGCAACGCGCCAGCCATCGGCTGCAGCAGAAACAGAGCCCGACAGCACCATCCTCTCGGACTTGTCCAACAGCGCGGCTTGTCCAAGGCTCAATTCAAACGGCTCAAGCCGCAGCCGCATGTCCATAACCGCGCTATCCAGCGTCACCGGTGCGGGGTAAACATCATCGGGATTGGCGCTTAGGGCGCTGACCTGAAACTGACCCAACAACTCGTCGGGCCAGCCCTGTTCCATCCCAACCAAATAGGCCCGGCCCTCGATCCGGGCGGTCATCCACTGACTGTCCACCGCAATTTCATCAAAGCGCAACACCTGCTGGGCCGGATCGTAGGTGAAATAGGTCTGCGCTTTGCTAAATGAAATCGGTGTGGTCGCCTCGTTGGGCTGAACCGCACCCGCCCCGATATCCAGCGTCGCAGACAGGCCCGACACCGCCCCGCTGTCATCCACAGACACGCGCATCGAGCCCGAGATCGGCGCATCCAGCGCCGCCAGCCAGCTGAGCGCAGGCGTTTGTCCGGCAATGTCGCGCGCCGGCATATCCTCGAACGTTATGCCCAAATCGCCAGTCGTCTGGCCGACGCGCCCCTGATAATTCATCGCCAGCGTCGTCGCGTAATCGCGGGCCCCCAACAGGGCAAAATCCCCGCGAATGGTCAGATCTTCGCCGTCACGGCTCATGTTAACGCGGCCGCCATCCACACTCCACGCCCGTCCGGCGCGGGCATCCTCGTAGCGAATGGTCAGATTGTTCGCCTCGATCTCGCGCAGGGCGGCGAAAGGCGGGCGCTCCAGAACGGCATCCATTTGCCCCACCAAGGCGGCCATGTTTGGCGCGTTCTGAGCCGTCGGGGCCGCCTCTCCCATGGTGACGCCGACCGCGCCATCCTTGGACCGGCGCAACGTCAGCCGCGCGCCCGACAAGGTCACCGCTGCCGGTTGCACCTTGCCGCGCAACAATGGGCCAAACGCCACCTCGCTATGCACCTGTGACAAACTGGCCATCGGCGCACCCGCCGCATCACGCAGCGCCACATCGCGCAAGCTCAGACGTGGCACCCATTCGTTGTCCACTAGAATAGCCATATCGCCAAACTGCACCGACAGCCCTTCAAGATCGGCATTGATCTTTTCGGTGATCTTTGCGCGCAGCCAATCCGGCGCGGCGATATCCCGGCCAACGGCAAAATTCAAAAGCAGCCCGGCTGCCAGCATCACAACGATCAGAAGCCCAAGCGCCCAGCCCCCAACCCGTCGGGCCAGAGATTTGCGCGTTGTGGTTTGTGCTTGCTCGCTCATTTCGTCCAAGAAATCACACGGGCCATCGCCCGCCGCCTGCCTGATGCCTTTATTCCGGCCCGTCCTGCGCTAATATGAGCGCAACAGCAATGCATAACAAGGAAAGCCCATGTCCGAGACCGGCCAAACAGCCCCCGATTTCACCCTGCCCCGCGACGGCGGGGATCAAGTCACCCTGTCCGCGCTGCGCCCGTCGCCCGTGGTTCTGTTCTTTTATCCGCGCGACGACACATCGGGCTGCACCAAAGAATCGCTGGCCTTCACCGCCCTTCAGGCCGAATTTCAGGCCGCCGGGGCGACTGTCATGGGCATTTCGAAAGACACGGTGGCCAAGCACGAAAAATTCCGTGACAAGCACGA
>Ga0102932_1001484_pt1 | contig 12205 bp, 10 predicted proteins | sample SalPonR1_C_D2_MG_FD_78212 | JGI IMG/M metagenome (GOLD analysis project Ga0102932, IMG submission 78212) | Salt pond soil microbial communities from South San Francisco under conditions of wetland restoration - Salt Pond MetaG R1_C_D2_MG | ecosystem: Environmental > Aquatic > Marine > Intertidal...
CACCGCCTGGGACATCATCAGCCCGGGCGCCGACAGTGCCGACGACGTGGGATTCAGACCGTCGACGTCGGCCTCGAGGCCGTAGCGGAGCGTGCCACCCGGGACCGGGTCGCCGATCTCCTCCTCGGGGGAGACGGTGTCCTGTGTGATCTCGTTGTCCTGGACGCCGGACTCGGTGGTCTCGGTGGTGTCGCCCTCGTCGCCGTCGGTGGCGTCGGTGGCCTCGGTCGATTCGGTGTCTCCGCCGCCGTCGCCGCTGTCGTCGTCATCGCCGCCGCAGGCGGCGGCGATGAGCGAGAAGCTCACGAGTGCGGCGATGCCCACCTTGGTGGCACGTCGCGTCGATCGTGTTCGCATCTTGTTGGTGTCCCCCTGGAATTGGCCGGGCTCGGATCTCGAGGCCGGTGTCGTGGACGTGACTGACGTCACGCTGCGCGGACCTTAGTCCCCGTGCCCGTCGTCGGGTCAACACGAGCGTCGCTCGCCGGCCGATGGCACGCATCGGCCCTGGCAGTGCCGCCGGCCGACATCGGATTGGAACAAGATCGATCTGCGAGCACACTCGTGGGGTGCCCTCGTCGACCGATCCGTCACTGCGACCGAACTGGCGCGACGAGCCGCACCCGCGCCGTCTTCGCGGCACGGGTGCGGCTCGGGACGAGATCATGCGCCGGCATCGTGCGGCACTCGACGACGGCCTGCCCGTCTATGCCGACCCGACGAGCGGGTTCTCCGTGTTCACGGCCGAGTTCCTCGCCCGCCGCGGCACGTGCTGCGACAGCGGGTGCCGCCACTGTCCGTACGTCGGATGATGCAGGCGGCCTACCCGGCGAACCAGACGGAGTCGTGGTACGTGTAGCCCTGCAGGGCACAGCGCAGCGCCACGCCGTCGGGAGACGTGCGATCGCACACGCCGCGGACGTCCTCGGCGAATGCGTTGTCCCAGATGGCGTGCAGCGTGAAGATGTAGGTGTAGGCGTCGTGGATGTTCTGCGAGATCTGCTGGAACAGCGGGATCCGCTCGTCCGAATCGGGCGGGAGTGCCCCGGCCTCGAGAAGCAGCTGATCGCGCTGTTCGTCGCAGTAACGCGGCCAGTTGAGCGAGATCACGCCGACGTTGCGGCACAGCAGCCACACCCGCTCGAGGGCCGGATCGGCGTCACCGAACTGGCGCCAGCCCGTGGCGTTGTACTGGCCGAGCGCCGCCTGCTGGATCTGGTCGTCCTGTGCCACTTCGTCACGCGTCACGTTGAAGGCGACGTTCCATCCCTGTTCCCAGTACTCGACGGCCCGCGTGCCGATCGCCGACGGTCCGGCGTACTGGTACTCGATGTTGATCTTGCCGTCGGTGCAGGTGGGGATGCCGAGCAGGGGGTTCTCCTCGCCGCCCCGTTCGGCGCAGTACTCCGCCGCCAGTGCGACCGCTGCGTCGGGCATGTCGCCCTCCTGCACGATGCTCGGGTCGTAGAACCTGCTCTCGGGGATGAACATCTGGTCCGCCGGACGGGCGACGCCCAGCCCGAACAGGTCCCGGTAGCCCGCGAGCGGCGCGGCGAGCGTGAAGGCCTGGCGGGCGCGGATGTCGTCGAACGGAGGCAGCTCGGAGTTGACCATCAAGAACCCCTCCTCGCCGGTCTCGTCGATGATGTTCTGGATGTCGTCGCGTTCGAGCAACTCGCCGACGAACTCGGCGGTCGAGGTGTGCAGGGCGTCGATCTCGCCGCTGAACAGCAGGTCGTTGCGGTTCGCCGGGTCGGTGACCGGCACGAACTCGATCGCGTCGAGGTGGACGTCGCCGTTCCACCAGTTCTCGTTGCGGACGAAACGGGTGACCGAGTCGGCCGAGCGGCTGTCGAACACGAACGGTCCGGTGCCGACGGGTTGCTGGTTGAGGGTGGGGTCCTCGATCGTGGCGGCGAGCCAGGTGGGCGACGCCACGTACCCGGCGCGGGTGGCCAGGAAGGCGGGGAACGAGGCGAACGGCTCGAGCAGGTTGTACTGCAGGGTCATCTCGTCGATGATCTCGGTGGCGCCCTCCTCGGGGTGGAACGGGCGGAACCCGAGCCCGATCAGCGGGTCGTTGCGTTGGGCCTCGAAGCTGATCTGCACGGCTTCGGCGTCCAGGGGCGTGCCGTCGTGGAACGTGATGCCCTCGCGCAGCGTCACCTGCCACTTCGACAGGTCGCCGTCGACCGGTTCGATGGTCTCGGCCAGGTAGGGCACGGCGTTGTTGTCGACGTCGAAGGCGGTGATGTTGTCGAAGACGGCGTTGGCCATCAGCTGCCCCGGTGCCGAGAGCGCCGACGTGGTCGGGTTGAGGCCGTCGACGTCGGCTTCGATGCCGTAGCGCAGCGTGCCGCCCGCCACCGGGTCGGCGTCGTCGTCGACGGTGTTCTCCTCGATCGCGTTCTCGCTCACCGGCGGAGCCGTGTCGGTGTCGGTGTCGGTGTCGGTGTCGGTGTCGGTCGTGTCCGTGCCGGCGGTGTCGGTCGCTGCCGGACTGTCGTCGGACGGGCCGTCACCCGTGTCGTCGTCGCTGCTCCCGCAGGATGCGGTGACGAGCAGGACGCCGGCGAGCAGTGCGAAGCCGGTGCGGCGGCCCCTGGCGGCGTGTCGGTGTCGGCTGGCTCGTGTGGTCATTCGGTTCCCCCTGCGTGTGTTCTCGTTCGTCGGGCGATCGTGTGGCGGGCATTGTGACCCCCGTCACGGCGGCGCACCGTAGTGGCGCGCACCGTGGCGTCGGGGAGTCGGAGCGCCGGGGAATCCGGGGCGGCGGGTTACCGCTGCGTGAACCTCGGGTGCAGGAGAGGTCGACAACACGGATCGGGTTTGTACAGTCTCGCTGGTGCCCGTGCTGCTCCCCCGAACGCTCGACGCCGCGGTGTCGATGCTGGCCGACGAACCGGGCGCCACGCTGCTGTGCGGCGGCACCGACCTGATGGTGGAGGTGAACGAGGGGCACCGGCGTCCCGACCGGACGGTGATGATGGTGAACCGCATCACCGAGCTGCGCTCCTGGCGCCATGATCCCGCAGCCGGCACGGTCACGATCGGTGCCGCGGTCACGTACTCCGAGCTGATGCGCGAACCCCTGGCCTCGCTGCTGCCGGCGCTCGCCGAGGCATCCCGCACCGTCGGGTCGCCGCAGATCCGCAATGCCGGCACACTCGGCGGCAATCTCGGCACGTGCTCACCGGCCGGTGACGGGCTGCCGGTGCTGGCCGCCGCCGGCGCCACGGTGACGCTGGCATCGGCGTCGGGGACGCGAACGGTCGACGTGGTCGACTTCATGCTCGGCGTGAAGCGCACCGATCGCCGTGCCGGCGAGTTGATCGCGGCGGTCACCGTCCCTGTCGCCGCGGGTTGGCAGGGCTACGCCAAGGTCGGCGTCCGCAACGCCATGGTGATCGCCGTGGCCAGCGCCTGTCTGGTCGTCGACGTATCGCAGCGCAGCGTCGGCCTCGCCCTGGGTTCGGTGGGGCCCACCGTGCTCCGCTGCCCGCAGGCCGAGGCGTTCCTGGCCGAGCGTGTCGACTGGGACTCCGCCCGCGTCGACCGCGACGCCCTGGTGGCGTTCGGGGAGCTCGCCGCTGCGGCGAGTACGCCGATCACCGACCACCGCTCGACGGCGGAGTACCGCCGCCATGCCGTCGGTGTGATGGCCGAGCGGCTGGCGCGACGGGCCTTCGATCTCCACGAGGAGGAGTCACGATGATCATCGACAGCGACCACTACACCGTGAACGTCAACGGCGTCGACCGGCAGGTGACCGATTCATGGCTCGGCGAGAGCCTGCTCGACGTGTTGCGCGACCGGCTCGGGCTGATCGGCTCGAAGGGCGCCTGCGAACAGGGCGAGTGCGGGTCGTGCAGCGTGCTGGTCGACGACGAACTGGTCTGCTCGTGCCTCGTGATGGCCGCCGGTGTGGTGGGCCGCACCGTGGTCACGATCGAGGGAGTCGCCCCGGCGGGCACGCCGACCGACGTCCAGGCGGCGTTCGTCGAGGCCGGCGCCGTGCAGTGCGGTTTCTGCACTCCCGGCCTGGTGATGGCCGTCCACGACCTGCTCGAACGCTCGCCCGACCCCGGCGACACCGAGATCCGCGAGGAGCTGGCCGGCAACGTGTGCCGGTGCACCGGCTACGGGCGCATCATCGACGCCGTGCAGCGCGTCGCCGTCGCCCGTCGCGACGTCGGGGGAGCCTCGTGACCGTCGTCGAGCAACGCCCCGCCGTCATCGAGGGTCGCCACGGCACGATCGGCACGTCGCCGGGCCGGCCCGACGGGGTCGCCAAGGTCCAGGGCACCTTCGCCTTCTCCTCCGACCTCCACGCCGACGGCTGCCTCTGGGGCGCCACGCTGCGCTCGCCGCATCCCCACGCCCGCATCCGCTCGATCGACGTCTCCGGCGCCTGGCGGATCGACGGGGTCGAGGCGGTCATCACCGCCGAGGACGTCCCGGGCGACCTCCACTACGGGCTGATCAGCCACGACCAGCCCGTGTTCGCGTCCGAGGTGGTGCGGTACGTGGGCGAACCCGTCGCCGCCGTGGCCGCCGACCACCCCGAGACGTGCCGGCGGGCACTGGCCGCCATCGTGGTCGACTACGAACCGCTCGACCCGCTGCTCGACCCCGAGGCGGCGATCGCCGGAACCGCTGCCGACATCCACCCCGACGGCAACGTGATCCGCCACCAGCGCATCGTGCGCGGCGACGTCGATGCCACCGGTGACGTCGTCGTGGAGGGCACGTACGAGATCGGCATGCAGGACCAGGCCTTCCTCGGCCTCGAAGCGGCGCTCGCCGTGCCCGACCCCGGCGGCGGCGGTGTGGAGCTGCACGTGGCCACGCAGTGGTTGCACGAGGACCGCACGCAGATCGCCGCCTGCCTCGGCCTTCCCGAGGAGTCCGTGCGGCTCGTCCTCGGAGGGGTCGGCGGTGCCTTCGGAGCACGTGAGGACATCTCGCTGCAGGTGCACACGTGCCTGCTCGCTCTGCGGCTGGGGCGGCCGGTGAAGATCCACTACAGCCGCGCCGAGAGCTTCCTCGGACACGTCCACCGGCACCCGGCCACGATCCGGATGCGCCACCACGCCACCGCCGACGGCGAGATCGTGAAGATCGAGGCGCGCATGGTCTTCGACGGCGGGGCCTACGCCTCCACGTCGTCGGCCGTGCTGATCAACGCCATCACCCACGCCCAGGGGCCGTACCGGTGCGACAACGCACTGGTCGACGGCTGGGCCGTACGCACCAACCACCTGCCGTGCGGGGCGATGCGCGGGTTCGGGGTCGTGCAGGCCTGCTTCGCGCACGAGTCACAGATGGACAAGCTGGCGCTGGCCTGCGGCCTCGACCCGGTGGAAGTGCGCCTCCGCAATGCCATGCGCACCGGCGATCCGTTGATCACCGGGCAGCCGGTGCTCAACGTGGCGCCGGTCGAGCGCTGCATCCGCGAGACGGCCGCACTGCCGCTGCCCGACACGCCCGTCGGCGGGTTCCCCTCCGAGGACGGCACCTTCGATGCGATGCAGCTGCCGGGAGGGGCGGGACGCACGGCCGACCGGGGTGACGTGGTGCGCGGCGTGGGGTGGGGTGTGGCGATCAAGAACCTCATGTACTCCGAGGGCTTCGACGACTACGCCACGGCGCGCTGCCGGTTGGCCGACGGCGTCGTCACCTTGAAGTTCGCCACCTCCGAGGTGGGGCAGGGGTTCGTGACCATCGCGCCGCAGATCGCCCGCACGATTCTCGGGGTCGACGACGTGGTCCTCGACCGCATCGACACCCAGGTGGGCTCGGCCGGTTCGACGTCGGCGTCCCGTCAGACCTGGATGAGCGGGGGAGCGGTCGACCTCGCGTGCCGGACCGTCCGCGAGCGGTTGTTCGAAGCGGTCGCCGGCCGGTTCGCCGCCGACGTGGAGGGTCTCGACGCCCTGCGGCTGTCGATCGACGGCACCGACGTGGTCGACACCGTGTCGGGCTGGCGGCTCCCCGTCGCCGAGGCCGCCGCCGGGATGACGATCGACGAGACCGTCGAGTACCGGCATCCGGAGACGGAGGACCTCGACGAGAACGGCCAGGGCAACTGCCACACCGCGTTCGCCTTCGTCGCCCACCGCGCGGTCGTCGACGTCGATCCCCGGCTCGGGTTGGTGAAGGTCGTGCAGATCGCCACCGCCCAGGACGTCGGCAGGGCGCTCAACCCGCTGTCGGTCACGGGCCAGATCGAGGGTGGGATCGCCCAGGGCCTCGGATTGGCGGTGATGGAGGAGATCGTGCAGGTCGACGGCGTGATCCGCAACGGCAACTTCACCGACTATCTGCTCCCGACCTTCCTCGACATGCCCGAGGTGGTGGCGACGTTGATCGAGGAGCCCGACCCGCACGCCCCGCTCGGCGCGAAGGGTGTCGGCGAACCGCCGTGCATCTCCTCCACGCCGGCCATCGTGGCAGCGATCCGTGACGCCCTGCGCCGGGTCGACGGCGTCGGCCGACCCCTCGATCGGGTGCCTGTGCGTCCGGGCGACATCTGCGTGTAGGTTGCCTCGCCATGCCTGACGAGCGCGAGATCATGACGTGGGACATCTTCGGGGCGGCGTCGCGTGACCTGGCACAGATGGTGGCCGACGACGGCTACGAGCCCGACATGGTGCTGGCGATCGCCCGTGGCGGGCTGCTGATCGGTGGGGCGATCGGGTATGCGCTGTCGGTGAAGAACGTCTACACGATGAACGTGGAGTTCTACACCGGCGTGGACGAGCGGCTCGAGGTGCCGCGGATCCTGCCGCCGGCTCCCGACTTCGTCGACGTGTCCGATGCCCGCATCCTCATCGTCGACGACGTGGCCGACACCGGTCACACGTTGAAGTCGGTGCAGGAGTTCAGTCACGGCAAGGTCGCCGAGGTGCGCACCGGTGTCCTGTACGAGAAGGCCCACTCGCTGGTGAAGTGCGACTACGTCTGGAAGCGCACCGACCTCTGGATCAACTTCCCCTGGAGCGACAAGGATCCCGTCGCCCATCGCGACTGGTCGGTCAAGGACGCCTGATCACGATCGGGGTCAGACCCCGATCGTGATCACACGCCGGCGTGACCGGGGTGGCCGGGGTGGATGCGACGCTGGGCTTCCTCGAGGCGGGCCTGCAGCCGCTTCGGCGGGACGATGCCGAGCAGCTTCTCGCCGTTCCACACCGTCACCACGGGCCGCAACGGGTTGAGGCGGGGGAGCACGGTGGACAGGTCCTCGTCGGGCGATGCCTTGGCGAGGCTGTTGAACGGCACCATCAGCTGGGTGAGCATCACCATCGCCCGCCGGTCGGCGGGCACGGCCCACAGCTGCTCCTCGAGCACCAGCCCGTCGAGCTCGCCGTCGTCGCCGACCACGGCGACCGCACCGGCGTCACCGAGACGCTGACGCTGCCAGATCATCGAGTCGGCGTCCATGTCGGTGCCGGCCTGGGCGATGCCGAACCACGTGAGGTCGCGCACCTTCACGCCGTCGAGTTGCTCGCCGATGTACGAGCCGATGATCTCGGCGCGGGCGTTGAGGGCGACGAACAACCCGACCAGGGCGAGGAAGATGCCGTTGAAGCCGTTGAACATCAGCACGACGCCGATCCCGACGAGGCTCCACCCGAGCACACGCCCGGCATTGCCGGCGTCGCGCATCGCCCGGTACTTGTCGCCCGTTCGGGCCCAGCGGAACGCCCGCAGGACCCGGCCGCCGTCGAGCGGGGCACCGGGCAGCATGTTGAACAGGGCGAGGACCAGATTGAGGGAGCCGATCACGGCGAGCGTGTAGGACTGCAGGGCGAGTGCTCCGCCGACGAGGACGATGCCGAGCGTCAGGCTCACGAGCGGGCCCGCGACGGCGATGAGACCGTCGGCGCGAGGAGTGGGCGGCTCACGGTCGAGCCGGGCGACGCCGCCGAGGGCCCAGAGGTCGATGGACTGCGTCTGGACGCCGTAGCGGCGTGCAACGAGTGCGTGTCCGAACTCGTGGGCGAGGATCGAGGCGAACAGTGCGCCGGTTGCGGCGACGGCGCCTGCGACGCCGAGCACCTGCGACCAACTGACGCCGAAGAGCAGGGCGATGAAGGCAATGGTCCAGTGGGCGCGGACCGGGATCCCGGCCCAGCGACCGAGGGGGATCGACCCGGTGGACATGATGGGTGGTCACTCTCGTTTCTGTGTGAAGACGTGGATTCGTGCGAACACGTGTTTCAACCGTACGGCGCCGGCCGGTATTCCGGATGTCGTCGTCCTCGTGCGGGCGTACCCGGTCTCGTCAGGATCGACGCTCGAGCACGACGCCGGCACAGTTGCGTCCGCTGGCGCCCCACACGCCGGCACCCGGGAACGTCGCTGCGCCGGTGAGGTACAGGCCGTCCACGGCCGTCTCGTAGCCGGTGAGCTCCGGGTTCGGATTGCGGAACGCCGCCAACGGGCCTCCGGCGAAGCTCGTGGCGTGCCCGGCCGGCAGGTGGAAGTCGCGTTCGTACACGTCCGGAGTCATCGCCCGCCAGTCGACGATCGAGTCGAGCAGGCCCGGCTCGCAGAGTTCGGCGACGAGTTCCAGCCACCGGCGAGGCTCCTTCGAGGTCGCCCAGCCCTCGGGCAGGCCGAACGGTGTGAAGAGCGCCTCGATGCTCAGCACGTGCCGCCCGTCGGGGGCCATCGACGGATCGAGCAACGTCGGCACGTTGAGCAGGAACCCGGGCCGTTGGAGCACGCCGCCCTCGCGCATCAACCGGGCGCCCCGGTCGATGTCGGCGAGCGACGGTGCGATGGCCGTGGTCGGTCCGAGCCCGCCGCCGCCGTGGCGGAGCGCGGGAGGCGCCGAGAGCACGGCATCGATCTTGGACTCGTAGCCGTCGTGGTGAGCGATGTCGCTCCAGCGGCGCACCAGCTCGTCGGCCGACGCCGGCGGATCCTTCAGCCACCGCAGGAACGTGTCGTGCGGGTTGCATGCGGACACCACGACGGGAGCGCTGATCTCCTCGCCGCCGACGAGGGCGACACCGCGCACCCGCTCGCCGTCACAGAGGATCGTGTCGACCGGGCTGCAGGTGCGCAGCACGCCGCCGGCGGCCGTGAACGCGGCGGACAGCGCCGCCGGCACCTGCCCGCTGCCCCCGATCGGGCGGCCCACCGAGGCCACGTGGCGCATGGCGTGGGTGAGCGCCCCGAGCCCGCTGCCGGGCATCTCCGGAGAGATCCCCCACACCATGGGCCCGGTGAGCGCCGCCGGTCCGCGCACGGCCTCGTCGGAGAAGAACGAGCGCAGCACGTCGGCGGCGCTGCGGCGTGACCACCGCAGGATCGTGGGCGCCCCGGCGAGTCGCCGGCGCAGGGCCAACCGGGTGAGGCCGCGCACCGTCGGCGGCTGGGCGGCCGCCTCGAAGATCATCCGCACCGCCGGCATCGCCGCCCGGGCGTAGCGGCGGTAGCCGTCCACCTCGTGGGGGAACGACGCGCCCAGCGAGTCGAGGGTGGCGTCGAGGTCGTGGTGCAGCGACCAGCCACGCTCCACCGACGTCCAGGACCGGTTGTGCTGGCCCGGATCGACGTCGAGGTATCGCAGGCCGTGGTCGGCGAGGCCGAGCTCCTCGATCACGGGCGTGGTGCGGAACGTGAGGTGGTCGCAGTTGCAGATGTTGACGGTCGCCCCGGCGAACTCCTCGCTCGCCGCGGTACCGCCGACGGCGGCGCGAGCCTCCAGCAACAGGGTTCGCATCCCGGCGCGAGCGAGGTAGGCGGCGGCGACGAGGCCGTTGTGTCCGGCTCCGACGACGATGGCGTCGTAGTCGTCGTGACGGCCGTGGTGACGATCTCCGCGTGACCCGCCGGTGGCCGCGGGGGACGAGGCGGCGGGGCGGGTCGGGGGCATCGGCGACAGTGTGCCCCAGATCCGTGACGGCGACGTAACGTGCCGATGTGGCTCTCGTTTCGCGTCGTCTCGCCGATCTCCGCGCTCCCGACCTCGATCGGCTCGTCACGGGGCGCAGCATCGTGGTGCAGCCCCTCGGGGCCGTCGAGCAGCACGGCCCGCACCTGCCGTACAACACCGACCTCCTGATCGCCGAGCGCGTCGCCGAGGCCGCGATCGAGCGGGTGGGCGCCGACCTCGACGTCTGGCTGTTGCCGCCGCTCGCCTACACCAAGTCGAACGAACATGCCTGGTCGCCGGGCACCGTCTGGCTGTCGGCCACCACCCTGCTCGCCGTGCTCGACGACATCGGCCGGTGCATCGCCACCACCGCGGCACGCAAGCTCGTCTTCTTCAACGGCCACGGCGGCAACTCGGCGCTGGTGGGCGTGGCGAACCGTGAGATCCGCCTCGCCCACGGCCTGATGACCTTCCTCGCGCATCCCGGCGTGCCACCCGACCAGGGCGGGGCGTCGGCTGCCGACGAACTGGGGATGGGCATCCACGGCGGCACCGACGAGACGTCGATGATGCTGCACCTCGCCCCGGAACTGGTCGACATGACGGCCGCCACCCGCAACGTGCCCGAGGCGCTCGCCGGCAACCGCTACGTGCGGTTCGGTGGGCCCGTCGGATTCGGGTGGCTGTCGAACGACTTCGGCCCCGACGGCCACATCGGCGACCCCGTGCCCGCCACCGCCGAGCGCGGCGCGCAACTGGTCGCGATGGCCGTCGATGCGTTCGCCGGCGCACTCGCCGAGATCGCCGACTTCGAGCTGCCCACGGCGGGTACCTCCTGATGGCGGGCGAGATCCGGCCCGACGAGCTGCGGGTCGACATCGGCCGTCTGTCGCGGCGCATCGACGAACTGGGCCAGATCGGACGGATCGACGGGCCGAACGGCGAGTGGGGCAATGCCCGTCTGGCCCTCACCGACGAGGACCGGGCCGGCCGTGACCTGGTGGTCGGATGGATGCGCGACCTCGGCCTCGACGTGCGCATCGACGCCATCGGCAACGTCGTGGCGACGCGTGCCGGCAGCGACCCCGACCTCGCCCCCGTGATGTGCGGGTCGCACATCGACACCGTCGGCACCGGCGGCCGCTTCGACGGGAACCTCGGCGTGCTGGCGGGGCTGGAGATCGTGGAACTCCTCGACGAGCACGGGATCCGTACACGGCGGCCGTTCCAGGTGGCGTTCTTCACCGACGAGGAGGGCTCGCGGTTCGCTCCCGACATGCTGGGCAGCCTCGTCTTCGTCGGCGGGATGCCGCTGGAGGAGGCGCTGGACGTCACCGCCGCCGACGACCACTCCCGGCTCGGCGACGAACTGGTGCGCATCGGCTACGCCGGCCCGGTGCCGTGCCCGACCGCTACGCCGCCCCACTACTTCGTGGAACTGCACATCGAACAGGGTCCGATCCTGGAGGACGAGGGCATCACCATCGGCGTCGTGGAAGGCGTGCAGGGGATCTCCTGGACGGAGGTGTCGATCGAGGGCCGCTCGGCCCACGCCGGCACCACACCGATGCGACTCCGCCGCGACCCCGCCTACTGCGCCGGCGCCCTCGCCACGTTCGTGCGTGACGTCACACGCCGTCTCGGTGGCGACCAGGTGGGCACCGTCGGCCGGATCGACGTGTATCCGAACCTGGTCAACGTGGTGCCCTCGAGAGTGGTCGTGGCGGTCGATCTGCGCAACACCGACGATCGTGTGCTGCAGGCGGCCGAACGCCTGCTGCACGGCTACCTCGACGATCTCGCCGCCGACGAGGGCGTGGAGATCACCACGAGATCACTGGCGCGGTTCGAGCCCGTCACGTTCGACGCCGCGATGGTCGACCGGGTGGAGCACGTCGCCCGCCGTCTCGGCCACAGCTCCCGCCGGATGTCGAGCGGCGCCGGCCACGACGCCCAGATGCTCGCGAGGATCTGTCCGACGGCGATGGTCTTCACGCCCAGCGTGGCCGGCCTCAGCCACAACATCGCCGAGTTCACCGAGCCCGACGACGTCGAGGCCGGCGCGAACGTGCTGCTGCAGGTGCTCCTCGAGCAGCTGGAGCCGGCGACGTGACCGCGGACGGGATGCCGCGGTTCGATCTCGTGACCATCGACTCGCCGGCACCAGACCGGGCGGCGGAGTTCTGGGCGGCGGCGGCCGGCCTGCACGAGGTGGAACGCGAAGACGGCGACCGCTGGATCGTGCTCGCCGACGGCGACGGCCGCCGCCGCCTCGGCATCCAGCGCGGGGTCGTCCGGCCCGGCTCGGTCCAC
>Ga0102932_1001485_pt1 | contig 12199 bp, 8 predicted proteins | sample SalPonR1_C_D2_MG_FD_78212 | JGI IMG/M metagenome (GOLD analysis project Ga0102932, IMG submission 78212) | Salt pond soil microbial communities from South San Francisco under conditions of wetland restoration - Salt Pond MetaG R1_C_D2_MG | ecosystem: Environmental > Aquatic > Marine > Intertidal...
CCAGCGACGCGGATCGTCAGCGCAGGAGCCTGCGTTTCGTGCGCGACAGTTTCGGTAAGTTTCAGGCATCGTTTGAGCACGCGGTGTCTGGTCGGAATACGATAAGGTGGTCACGCTCAGAGGGCACGACCGACAATAATGAAACGGTATGAGTCGCCTTTTTTAGCAGCAGTGTGATCCGCAAAGAAGCTCCGCACGTTGATCGAACACCCGTGCGGTGCGATTGCCTTCGCGTCCTCAGCATCAACGATTGGGTCCGAACGATCCGGAATGTAGAGTGCAGGCCACATGGCGAGGACGTGTGCAGATGTCCCCTTCGGCGGGTGAGGATCCCCTGCTGCATGTGTTCCGTGCCGAGGCATTTCAGTTAGGCCACCTAAGACGGGCAGCGGCACTACGACAGCGGGCCAACCAATAACAATCAGGCAACTCGCCAAAAAGGTTCATCTATTGTAGCCTTGCTGGCTGGTGTTTCCCAGTCATTTTTCGATTCACTGGCGGCGAACCGCCACCTTTTCAAGAAAATCCAACGCATGAAACGCATTCGGAACTTTTGCATCATCGCTCACATCGATCATGGCAAGTCGACTTTGGCGGATCGCTTGATTCAGGCCTGCGGTGGCGTGACGCAGCGCGAGTTCCACGATCAGATGCTCGATTCCATGGATATCGAACGTGAACGGGGGATCACTATCAAGAGCAACACGATCACACTCGCCTACACCGCACCGGACGGCGAGGCGTATCAACTAAACTTGATCGATACGCCGGGGCACGTCGACTTTTCCCACGAAGTCCGACGCTCGCTGATGGCTTGCGAAGGGGCGCTGATGGTCGTGGACGCTTCCCAGGGGGTTGAAGCGCAAACGGTGGCCAACCTTTATCTTGCTTTGGAGTACGACCTGGAACTGCTGCCGGTGATCAACAAGATCGACCTGCCGGCCGCCGATGTCGATCGAGTGCGTGAGGAAATCGACTCCGATCTGGGGCTCGATCCGTTTGCCGCGATTCCCGTGTCGGCGAAAACGGGCGAAGGTATTGAGAACGTCTTGGCGGGAATCGTCGCCAACCTTCCGGCTCCCAAAGGTGACCCCACGGCACCGCTCAAGGCGCTCGTCTTTGACGCCCACTTCGATAAATATCGCGGTGTCATTCTGCAGTGCCGAGTTATGGAAGGCACTATGAAAAGCGGAGATACGATCCACTTTATCCATGGTGGACGTGACTACAAAGTGGACGAATTGGGATACAACCAGTTCAAGCTGATTCCGCAAAAAGAGCTGACTGCCGGAGAAGTGGGATATGTCGTCGCTGGCGTCAAGAGCGTTCAAGATATCGAAGTTGGCGATACCGTAACGCTGCTCGATCGCCAAGCCTCCGACCCAATCCCCGGCTACCAGAAAGCCAAGCAGGTGGTCTTCTCCTCGGTCTATCCGATGAGCACCGATGAATACCAAGACCTGACCAAGGCGCTCGAAAAACTGTCGATCAACGACGCGGCACTAACCTACGAAAAAGACAGTTCGGCGGCACTAGGCTTTGGCTTTCGTTGCGGCTTCCTCGGCTTGTTGCACTTGGACGTGATCCAAGAACGATTGCAAAGAGAGTTCGATCTGGGGCTTGTCATTTCCGCCCCTTCGGTAAAGTACCACCTGTCGCTAAGCGACGGCACAACGATTGAGGTCGACAATCCGAGCAACTGGCCCGACGCGACTAACATCGAATCGGCCACGGAACCGTATATCAAAGCCTCCATCCTCACACCCGAGGAATTCGTCGGCCCGGTGATGGAGCTGTGTCGCGAACATCGTTCGGAGAGCCAGACGATGAATTATTTGTCTGCCGGCCGCGTCGAGGTGAGCAGCGAAATGCCGCTTGGCGAAGTCCTGTTCGACTTCTACGGCAAGCTGAAAATGATCACGCGAGGTTACGGTTCTTTTGATTATGAACCGATCGAATATCGCAAGACCGATGTCGTGAAAGTCGACATTTTGGTCAACAAAGAACCAGTTGATGCGCTGTCCTATTTGGTGCACCGCGACAAAGCAAGGTCGCGGGCACTGCATTATTGCGAACAGTTGGCCGAAGCGATTCCACGCCATCAATTCAAGATTCCCATTCAAGGCGCCATCGGTGGCTCCATCATCGCTCGTGCAACCATCCAACCCTATCGCAAGGACGTGACCGCCAAACTGTACGGGGGCGATGTCTCACGAAAGAAAAAACTGCTTGAGAAACAAAAGAAGGGCAAAGCCAAGATGAAGCAGTTCGGGAATGTCAACATTCCGCAAAAGGCCTTCGTCTCGGTGCTGCGGGCCGACAAGGATTAGGCACGCCCGATGAAGCACACTGGCCAAACAACAGCGGCTCCGCACTGGCTGCTGCCAGTGACTCTGCGCGGTCGCGGCAAAGCGTTTGTTGCAGTCGGACGAATCGTGTATCCTGATCATGACAACGTGCCGCCCGCCAAACGCTGGGCAACGTTGTGGCTCCCACCCGCTGCCGCCATTGGCTACCTCCCTCTCCTGAATTTCCGCGGTGTCGCCCGCTCCCGTCGGTCGATGCCGCTCCCGCCTGTCGATTCGGATGTTGATCTTGACTATGCGATTCGCATCATGCGCCACGCTTGTGTGTCTGCTGGTCTGCAATGCTGACACCGGCAAGAGTGCCTCCGCCGCGTCGCCCGAATTCGAACAGGTGCCCGAATTCGAACAGGTGGTGGCCCCGCTGCTTCAGACGCATTGCTCCGGCTGCCATGGCCCAGAAGAACAGCAGGCGGGCGTGCGACTGGATAACCTGTCTCCCAACTTGAGCGAAGATCGAGCTGCCGCGGAGCAATGGCAGGAAGTGCTCAACGCGTTGAACTCCGGCGAAATGCCTCCCGAAGGCGAACCGACCCTCTCCGCGGATCAGCACCAGGCAATGACGCAGTGGATTTCTTTCGCCATCGAACATGCAGTCGATGCTCAACGGTCCACCGGAGGCCGCACCGTACCGCGACGGCTGAACCGGTCGGAATACCAGCAGACGATGACCGATCTGCTGGGACTGAAGATGGATTACACGCGCGATCTGCCACCCGATGCGGTCTCTGCGGAGGGCTTCTTGAACAATGCCCAGTCCCTGCAAATGTCGGCCTTGCAGTTGGAGGTGTACTTGGCCACGGCCCGCCGCGCACTCGAGCGAGTCATCGTCAGTGGCCCCCCGCCGCCCGTCTTCGAATCCACCTTTACCGAAAGCAATGTGCGGGGTTGGTTGGGAAACGTTCAGCGAGCCAATCGCTTGGGGCGCCAGCAGGCGTTTTTGGCAACGATGGTGAAGGACTATCCCGAACAGGGAGCGTTCGAAATACGCGTTGACTTGGAAGCTGAGCTGAAGCCCAAGACCGGCTTTCCCCTGCTGGAATTGTCCGTCGGCTATCGCCCCGATACCAAAATCTTATTTCGAACGGTCGACGTTGTGGAAATCGATTCGGCGGAAGAGCAGACGCTTGAATTTCGCGGACGGATCGAGAACCATCCACTGCCAGTCCGCGGGCAGGGCAAGTATCCGGGGTTGGTGATTCGAGCCCGCAATCTTTATGACGATGGTTCCCCACGCCCCAAAGCCGAAAAAGGCAAAGGCAAAAACAAGGTTTATCCCGACGAGCCCCATCTGCCAACGATCACGATCAAGTCGGTGCAGTTCACAGGGCCGGTTTACGAACAGTGGCCTCCGGCGATCCACCGACGCATTCTGTTCGAATCCGAGCTACAAGAAACCGACGAATTGGCTTACGTGACGGAGGTGCTGACCCGGTTCATGCGACGTGCCTATCGTCGTCCGGTAAAAGCAGACGAGGTCGATCGGGTGGTCGAGTTCTTTGTTTCGATTCGCGATCAGTTTCCCACGTTTGAAGAGTCAATTCGCGAATCATTGGCGATGGTCTTGATTCGGCCGGAATTCCTTTATCTGCTCGAACCGGCAGGCGATCAGAAACGACCGCTGAACGATTGGGAATTGGCTTCACGGCTCTCCTATTTTTTGCATGGCTCGATGCCCGACTCGCCATTACGCGAAGCCGCCGACGCTGGCCGTTTGCGTCAGCCCGAGTTGTTGGCGAAGCAGGTCGAACGATTGCTCGATGACCCGCGTGCTGATCGGTTTATCGAGCCATTCGTCAACCAATGGCTGTGGCTCGACCGGCTTGATCGCGTCGCGGTCGACCGTAACGCCTACCCGCAAGTCGACGAGTCATTAAAAGCAGAAATGCGGCGCGAGACCGAGCAGTTTTTCGAGCACCTGATCGCTGAAGATCAAAGCGCCCTGAATCTGCTCGATTCCGAATTTACGATGCTGAACCAACCGCTCGCCGAACACTACGGCGTCCCAGGCATCTATGGTCGACGGTTTCGAGCGGTGCCACTGCCACCGGAACTGCACCGGGGCGGGCTGTTGGGTCAAGCGAGTGTGCTGTTGAGTCATTCGACCGGTGCGGAATCCCATCCGATCCGACGGGCCGTTTGGATTCGTGATCGCCTGCTAGACGATCCGCCGGCTCCGCCACCGCCCGATGTCCCATCCTTGGAGGAAGCCGACCCCAAGTTCCTAAAGTTATCGGTGCGTGAACAGTTAGAGATGCATCGCGAATCCAAGGCTTGCGCCAGTTGCCATCGTGATCTCGATCCTTGGGGATTGGCGTTGGAAAACTTTGATGCGGTTGGCTTGTGGCGAGATGCGTTCCGGCCTGCCAAAGGAAAGTCAAACGAAGCCCAACCGGTCGACTCCACCGTCGTGTTGGCCGATGACAGTCAGATCGATGGCGTCGATGGCCTGAAGAAGTATTTAATAGCGAACCGAAGCGATGCCTTTGCCCGTTCGCTGGTATCGAGGTTGCTGACCTACGCGTTAGGCAGGCGTTTGGAACTGAGTGACCGCCCAGACATCGACCGCTTGACGGATCAATTCATGCAGGATGACTACCGTTTGCGTCGATTGATTCAAAATATTGTTGCCTCCCCAACTTTCCAAACGAAATAACGTTAGGCCCCCAGGAGAAACACCATGGCTGCGAAATCTTGGCACCTTGATCGACGCGCGTTTTTGATGGGAACCGGCGTCTCGTTGGGGCTACCGTGGCTGGAGTGCATGGCCGGACCGGCACCCCAACCGCAACGCGAGCAACCGCGCCGCTTGGCTGCGATGTACTTTGGGTTCGGTGTCAGCCTGCCCAAGGAGGATGGCGATCAGGCGAAATGGCGCTGGTTTCCGGAGGGCGAAGGCCGTGACTTTCAGTTCAACGAAAGCCTCAAACCGCTCGAGAACTTTCGAGAAAGCTTGACCGTGCTGGGTGGTTTGTCGCATCCCAACGGTCGCAAAATGGGCGGCCACGATACGGGAGACACCTTTCTGACCGGGGCGCTGCTGAACAACGAGTTCTTGCAAAATACCGTCTCCCTCGACCAAGTCGCCGCGCAGGCTTCACACGACCAGACCCGATTCGCATCGATGGTGCTGTCGACCGACGGCGGGGTGGGCGAACCCACGCGATCGAGCACACTGTCGTACAGCGACCGAGGTCGACCGATTCCGGCCCTGAATCAACCTCAGCAAATTTTCGATCGCTTCTTTGGCGTTGGAGATGCCGATTCGATTGCCCAACGAAGACGCTTGCAGAGTGCATCGTCGATGCTCGATCGCGTGCTGGAAGATTCGCACTCGCTGCAGCGGAAGTTGGGAAAGCAGGATCGTGAAAAATTTGACGAATACCTTTCTTCGGTTCGCCAAATCGAACAGGGTGTCGAGCGGTCACAGCGTTGGCTGGAAATTCCTCGTCCGGAACTTCGTGATGAAGAACGCGAGATGCTGAATCTGCGTTCGGACGACCAAGCCCCGCTGGCATTCGTGCGCACCATGTACGACTTGATCTACTTGGCGTTCCGTACCGATTCCACACGCGTGGCGACTTACCAGATCACCAACATGGCGGACGCTTCCTCCAAAGCCGGGAAGTTCCCACAGTTGGAAGGTTTTAAGGAATCCCTACATGGGCTGGCTCATGGCTGGAACAAACCCGAGGGGGCGGAAAAACTAGGTCAGTGGGACCGGTTCATGGCTGAGCAATTCGCGTACTTTCTAGAACGGCTCGCCTCGGCTGAGGAAGAAAATGGTTCGGTGCTCGACAATTCAGTCGTCCTGTATGGCAGCAGTAACAGCAACACGCATAACAATACCAATTACCCGCTGCTGCTGGCCGGTGGCAGTCAACTCGGTTTGCAACACGGGCGCTACCTGAAGTTCTCCGCCGATGTTCCGCTGTCCAATCTTTACGTCACGATGCTGAACTGCGTCGGTGCGGATAGCGATCAATTCGCCGACAGCACGGGAGAATTGGCCGTGCTCGGGCGACGCGGCGCATAAAGCCAAGCGGCTAAGCAGGCAGGCAGGAGTCATCCGGTTAAATGAGCCGCCTTGGCGATAGCCGCGGTTCCTGGATTTAACCGTAGCTATCGCCAAAACGGCTAAACAGAGTTCCGCGGAATCATTCCTACTAACCTGCTTAATGGACTGGATCACTCCTGCTTACCGGTTCGCGGTGGCGGACGGTCAGTGATCTTCCTTGGACTCAATGGTCACATTGGGCGGCACGTCGCCGGGGTGCTTGGTTTCGAGCGCATCTCGCAGCATGTCTTGCTCGACAACTTTTTCGCCTAACCGCTCGGAAGATTGCTCGAGCTCTCGTGCCCTTGGCTCCGGTGTATCTTCCTGTGCTTCCTGCTGTTCGCTGAGAACCTCAGCCAGGCAAGACGACGAGATCAAACCGTGCTCGGCGGCATGTCGTGCCATGGCAAAACTATCGCCGGCAAGCATCAAAGTGCTACCAGCCGACACCACCTGTTTCGCCAATTCCTCGATCGCACGCACTCGCTCGGCTGAGTGGCTGACGTTCCGGATATAAACCGCCTCCACCCGACCGGGATGTTCGTGGACCACCTGTGCGTAAATCTCCGGATCGTGCTGGCCACTGTCGCCGATCAGCACAAAAGGCAGGTCTCGATAGAGATTCAACATATCGCGAATCAAATCCAGCTTGTGATCTTCCGCACGTGGCGGCAGAGGACGCTGAATCGACATGCCCCACTCTCGCAGAAACAGTATCGGTCCGACGGGAATCTGATGCAGCCGAAAAAACTCCTGCAGGATTTCGTAGATACTCCACGGGCCGCGCGAGACATAGAGCATCGGATTAAGCTGCGTCTGCGAAGGACCTCGGTGCAAGGCACGATACAGCGCGGCGACGCCGGGAAACGCAACACGACTCTTGGGCCCCAGCACAAACAGACGCCACATCATCTTCAGCTTGTTGACGACTCCCGTAAACATCACCGTGTCATCGATGTCGCTGATAATCACGCGGCGGGCTTCGGCAGGCGGAACGAAGACCTGGCCTTGCACTTTGGCTCCCAGGTTATTGGCAAATTTTATGGGCTCGACTAACTCCAAATCGACCGCATGCCATTGCTTGCTCGGATCCGGTTGCCTGAGCGGCCGTAGACGCACCTGAAAGTAACCGTCTCGGTCGGTCTGAACCCGAGTGGTCGCGTTGTCGGTCGCCGAACCTTGTCCAAACTGTGCCACCAACACGCCGTTACGTATGCCTCGTCGGAACACGCGCCGAACCACATCCAACAGGTCGCGGCGAGGAAAAGAAGCACGCCAGCGAAACCCCAGTCTGGGCTGGCGGAATACTCGGCCCATCAGGAAAAACTCATTCGTCGATCCGTACCCTCGATAGGGCTGAATCAGCACGCCTCCACTGCCCCGATCCTTTTTCACCGGGCGCGCGATCACATGCGCCACGCGGCGCACCAATCGTTTACTGGCTTGATAAGTACCTCGTACGTTGATCGACATCCTAACTGCGGTTTTTAGCTGGAAACGGTTGGCTGCAAGAAAACACGAAGGCGCAAGGAAGCCGCAAACGCCAAGCCGAAAACGCGATCTCTCCAACACGATGCCAATGAAAGGGGAACCGACGAGCCGCTAGCAGGTCGCACGAAAGCCCGATGACGCGGGGCTTCCTTAGCGTCCTTTCCTGCTTTTGGGCGGCCAATGGCGTGCGATGCGCCAAGGTGATCGCTGACATGCCAAGTAGATGCACCGGGGCTGCCTTTGGCGGCGAGCCACGAAGTTTTCCACCGGTGATTTGGAATGAAAACTGCAGGTGAATAGTCATCGATGTAGCAAGACACTGAAACCCATTGCTGAAAACGCTACGACTAAAAATCTGATCGGTGTTTTGACTTCGCAGGACCTTGGCTAACGAGTCAATGGAAAACGGGAATCGAAAAGCATCGCCCCCCCATCGAGAACAATTTGATGAATCAAAAGAGATCGGAATCAGAAGACAAGCTGGACGACTGGATCGACGAAGCGGGACGCGAATCGTTTCCAGCGAGCGATCCGCCGGCTTATACTCCTGGTGTAGCCGCGCCCATTACGACGGCAGCCCGTCCGCTGGAACCCGAACAAAATCCAGCGCAGCCAAGTGGAGTGCGGATTATCGGAGTCTACGGCAGTTCGCAAAATGACCGCCCCAGCCCTACCGAACCGCAGTGGGAAAATTTTTCCGCTTTGGCTAGCTGGGGTGTGCTTGCCGTAGCAGCCACTGCCGGTGTTCTGGCTGCTGGTTGGTTGATCCGTGCATGCGCCAATCGCCGCTAGGCGCGGTGCTTTCGTCGAACGAGTTCGCTAGCGGTGTGTTGATTTTAACCAAAATGATGGGCAAAGCTTAGCCGGTCGGGCGTTAACCCCGGTTCTCTGTTGACGAAACCGTGGCTAACGCCAAAACGGCTAATTAAATCGACAGCCCGCTAGCCCGGATTATTGATAACCCAACTCGTAAGCGAGGGAACACCGATAAATCCCTCGCTCACGGATCGGGTTACCAAAAGCAGCCTGCTAAACAAGGCATTGAAGCAAGTCCAATCCGGGAAGACAGTTGCGGCGTCCCTAGTCATTCACGTGAATAATCCGGGCTAGCGCCGCGCATTTCACGATCGCACAACTAATTCACGATCGCACAAGAAGTTGACGATCGCAGAACCACGGTCAGCCTTCCAGGCTGACCTTGTAGCTTCCAACGCGAAGCGACGGCTGCGAAACCCTACGCCAGAACTTCGTGGACCACTCGCGCTTCTTCCACTCCGGTCAAACGGGAATCGAGCCCCTGATATTTGACGGTGAATCGTTTGTGGTCGATCCCGAGTGTATGCAGGAGAGTGGCATTGAAATCGTTGATGTGGACCGGATCCTCAACGATGTTGTAGCTATAGTCGTCGGTGAGGCCGTAATCGAAACCCCGTTTAAAGCCACCGCCAGCGATCCAAGTCGTAAAGCAACGTCCGTGGTGATCGCGTCCGTGACTGTCGGCGGTCAGTTTACCTTGGCTGTAGATCGTGCGTCCAAATTCACCACCAAAGACCACTACCGTGTCGTCCAGCATGCCCCGTTGTTTGAGATCCTTGACCAGCGCAGCGGCCGGTTGGTCCACACTTTGACAGTTCTTGCGAAGCTCCTTCGGCAAGTTCCCATGCTGGTCCCAACCGCGATGGAAAAGTTGCACAAACGGAACGCCCCGTTCGGCCATGCGTCGGGCCAAGATACAATTCGCCGCGAAGGTGCCAGGTTTGCGAGCGTCGGGACCATACAGTTCGAGAGTACTCTCCGATTCGGACTGCATGTCCATCAAGTCGGGGACCGAAGTTTGCATCCGGTAAGCCATTTCATACTGTGCGATGCGTGCCTGAATCTCGGGATCGCCGACATCCTGAAAACGCGTCGCATTGAGTTCCGCAATGCCATCGAGCATCGTCCGCCGCATCTCGGCGGAGATGCCTGACGGGTTGCCCAAATAGAGCACCGGATCGCCGCCGCTACGGAACTGCACGCCCTGATGCTTCGAAGGCAGAAAACCGCTTCCCCACAACCGGGAAAACAACGCTTGCCCCGGCTTGGCACCGACCGAAATCATGGTCACGTAAGCCGGTAAGTTTTCGTTGGGGCTGCCCAAGCCATAACTCAGCCAAGAACCCATGCTCGGTCTGCCCAGTTGCTGCGTACCGGTGTTGATGTAGGTCATCGCCGGGTCGTGATTGATCGCCTCGGTGTTCATCGTGCGGATGATTGTCATCTCATCCACAATCGACGCCGTGTGCGGCAGCAGGTCGCTGTTCACCCACGTTCCCCGCTCGCCATAACGATCAAACGTAAACATTGGCGCAACGCAGGGAAACGTCGCTTGACCGCTAGACATGCCGGTTAACCGCTGACCGTTTCGAATCGATTCGGGCAATTCGGTGCCGTGGATGTCACGCAGCGCGGGCTTGTAATCGAACATGTCGATATGGCTTGGCCCGCCCGCCATGAACAGATAGATAATTCGCTTGGCCTTGGGAGCGAAGTGCGGTAGATCCGGCAAGCCCGGATTGGCAGCCGAGCGGGTTGGAGCGGCAGACGCCTGACGGTCGGCCTGCATCAGCGACGCCAGCGCGGCGGCACCCAAGCAACCGCGCCCGCGGGCGAGCAGTTGCCTGCGGGTCATTTGCAGTTCGTAATGTTCGGTCGGATTCATTGGATTGCCAAATTCATTCTCGGGTCAAAGTTTCGTCTAGGTTCAAAATCGCACTGGCAACGATCGTCCAGGCGGCATGGGTTGCGGGCGCGAGCGATTCGTCGCGAGCCGCTTCGCCGATTTTGAGCAGCTCGGTCGCCGATGCCGGATCGGCTTGGTAACGCTCCGTCGCCGAATTTAGCATCTGACGAAGAACGGCACGTTCGTCGGCTTTTGGTCGTCTTGCGGTGGCAAGCCGAAACCCGGCTTCGATCCGCTGATCGTCGCTCAAACCTTCCAACTGCAACAGACGCTGTGCGAAATGCCGAGCCGCTTCAACGAACTGCGTGTCGTTGAGCGTGACCAGAGCTTGCAGCGGAGTATTCGTGCGGGCTCGACGGATGATGCACTTTTCGCGAGTCGGCGCATCAAAGATTTGCATCGCGGGGGGCGGTGCGGAGCGTTTCCAGTAGGTGTACAGACTTCGGCGATACAGTGCCTCGCCATGATCCTGCTTGAACTTCGGATTGCCACCCAAACCGACTTCCGCCCATAAACCGGCCGGCTGATAAGGTTTGACGCCGGGGCCCCCGAAATCGTCTACCAACAAACCGCTGATCGCCAGTGCCGAATCACGGAGGAACTCGCCTTGCAGCCGAAAACGCGCCCCACGCGACAACCAGCGGTTTTGCGGGTCAACGCGATAAGCTGCGGGGCCCACGTGCGAACTTTGTCGATACGTTTCCGACATCACGATCTGTTTGAGCGTGCGTTTGATGTCCCAGCCATGTTCGCGAAAGTCAACCGCCAACCAATCCAACAGCTCCGGGTGCGAAGGGAACTCGCCCTGCGCGCCGAAGTCTTCTGGCGTGGTCACCAGACCGTTCCCGAACAGCATCTGCCAATAGCGGTTCACAGCGACGCGGGCGGTCAGCGGGTGATCCTCACGGAACAACCACTGCGCCAATCCCAAACGGTTTGGCCCCATACCGCTCGAGGGCGCATCATCGGGAATCGGAGGAAGTACCGCCAGCGTCCCCGCGGTGACTTTCTGGTCCGTTGGCGAGTCGTAAGCGCCGCGGCTGAGCACAAATGTTTCGCGAGGTTTGCCCATGTCGCCCATCACCATTACGGTCGTGAGTGGTTTCTTGAGCGTTTCGATTTTCGCGGCCAGCGAAGCGATCTGTTTTTGCAGTTCTTGGTACTCGGCGTTTTCCGTGGTCAAGTAGTATTGCCGCAAGGCTTGGCGTTGGGGTTCGGTGCGGTCCGCCGGTGCAACGGCAAGCATCGTTTGCAGGTGCGAACTGTCGGCCAGCATCTTGATTTCCGTAGCGGTCAGCTCGCGCTGGAAAACCTGGACTTCATCGATACTGCCACGCAGCGCCGATCCGCCGTGTCGACTGCCGATGAGCAGCGATTTGGGGGTTTGCATCGTTTCGGTCAAACCGTCTTGTTCGATCGTCCATTCCCATGGTTCTCCATCGACATAGATTCGGATGCCCGCCGCCTTGGAGGAACCATCGTAGGTGGCGAAAACGTGTTGCCATTTATCGGGTGCGAGTCGTTTTTTGGTTTTGACTTTGATCGCGTTGCCGGGCCAGTTATGAA
>Ga0102932_1001487_pt1 | contig 12183 bp, 10 predicted proteins | sample SalPonR1_C_D2_MG_FD_78212 | JGI IMG/M metagenome (GOLD analysis project Ga0102932, IMG submission 78212) | Salt pond soil microbial communities from South San Francisco under conditions of wetland restoration - Salt Pond MetaG R1_C_D2_MG | ecosystem: Environmental > Aquatic > Marine > Intertidal...
AACGGCGAACACCGTAACGCATGCCATTACTCATGGTATTGATCGCCCCGGCGCCCGGGGAAACGCTGATCAGTACGGCCGCAACAAGGAAAGTCAGCCAGGCCGTCAGTGACATAGATTACGCTCCCAAAAGCGTAAAGGGATACACGCTACAGCCCAAGAAGGCAAGGGGTGAGAGGCATGCATGCCGGCCAGCGTTGAGGATGGCTGGCATGCAGTTCAGATTATTGGAAACAGTCGGCAGCGTAATGCGTCATGCTACCTGCTCAAGGGGCGAACCAATACGATCCAGCCAGTGTTGCCGTTCGCTGGCAAGCTCATCTGTTAAAGCAAAGCCCTTCACCTGACGGTGCCTGTCAATAAAGATGGCTCTTAGCCCGGTTTGAGTGTGTTCAATCCGCCAATCACCATCGAGGTTCGGGGGAGGAGGCTGCACAGTCACCGGACAAGCTGGTGTTTTCACAATCACAGGCATCAAAGGGTACTGAGCCATGGTAGGGCGCCCGAGCAAACCGTCTGCCAAGGCTGGAATACCGGCATTTATCGGTGCAAGATAAGGCAGTAGCTGGCCGTTGATCTCTGCGCAATCGCCGATTGCGAACACATCCGGCAAGTTTGTCCTTAATCCTGCGTTGATTTTCACCCCAAGATTGATTTCCGCCCCTGCTGCTGCTGCCAGTTCAGTTCGGGCTTTCAGGCCGACGGCAGACAGAACAAGATCGGTTTCAAGTTCGGTGCCATTTTCAAGAGCGAGGACATAGCCTTTCCCTCTCTTTTTGACTGAGCTGACTGTCGTGTTGAAATGCCAGCCAACTCCTCTATTCCTGAGACGATCCTGAAGGTGATCGCCGATTTCTCTTGGGATCAATCTGTCCATGGGCCAAGGTGACAGCCCGATTACATCAACCACGATTCCGGCATTGATAAGGTCATTCGCAAACTCGCAGCCAATCAAACCGTTGCCAATAATGCTGACACGTTTCGCCCCTTGTAGTTGCTCCCGGAAAAACCGATAGTCCTGAAGATCATTTACACTGACGACATCCCCCGCACCATCCCCTGCCAGCGGCAGGCGTACAGGCGCAGCTCCCAGGGCGAGAACAATTTTGCTGTACACCTGTTTTCCGACGGCCGTGGAGACTGTCTTGTTTTTAGGATCGATTGCTGAAACCCGGCAGTGTGAATAAACGCGAATATTGAGTCTGGCTTCCAATTCCAGAGGTGTTTCGGACACCAGTGCCTCCGCGAGCTTATCCCGAGCTAGCGCAGTGGACAGTCCAGGCTTTGAATACTGATGACCATCGTCGGCCGTAAACATGACGATAGGCACATTTAGATCCCGCTGTCGCAAAGCTTCTGCCAGACCATATCCAGCATAGCCTGTGCCGATAATAACAATGGGAGCCTCTTTCGGTTTTATGTTCTGAGCCGGAGCTTCTGTCTTTGCAGATTGGGGTAGTTCTATCATCTGAAAATCAGACTTACCTACCAGACAGTCGGGACATTGCCAGTCATCTGGCACGTCTTCCCAACGCGTACCCGGGGGGATTCCATCGGCGGGCCAGCCTTTGGCCTCGTCATAAATCAATCCGCAGACAACACATAGCCATTTTTTCATGATTAGGCTCCACTCTTTGTATTCTGAATCGCAGCAATTCTGGGCCGGCGAACCGGCTGCTTGCTATTTACTATCTGGTTACCCGGATGGCGACATTTTTGGTTCGTACGTAGCTGTAAAGCGCTTCCTGTCCTTTTTCGCGCCCATAGCCCGATAAGCGATTGCCTCCAAATGGGGTTTCAATGCCGCCAGCAAACCATTCGTTTACAAAAACCTGTCCGGCATCGAGGGCCTGAGAGGCGCGCATTGCAAGGCTTATGTCCTGGGTGAAAACACCCGCGACGAGGCCATAATCGGTCCCATTCGCCAGTTCGTAAGCCTCCTGCTCACTCTCAAAGGGCGTGATGGCGATTACCGGGCCGAACACCTCGTCACGGAACAGGCCCATGCTCGGTTTCACATCGGCAAATACCGTAGGCTGGATAAATGCCCCTGGCAGGTTTTCGACGGCTGTACCCCCACAGACCAGTCGGGCGCCGTCCTCCAGGGCTTTATGGCAGATGGTAAGAATGGTGTCGCGCTGCTGCATGGAAACAACCGGCGTGAGGTCCGGATTTTCGTTACCTGGACCAATACTAAGGCTTGAGGCAAGTTGGGCGACTCTGCTGACCACTTCGTCGTATACGTCCTGCTGAACCAGAAGCCGGGACATGGCTGAGCAGACCTGGCCGGCGTTAAAGAAAATGCCCCAGCGAACACTGTCGACCAATTGGTCCAGGTCTGCATCGGCGAATACCACAGCTGCAGACTTGCCGCCAAGTTCCATAACGCATGGCACGGCGTTTTCTGCGGCGCTGCGCATGATGGCCTGGCCTGTGGGAACCGAACCGGTAAACACAATCTGATTGGTTTCCTTATGAGACACAAGAGCAGCTCCAATCTGCCGCCCTGGGCCTGCAAGCACGCTCAGGGCGCCTTTGGGCAGTCCGGCACGTTCACAGGCAGAGGCAAGCAGTGTGATGGCTAGTGGCGAAAGCTCCGGCGATTTGACGATCACGGCGTTGCCAGCGGCCAGTGCCGGGGCAAGGGAACGCGCGCAGATTGAAACGGGGAAGTTCCAGGGAACGATCTGTACCGAGATGCCTTGAGGTTCGTAAACCGTAAAGTCGATGTAGTCCTCTCCGAGAGGAATGGACTTACCCTCGATTTTGTCGGCGATACCTGCGTAGTACTCGAAGTACCGGGCAGCTTCTTCAAATTCGCTTCGGGCGTCGTTAACAGATTTACCGTTCTCGCGAGACGCCAGTGCCGCACCTTGCTCGACCAGGTTGCGTATTTCCTGGCCAATGCGATACATCAGCTCTGAGCGCGTGCTTGGTCGCTGGCGACTCAGTAGTCCCGCTTTAACGCAGTCGCGGGCGGCTCGCATGGCGTCTTCGGTGTCGGCCAAAGTTGCACTGGCGATGGTGGCAAACGCCTGGTTGGTTGCAGGGTCCAGTACTTGGATGCGGTCCTCACTGTCCCGCCACTCGCCTCCGATAAAATTGAGCCAGTGGTTATTGTCGTTGCTCAGCATGTTCATGTCCTTACTCCGTGACTTCTGACCCGGTTTGGTCCCGGGTCGGTCTGTTGGTCGGATCAGCCGTTGCTAATAGAGGCATACTTGGTTGCGACCCAGCCATGAAAATGATGGGTCGGGCCATCCAGCACCGGTGAGAAAACGCCACCGGTAAACCCCGGTGATTGCCTGCCGGCTTGCATGCCCTCTACTGCGAAGACGTCTTCACCGAACACAACTTTCCATGCTTCCAACTGGGAATGGCGACACGCGGCGTATGCATCACCGCACGCTTCCTCAGTCACGTAGAATAAACGCAGGTTCTCAACAGTGACGTCTTTTTTCCGGGGTTCCAGGATGATCGCGAAGAAGTGGTCAGCCTGCATGCCGAGCATCACGTTGGGGTACAGGGATATGTATTCGGCTTGGCGCAGCCGGTCTTCAGGCCAGTTGGAGAATCGTGGCAAACGGGTTCCGGCTACATCCGACAGATTGTAGGTATAGCTGCCTTGGCCGGACATGTCTTCGTTGACTATCAGGTTGTAGTGTTGGTCCAGCGGTGAATAGGTATTGAGGCTGGGGTGAACCCAAGGCAGGTGGTAGGCCTCGCAATAATTTTCAATGGCCAGTTTCCAGTTACAATTCACCTCCAGCTGCATTTGGCTGCCGTTGGGGGCTATGTGCAGATTATTCCAGCCATCTTTGCCGCAAAAGTCACTCCAACGCTCTACCAGTGGTTCGATATGCTCATCGAAAGGCTTGGCATCGCCGGAAAGATTGATAAATACCATCCCCATCCAGACCTCTGAGCGCACTTCGCGCAAACCATGCTTTTCACAGGCAAAGCCTTCGACTTTGTGCACGCCAACGCCGCCAATATGGGGGGTGCCTTTCAGGTTTCCGTTCAGATCATAGGTCCAGGAGTGGTAAGGGCAGCGAACCATTCCCTCCACCTCGGTCTCTTCGGTTAGAAGAATCATGCCCCGGTGGCTGCATACGTTATGGAATACTTTATATTCTCCGTCACGGTTGCGCATGATCGCCAATGGCAGGCCCATGAAATCGACAGGCTTGGCGAAACCGTTGACCGGCAGATCGCTGGTGAAACCGAGAGCAGCCCAGGTTTTGCCGAGTACCTCGTCACGCTCCAGTTCGAACATTGTGTCTTGTGTATAAACTGCATTGGGCATACCAATGGCGTCAGCCAGAGGTTTGCGAACGTCGTCGAGCGTGGTCGCTGGGATGATGCGAGATGTTGTTGTCATGGTTTCTCTCCACATTCCGCCGTATCGGCACATAGGTTCAATAGTTGTTTGCATTGACGCAGCTCAAAAAATTGAAGCTGGCTGTGGGGCGGATAGTAGAAATAGAACGGAGGTCGCCACAAACGATTAATTTGTCGCCTATGCATTACAAAAAGTCATGCCCTTTCTTGTAGTCGCTACTGTAGGGCTGCCGTCTCTATACTTTTGTATTAGCCATTACAAAAACTCATTTGCTCATTCAGAAAATTGGTTTGATGTAAGTCAAATTTTCCTGAATATTGCGAACGCTGCCTAAAAACAGCTTATTTTGGTCCACTGACAGGCCAAAACTCCGTCACAGGGTTTATTGCCTTGCGGACAACAATAATTAGATGGAGAAGACGCTATGAAAAATGACGTCGGACTGGTTAAGGGCATTGACCCGACCGTGACGGTCATATCCAAAATCCTCGTCATTGGATTCGTGATCTTTTGCGGTCTTATGGCGGAAGAGGCTGGTGCTTTCTTTCAGCAGGTCTCAGATGCAGTTCTCAACAATTTCAAGTGGTTTTATCTCACAGTCGTGAGCGGTGTGCTGTGTGTCCTGATCTGGCTTATGTTCAGCCGCTTTGGGAACATTCGGCTTGGTCGTGATGATGAAACGCCTGAATTCAGTTATCGCTCCTGGTTGGCTATGTTGTTCAGCGGCGGAATGGGAATAGGGCTGATTTTCTGGTCAGTCGCAGAGCCGATGTGGCACTACGCCGGCAATCCGTTCGTTGAGCAGGGACTGTCAGACGCTGCGGCCGAAGCGGCTATGCGTGTTACTTTTTTCCATTGGGGACTTCACCCGTGGGCAATTTTTATAGTGGTTGCCCTCACCATGGCTTATTTTGCCTACCGCAAGGGCCTTCCTCTAACTATGCGGTCGGTGCTCTATCCATTAATTGGTGACCGAATATACGGCCCCATCGGACATACGGTGGATATTCTGACGGTTGCCATCACGGCGTTTGGGGTGTCCCAGTCCCTGGGGCTGGGCGTGGTTCAGATGAACGCGGGATTGAACAACGTTCTCGGTATGGAGATTAGCGTTGGAAACCAGCTCCTGATGATCGCGGTCATCAGTTTTTTGGCAATTATCTCGGTCATGTCCGGTGTGGGAAGAGGTATCAGGATTCTGTCGGAATGGAATATGCTGCTATCAATAGTCCTTGTCCTGATCGTGCTCGCTATCGGCCCGACCCGTTACATTCTCCACACTCTGCTTGAAAGCACTGGCGACTACCTGGGTAATATTGTAGCCCTCAGCACTTGGAGCGATGCTCAGGGAGATAGCGGCTGGCAGAACTGGTGGACTGCTTTCTACTGGCCATGGTGGATGACCTGGTCGCCTTTTGTCGGCATGTTTATCGCTCGTATCTCTAGGGGGCGGACCATTCGGGAGCTGGTGATGGGCGCTCTGATTGTACCCACCATCGTCACCTTTATCTGGATGTCCGTTTTCGGAGGTTCAGCCTTGCATGCCGAGCGTGTGGACCGCCTGGCGCATCAGGAGCAGGTTGAATCAGGCGTTCTGGTGGGTGAAGCTGCCGAGTTCAAGGGTGGCGATGTTCTTCTAGCCACCAAGGCTGATACAACGTCGGCAGTATTTACCCTGTTTGAAAAGATAGATGAGGGTGTGCTTGGGCAGATACTGAGTCTTTTGGTTGTGCTTCTGTTGGCGACCTACTTCATTACCTCTGCTGACTCGGGGACGTTGGTGCTCTGCACGTTGAACTCCCGCGGTAGTCCGGAACCGCCGATGGCATTGCGCGTTCTCTGGGGCGTGATGCAGGCATTCATCGCGGGCGGTCTGCTGTATGCCGGTGGTTTGAAAGCGGTTCAGACAGCATCTATCGTTGCCGGGCTACCAATTTCCGTGTTGACCCTGGTGATGACCATCAGTTTGCTCAAGGCTCTCAGGCAGGAAGATCCCTACCTTGCACCTTTGCCCGGCCGGCGTGCGCCGTTGCCAGTAAGACCGGTTTCTGGTTCGGACGTTCCCAGAGGGTACTCTGCCGTGAATCTCGAGCCTGCGCCCGCAATGCTTCGCGCCAGCGGAGAGTGATCTAGTGGAAAAGAGCTTTCATTAAAAGAAGGCAGTTCTATACTGCATAAAATAGAGGCCCGCTTGTCGGGCCTTTTGCATTAACAAGAAAAACAGATTGTATGGGGCTTTCCTTTGAAGATTAGACCTCTTCCGCCGCTGAACAGCCTGGTGGCCTTTGAATCATCAGCTCGCCATCTTAGTTTTACCCAGGCCGCTACGGAGTTAAGTGTTACTCAGGGGGCTATCAGCCGACAGATACGTCACCTTGAGGATTACCTTGGCCGCTCCCTGTTTGTCAGAGACAAACGAGGTATTTCCCTGACCCAGACAGGCGATGATTACTTTTACGCTGTCCAGCAAGCCCTTCATATGCTCGCTCATGCGACCGGGGAAGTCCTTCAGTGGCAGGATAACAAGCAGATCACAGTGGTAACTTCCAACGCGATGGCATCGCTCTGGTTACTCCCGCGACTGGCGGACTTTCAGGATCGACACCCGGATATTGATGTTCGTATCTTTGCCAGCGATACCCTGAAGGGCGTGCGTCCATCAGAGTACGATGTGGCGCTGTTTTTTTACCCGCAGCCCCCTAAAGACATGGACGCTACACCCTTGTTCAGGGAGCGGGTTTTTCCCGTATGTAGTCCTGCGTTTCTGGAAAAACAGTCGTTGAAGGCGCCCGAAGATATTTTTGCTACGACACTGTTATGGCTGGATTCCCGGAAAGACTGGATGGGCTGGAATGAATGGTTCCAGCAAGCAGGCATAAAACCTGCCCCGGCTAGGCGGCGGCTGAACCTGAATACCTATCCCATGCTGATCCAGGCAGCGCTCAATGGTCAGGGTCTGGCTTTGGGGTGGGAGCAGCTCATTGGTAACTATCTGGATAGTGGTCTGTTAATCAGGCCGGTTGCAGATGAGCTCAATACGGAAGCCTGTTTTTATATGCTGGAGCCAGATACAACGTTCAGGAGAAAACCTGGTGTCGATGAATTCCGAGCCTGGCTGCTTGGGTTGGTTGCAGCGGAACAAGTCTCCGGATCCAGCGTAGGTTAAAGATTAATTAATTGTTTGTAGTGAATCTCGAGTTAACCAGGGAATTATTTTCTGCAACTGTTGTAGTACCTGCCCCTCCATGAATTGTTGTATATGATTTGCGATTTCTTCGGGGATCCTGCCAAGCTCTCCTGCACGAGCCACCAGAAACAGTCGGCGCGCATGGCGGCTGTCGTCAAGTGGTAGCAGACGCAGACCCTCCACATTCTGGATTGACTGCGCCAGACAAAGCGCGCTCAGAATGCCCCAACTGTGCCCATCCCGTACAAAACGCATGAGTGTGTGAGTATCATCGGTTTCGTACCTGACTCGCGTTAGCATTCCGATACGTCGAAGAGCCACTTCGGTCATTGCGCCGATGTGGGTGTTTCGACCATAGCGTATGAGTGGGTAATGCATTGCCAGTTGGCCAAGTGCTTCTCGATGGGGTAGGTCCTCAGCAAAGTTAAAATGCTCGGGGATAGCGAGTAGAAGTGGATCTCGGAAAAGCGGGTAACGCTCCAACCCCGTCACATCCTCAAGTGGTTCATTAGACACCAGAATATCCACTTCCCGATTCATAAAGGATTGCAGTAGCGAAGGAGTAAGGCCGCTCCGAAGTGTTAACTGCTCGATTTTATGCTCCATTTGCGCAATCAACGGGCTGCCGAAGACCTCTGAGCAGGAAGTCATCAACCCCAGACGACACTGAGTCAGGTTTTGCTGGGCTGCCACCCTGACCTGGCTGCCGAGGCGCCGCAGGTCCCCGAGAATCGTATCAGCCTGCTGTTTTAACACGATCCCTGCTGCGGTCAACCTGAGGGGGCGCGTTCGTCTTATGACTAGCGTGGTTCCCAGATTCTGTTCTAGAAGTTTAAGTGTCTGCGAAACCGCAGACTGGGTTATTTGGAGTCGTCGGGCGGCATCAGTCAGGGAGTCTGATTCAGCAATTGTCACGAAACAACCCAGCGAGTTGGTGTCAATGAGAGGCTCTTGTCTGAACATAAGTTATTCTTATCAAAATGCTTAGAAATGCTTTAATAGCACAAAAACAGTAGTCAGTTTAATAAAAATTGCAATAATACAATCCAAGAGCTGTCGTAATTGACCCTCGAGGATCCGTAAAAACTGACTGAGTGTGACATCTGATGATTCTTCCACAATATGACCAGCGTTGTGGCTGGTACGAGCTCCTGAACAACGTATCCGATTTCCCCGAGCTTACAAACGACATTGATGTGGACGTTTTGGTGGTGGGAGCTGGCTTTGTTGGATGTGCCGCTGCCAGACGCATTGCAGAGAACAGGCCGGATGACTCTGTGTTATTGATCGATGCGCTCAAAGTTGGGCAAGGCGCTTCGGGACGAAATTCAGGCTTTGTTATTGATCAGCCCCATAAAAGGGATCTTGAGAGTAATGATGAGCTACTCAAGGAAAAAATAGTCCGGCTCAATCGTGTTGCCATTGAATATCTCGAAACTCAGATTGAGCGTTTCGCAATTGATTGTCAGTGGTCCCGAGCTGGCAAGTACCAGGCAGCGGTGGGTGCTCGAGGCAATAAACTCCTTGATCACTACGAAAGTCTTTTGAGAAAGAATAAGGAAAGCTTTCACCGCTTGAGTCGTGATGAGCTTCGAGAGGTGTTTGGTACCGAGTACTATACAGCGGCAATTCACACGCCCGGTGGTGCGCTGATGCAACCAGCATCACTCATGCGTGGGCTGGCGGATACCATGCCCGAGAATGTAAAAATCGCGGAGCGTACGGCTGTACAGTCTATTACTCGAAAGGGGCCGGGGTTCGAGATCATAACAGCCAAAGCACGTGTCAACTGCCGTCAACTTATTCTCGGGACGAATGTTTTTACGGCGGAGCTAGGATACATGGCTGATCGGATACTCCCGATAATGACCTTTGCAAGCATGACGGCGCCATTGTCGGATGCTCAGCTGCGCTGTTTTGGCGGGCAGATGGACTGGGGCATTACTCCGGCTGACCATGGAGGCACCACGGTGCGAATGACTCAGGACAGGAGGCTGATAATTCGCAACTCATACCGCTATGCTCATGATTACAATACGCCGCAGGATCTGATACCTGGAATTGCAGAGCGCCACAGGGACGCGTTCATTGCCCGTTATCCTCACCTTAGTGACGTGTCGTTCGAATTTACCTGGGGCGGTACAAGTGGGCTCTCCGGTAATTTTGAGACGTACTTTGGTGAACTGGAAAAGAACGTTTTCGCGTCATGCTGTGACCAGAGCGTAGGGGCAGCTCGGGGAACTATTTCCGGAATGATGCTGGCAGACATGGCAAGTGGCCTGAAAACCGAGTTGCTGGATGACATGAAGATAGTGTCCGGTAAACCCTCAAGGCTCCCGCCCAAGCCGTTACTTCGAGTTGGTGTTCCAATGCGCCTTGCTATGGCAAGGATGGCCAGCCGCTCTGAAGTCTGAACGATCATCGGCTCTCAAGGAAATTTACATGTCTGCAAAGCTAATCAGAAGTAGTAGTCTTGTCTTCAATCACCGGGGTGGGCCTCCTGGCGCTGCGGGTGTCGCTCGAGCTGTCAGCACTGACATGAGTGCGACAATGGGAGCAGGCGTCGCCCATTTTGATGCCTGCTCCATCAATTGGACTGTGCTTTATGATGAAGTCATCTACGTTATTGATGGGATTTTCCGCCTTGTAACACGTGATGGGGTTCTGGAAGGCAGACCGGGCGATGTTATCTGGATTCCGGAGGGAACAGAGTTGAAATATGAGGGAGACGGCGCTCGGATTTTCTACGCCGTGTATCCTGGTAATTGGAAGGAGTTGCATCAGTTGGCGTGAGCAACTCCTTTGTGCCCATCGAACGGCAGGTGCGATCAAAATGCCAGCAGGTAGGTTGTGTACCAAGCGAAGATGACTAGCAGGGCACCACCCTCCAACCGGTTAATGCGCCCCGGTCCACGGAAGCCATAACACAGTGCAAACAGCGCCAGGGTGAGGGCGGCCATCACCGGGAAGTCACGGGCAAGTACTTCCGGCGCCACCGGCATTGGCGCAATCAGCCCCGCAATGCCCACAACGGCCAGGGTGTTGAAGAGGTTGGAGCCCAGGATATTGCCCAGGGCCAGATCATGTTCACCCTTGCGGGCCGCAATGATGGATGAGGCCAGTTCCGGGAGTGATGTGCCAATGGCCACTATGGTGAGGCCGATGACCAGATCGCTGATGCCGAACATGGTGGCCAGATCAACGGCGCCCCACACCAGAATGCGGGAGCTGACAATCAACAGCAGCAGTCCGACCACGAGCCATAAAAGTGCTTTGCGCAACGGCATGGCATGCACTTCTTCGGTCATCTCTTTTGCCAGAGCATCGTCTGGTTGCCTGAAGCCCTGGTAGATACTCCAGCCGATCAGCAACACAAAAACCAGCATGAGACCAACTGCGTCCATACGGCTCAGGTCACCGTCCCAAAGCTGCCAGCCGGCGAAGGCGGTTACCAGAATCAGAATGGGTAGTTCTTTGCGCATGACCTGGGAATGCACGGCTATCGGAGCCAGCAGTGCAGTGATGCCAAGAATCAGGGCTATGTTGGTGATATTCGAACCGTAAGCATTGCCCAGCGCCAGCCCCGGGTTGCCCTGGGATGCGGCAAGAGCAGAAACCGCCATCTCCGGCGCAGACGTGCCAAAGCCCACCACAACCATACCAATCAGCAGTGGGGGCATTCCAAAATGGCTGGCGGTGGTGGCCGAACCCTCGACAAATTTGTCCGCACTCCATACCAGCAGAATCAGACCTGCAATGATCGCCCCAATGGCCATCAGCATTTCAATCACTCCTTATCGTCTATTGCCGTCTCGGCATCACAAGAATCGATGGTGCCACAGGTTCCTGCAATAAGTATAAATTCCGGGCATTACCCACCGCCGGGATCTTCTGAATAGATTTTGATGCCTTGTCATCTACACTGAGTCATAGCATTCGAGGGAATGAATGGTGTTCATCGGAAATTTAAGCCCTCAAGGAGTCACCCGGGTGTATGACTTGGGTCAATCATCCGGCTAGCGCATCAGTGTTATGTTGAAAACACATCCAACAGGAAGGGAGAGAGGACCATGGCAAACGGTACTCAAAGCTTTGTAGTCGCGTGTGACGGTTCAGAGCATTCATCGCACGCCGCCAAAATTGCCGCTGAACTCGCCAAAGCGACCGGCCAATCACTCAAGCTGCTTGCCGTCTTCCCCGGTACCAGGCTCGAGAGACTGATCGTAAGTGGTATACCGCAGAGTGACATTGACGAAGAAGCCAACGAATACGGACGCAAGGCATTTGATGCCGCGAAGCAGGCGGTAAGCGGGATTGTTGAGCCGGCGGAAGAAGTTCTGCTTAAAGGGGATCCAGCCAAGGAAATCGTCGAGTATCTCGATGAAAATCACGGCTCCCACATGTTTCTGGGGCGGCGAGGCGACTCAATGCTGAGAAGCCTCACTCTTGGAAGTGTCAGTGAAAAGGTCGTCAGGCATGCCCACGGTCCGGTGACCGTTGTAAGCGATTAACACTGGTTTCAGTTGCAGAAAGACCGCGATTTCGATCGCGGTTTTTTTTGCTCAGAGGCTTGCACCAGATATCGACACCATGGCGGCGCCATTATGGAACTGGAACAAATCAATGCCATAGAAAAGGCGACCCGTTACGGCCG
>Ga0102932_1001495_pt1 | contig 12156 bp, 12 predicted proteins | sample SalPonR1_C_D2_MG_FD_78212 | JGI IMG/M metagenome (GOLD analysis project Ga0102932, IMG submission 78212) | Salt pond soil microbial communities from South San Francisco under conditions of wetland restoration - Salt Pond MetaG R1_C_D2_MG | ecosystem: Environmental > Aquatic > Marine > Intertidal...
GACCGCATTAACCTATGCTGGTGCTGCCAAAGAAGCCTCTACTCTCTGGTCGTTTCATTTTGTGTTTGCAGCTATTCTGGCTCTCGGTGTGCGAAAGGCTGCCGATGGTACCGGAGTATCCCGATACATTGATGATGTAACAATGACCCGGATCTCTAATTTCTTCATGGATTTGATGATTACAGCCTCTGTTGCTGCTATCAGCCTGACGGTAATCGGAACCTACTGGCTGCCACTGCTTCTCATCTCACTTTCTGTTGTAGCAGCAACCTGGTGGGTACTCGTTAAACTCACAGGGATACTCTTTTCATCCTACACACTTGAGCGGTTTGCTTCGATTTATGGCAACATGACCGGCACACTACAATCGGGCCTGCTGCTGCTTCGGATCCTGGATGAAAAAATGGAGTCGCCGGTCAGTTACAACCTGGTATACGGCAGCGGACTGGCTCTTGTACTGGGCTTTCCACTCCTTATCCTTATCAACGCACCGGTTCATTATTTCAGCAGTATCAACACCGGCTTTGGGGTTGTGCTTTTAGTGATGGCCGGATATCTCTCGCTCCTACTCCTTGCTCTGTTCTATCTAAACGGTAAGAAGTAGACTATTTTTGAACACCTTCAGTTTATAAAACAATTCAGACCTGAGGCTGTCCAAAAAGATACCTTAATTCGAGCATCGCTTAAATAGTTTAGATTTATCCTTCAGACTCACCCTATATTCTTCTCTAACAAATAGATAGGGATTTAATGTTTAAATTATTTAAGCTTGTTTCTGTGACGATTCACTTTTTCGACAGCCTCAGATCTCAAATACGATTCATACAAACAGTGTATTCCATACATAAAAAAGCCCGGAAGGCTTTGACACAAACCGGGCTTAAATAACTGAGGGTAAAGCGTTTACTTTAGCTTACAACCAGTGTTCCTACCATTCCGCCGCTATAGTGTCCGGGGAATGTACAGATGAACTGATATGTTCCTGGCTCTTCCGGCACAGTAAATGTGATAGAATCTGATTCTCCATCACCAAGCATGTCGGTGGCTGCAATAATCCAATCTTCGTACTCAGATGAAATATAGTCATTATCTGCGGCCTGGATCGACGCTCTTGCGAACTCATCAGCATCAGCATCCATAGTCAGCAGAACAAAGTTGTGCGACATTGCTGTTGGAGGAAGATTACTAACGGTTCTCAAGTTAATACGCAGTTCTTCACCTGCAGAGGCTTCGATGGACTCAAGGATCTGAAACTGACCTGATGAACCTTCAGTTACAAGTCCTTCACCGCCTTCAGGAACTGCGAACCGCAGATCATCTACTCCAATAACTTCAACTGTACGAACACCGTCGTCAGGTGATGCCATTGATGTATCATCACTAGTCTGTTCAGCAGAATCCCCGCCTCCGCCACATGCTGCAAGCATGAAAACGAATGAAGCGAGAAGTGTACTTATAAATAATTTTCTCATTTTACTTTTGTTTGTATGTTTACGGTTAACTTTGAAAAGATCTTTGAATTTTATCTTGTTCACGAACTATAAGAACAATCGTGAATAGATTAACATTCGAGAAGATAACCTCATTCGGTTAATAGTTTATGAATATCTGATATTATTTGCTCCTGATTCATTTTACTTCCCACATAGTTATTTCTGACGTTTCCGTTTCTGTCGATGAGGGTTACACGATCTGAGTGGTCGATAAAGTACTGCTGCGTTCCGTCATCTTTAAACGTGGTGGGTGATTTCAGCGTTTTTATCTCAAGCGATTCAAGCGCTTCATCCACCTCATTGGTATTTCCTGTGAGCAGCCGCCAGTTTTCAAGATCAAGCTGATAACTTTCTGCGTAATCGTTTAGTATTTCCGGTGTATCCCGTTCGGGATCGAAGGATAAACTCACGAGCATAAAATCGTCTTCATCTGATAATTCACGCTGAATGTCACGCATATTATAGGTGATCATAGGGCAGATGTCAGGGCAGTGCGTATACACATATCCTACCAGCATCACATGTCCTGAATAGGCCTCCGGAAACGTAATTGCCTGTCCTTCCTGATCAACCATCTCGTAACTTTCTTCAGCCATCGACTTTTTAACAGATAGCCGGTCGCAACCGGATAGCAGAATACCTGCCATGCCGATTACGATAGCTATGGATACTATGGGAAAACGTGTCGTTCTGCTGATAAAACTATTGAGCATAATCACACCTACCGGAGTGGAACTGGACTATTTGGTGAATATGGTGGTGAACCACCGTATGTTGCCTGAAGCACATCGATAATGACTGGCGTATACGAGAGTACAATCAGTATAATTGCGATGATAATAAACGGCTTGAAGTTTCTAAGCCATGTGGCGTCTTCATCATGCAGAGATTCCGAAATCGGAAACGCGACGTTCGCTTTTTCCGGATCAGTTCCCGGCTTACTTTTTGAAAAGACGGTTGTAAAGAATGACGTAACAAACATGACAATGGCAACAAACATAATAACCCCGCCTATAACAGAAAGGTTAATGTAAGGCACCCAGTCAGGCTGAAACAGGATACTATCTGGATTGGCATAAGAAGCACCGGTATTGGTTCTGCGCGGCATACCTTTCAGTCCGCCTATTTTAAGTCCGTAGGACATGATGAACAACCCGATTGTATAGATGTAGGGCATGATCATTGCTGTTCCCTTCAGCCGGATTTCCTTATTCATGAACTGGCCAATCAGGTAAAGACTTCCGCCAAGAAATGCCAGGAGAACCGGGCCGGCTACTGTAAGGTGAAAGTGTCCGGGTACCCATGCGGTGTTATGAACCACCGTATTCATCTGATAAGAAGAGTTGATGATCCCCCCGATACCGCCAAAAATAAAGATAATCAGACCGGTGATCAGGTATGGGAAAAACCAGTTCTCTTTTTTGAAGTAGGGCAGTTTACCCATCCAGCCGAACAGTCCTTTCGCCCCATTACGCTTACCGGCATATTCAAGTGAGGCGGCAATTGTAAACGCCGTAATTAAACTTGGAAGTGCAACAGCAAATGTGAAAATACCGTGCAGAAGTTTCCACTGAGCGCCGATCGCGGGATCCATATACTGGTGGTGAGTTCCCACAGGTATTGAGAATACGATAAACATCATAAATACCAGGCGTCCTGCCATATCGGAGTAGAGCTTCCCGCCTGCCAGTTTCGGCAGAAAGGAGTAATACATCACGTAGGCGGGCAGCAGCCAGAAATAGACCAGCGGGTGACCGAAGAACCAGAATAACGTCCGTGCCAGCATTACATTCACTTCATCAACAAGGCCGAGAGACCACGGCAGAAGCATCGTGAGTATTTCGGTTGCAACAGCCAGGGTGGCTATAAACCAGATGATAAATGTTGTGAACATCCCTACAACTGCAAGTGGTGTTTTCTTTTCCGGGTTCTCCTTTCTCCATTCCAGGTATACAGGCACCCAGTTATAGGATGCAAGCCAGGAGCCAACAACAAGGAGTGTAAGCCCGATGTAGAATAACGGGTGAGCCTTAAGCGGTGGGTAAAACGTGTAAAGCACCGTTGCCTCGCCAATAAGTATCACAAAAGCAGCAATAACCGATCCTACAAGCATCATAATACCCGCAGTCCAGGATATTTTACTGTTCAGCTGCTTTTTGAGCGAATAGGGAACCAGCGCATTTCCCAGCGCAACTGCAAAGAATGTTGTAAATACGATGGCATTCAGCACACCGTGAAAGGTAAGACCTTTATAGTAATCCCCGCCAACGAACGGGTCACTCTGGATGATACCGGCTCTGAAGAGTGTCTGCATCAGCCCGCCGTAAACGCCGATAAACAGCAGCACCATAGGGATAATGAGAAGAACCGAGTTTAAGTATTTTGAAGACTTCGAAAATTGAAACGTATAGTTTTCTGTACTCATGTTATGCTCTCCTATTCTGCGGTTTCAGGTTCATTGGTATCTTCTTCGATAATGAACCGGCCGGCCATTGTATGGTGTGCGGCCCCGCAAAACTCGTGGCATGCAAATTGGTACTCACCGGCTTCATCGAACGTAACCTGCAGATAGTTGATTGCTCCGGGAGCAGCCATAAGATTTACATTTTTTCGTTCCACCTTAAAACCGTGGATTATATCCTGTGACGTCAGGTACATGTTTACAGTTGACCCTTTGGGCAAGCGTACTACAGATGGCTGAAATGCCCACATCCGGGCTACCATTTGTAATTCATACTCTTTAGGACCGGTCTGGAACAGAGTGTCCGTAAGAAAGGGTTCAACATCTGTGATACAGGTTGGAACTTCGATATTCCTCGCCATCGATGCATACACTATCGCACCGAAAAACAGACTGAGGAGTAAAAGACTAAGTGTTAATGCCAGTTTTTCTGATTTATCCATTTCCTACCCCCAGCTAAGCATTTGAAAGTAAATAGAAAAATAGACGACGATGAAAAAGAGAAGTAAAACCACAAAAAAAGCGAGTGCTCCTTTAGGCGTAAACTCCTCATCCATATTTTGATCTGCTCCCATAAATATCCCGTTTATTAAGTTAGTATTTTTACGATTTTTTTCCCGAACAACAATAGAAAATGAGATTATTTATTGATGTAGTATTCTTGCCTTACCCTTATGTAGGTAAAGCCCCTACAAATATCTCTTTGTGTTTCACGAGAATACAAAACTCCTTGTAGAATTTCTATGTATTTTCGTAATCAATTACTTTTTTTCCAGTTTCACAGTTAAATAAAAATCAGTTAGCTATGCCTTCTTTCGATATTGTAAATGAAATCAATGCACAGGAAATCGATAATGCCGTTAATAATACGCTTAAGGAAGTAGCAACCCGCTATGATTTTCGCGGTCTCCACACAGAGGTTGAGTTTTCGAAGAAAGAGAACAGGATCGATATTGTTGCCGCAGAGAGCATGAAGTTGCAGGCAGTTAAGGAGATGCTGATCAAGCACTTCATCAAACGAAACCTGGAGCCCAAAGTGCTTGAGTTTGGCCCTGAACAGGGAAGCAGTTCAGGAGCTGTTAAAATGAGCGCCGATATCAAAGAGGGGATCGACCGCGAAACGGCCAAAAAAATTGTTAAAGAGATTAAAAACGCTAAACTTAAAGTTCAGGCCGCTATCCAGGACGACCAGGTTCGGGTAACCGGAAAGAAAATTGACGATCTGCAGGAGATTATACAGCTGCTGAAGGGCAAAAAATTTGGTATTCCCCTGCAGTTTGTAAATATGAAATAGATCTGAGCGGTAAGCTTATTTACTGGATGGATTCCTGCAGCCAGCGTTCGGGGTCGACGAACTCACTGCCTTCCCGAACAAGGAAAAACAGTACTTCTCCCCGAAGGTTGTCTTCATCACCCGAGAGCCCTATGACATCGCCCTGCCTCACGACCTGGTTTTTCCGGGCGTAAATACTGCTCAGGTTTCCATACGCCGTGTAGTAGGAACCGTGTTTTACGAGCACCACTTCACCAAAATCGGGGAAAGGAACTACTTCAAAGACGTATCCGTCACTCACAGCGCGAACCGTTGAGCGCGGCGGAGTGGCAATATCAACACCGGGCACATCTGTTCTCGTCCGGAATACCGGGTGTACCCGCTCTCCGAACCGCTCGGTAATTACCCCGTTATCCACCGGCCAGGGCATTCGCCCCCCCCGCAGATTCTCGAATTCCGATTCAAATGCCATCATGTCGTCACCGCTGATGGGACTCGCACGGGTTGTCCCCTCCGAGCCGGCAATTTCTTCCAGCCGCTGCACTTCTGTAATTATCCTGTTCAGAACCTCCGACAATTCATTTAGCTGATTCTGCCTGATCTCAACCTGTGTCTCAAGATTGTTTCGATCACGCTGTAAAAGAGCAATATTTCGTTTCTGCTGTTCTTCTTTCTGTGCGAGTTCTTCTGTTTCTTCCCGAATAGACTCAAGCGCTTCACGGTTGCGTTCACGGGCCGCCTCCAGGTCGCTTCTTGTCTGCTCATACTCAGCCTGTGTTTTACGTATCTCCTCCATCTGCTTCTGCTGGTGCTCATCAAACCGGCTCAGGTAGTACGATCGGATCATCAGCTGGTTGACAGATGACGATGTTAAAAGTAGTGCCAGTTCATGAGTACGGCCATATTTATAAATATAGGTGAGCGTAGACTGATAGCGGTCAATAAGCTCGTTCAGGCGATTCTGTAACGCCTCCTGCTCAGCCTGAACAAGTTCAATTTCATCCAGAATCTGCCGGCGTTCGCGATTCATCTGGTTAATTTTTTCTTCCTGAAGAGCGATCACCCGCGTCAATTCTTCATACTGGCGGTACATCTGATCGTAGCGTTCGGTGGCGTACCCCAGCCGTTCCAGATAACTGTCTATCTGCTCCTGCAGGTTTTCAATCTGGCTGCGGGTTGTCTCCTGTTTTTCGATAAGCTCGGATCGCATCTCTTCATAGCTCTCCTGACCGGAGGCTGAACTGAATATTCCTGTGGCAAGAACCAGTATAATTAGGGACAACAGATGTCGGGTGGTCATGGTCGGTAAATTGGGATGTCATCCGGAATATCGATCTCAAGCGGCGGCAGTTTGCCGTTCACATGCAGTTGCTGAACCAGGAATGTGGCACGGGACTGTCCGTCACTGCTAAAAATGGTGATTTTCCTCGGTAGTTGAAAGCGGTCAATTTCAGCGTATCCATCATATTCAATCGTCTGGTACGGTATCGGCAACTGAGATTCTGAGCGGTCTACCCGCATCACAAGCCCGCTTCGTTTGCTTACCTCCACAGCCGCCCGGTCTTTCAGCAGAACAAAATAAGTGTCGTCATTATCAAACAGTTGCTCCACCTGGTCCGCCTCAATCCTGAAATTGAACAAATCCAGCATATTCAGCGAGGCTATAGACCCCACACTGCTTAAACTGCTTTGCTCCGGCGATACTTTCTGTGCAATATTATCCACTTTGTTGTAAATGAGCAGGGAGTCGGGCTCAATAAGAATCTGTCCACCCTCAACGCCGATACTGGTCCGGATTGTCATAAGACTTCGGGTTCTGTTGCTTTGAAAATCTACCGTTACCCTGCTGCTGTTACCCGGCTCACTTACAAGAGCGCGCCCGCTTCCGGTCATAGTTTGCAGTTCATCAGAGTAGTCCGGCATCATTGCCACGAGTGAATCTGCGGTAATCAGAGCAGGATCCAGGTTTTCATACTCAAGAGCTGCGCGCGGGCCGGCACAGCTGTATATAAACAATGACAAAAAAATGATGCTGAAGAGCAGCGACTGTGATGACATTCGGTTCACGACTGGGCGGATTCAATTCGTTCTTTCAGGTACTCTCTGTCTGAGTCATTTTCCAGGGCTTTGTTCCACCAATACACGGCATCCTCTACATTTCCAAGTGCCTCGAATACGTCGCCAAGGTGTTCATACACTTCAGGGCCGGCCTCACCGGTGTCAACTGATCGCTGAATAAACTCTTTTGCCCGGTCGTATTCGCCACGCTTAAAGTGAACCCAGCCGATCGTGTCGAGATAAGCAGCATTTTCCGGCTGGTACGAGATCGCCTGCTCTGCAAGCTCAAGCGCACGCTCCATGTCTTCACCCTTTAATGAGAGATTATATGCGTAGTTATTCATTGTGTTGTGGTTGTCTGGATCAAGCCTGAGAGCACGTTCATACGACCGTTTTGCTTCATCCCAGCGATCAAGATCCGACTGCACATCGGCGAGTGTGCTTTGGATTACCGACCGAAAATTCCGGTTGGCAGGTGCAAATGATGCAGACTCGAGCCAAGTGACGGCCTCCCCGGGCTGATCGGTGAGCATATAGGACGCACCGGTAAAAAACTGTACGAAAGCGTCGTCGGACGCATAGGTGTTTGCGGAATCCGAAATTGATATCACATCATCATAACGCTCCATCTGAAACAGGATTTGCACCCGCTGCCGCCAGGCATCCGGCTGCTCGGGCATCAGCCTGTTTGCCTGCCTTAGTTTTTCAAGCGCCGCTGCCATATCACCAGACTGAAGGAGATATTCAGCTGCCAGAAGCTGTGCCGGGCCATAATCGGGTTCATTTTCGCTGAATGCCGTGAGCACCTCGCCGGTTTGCCGGGCCAGAACATCCTCCGACGGCCTGTTTTGATACTGGGTGTAAATAAACCGAACAAGCTCGAGCTTTTGTGACGGGTAGATCAGCGGATCCTCCAGCATTGATACAAACACCTCACCCAGCCTGTCCCACTGCGACTGCTCTACGTAAATCTCAGCAAGCAACAGCAGGGTCTGAGGATCGCGGGCGTTGCGTTCTTTTGCCTCATTAAGTATCTCGAGTGCAAGGTCGGTTTCATTCAGCTCAAGATAATACTGACTGATGGCCCGGAGCGTTGTCAGGTTACCCGGATCAATTTCGCGCATCTCCTGAAGTTCTGCCAGGGCAGAGTCACGCATCTGAAGCGCGTTGAAATTCCTGAATTTTCTGAGGTGGATAGAAAAATCGGCTCCCCTGCGCTTCATGATTCTGTCGTAGACGGTATTGGCTTCGAGTAGTTCGCCAAAACTGACATACGATTCGGCCAGCTGAAAAAGAATATCTGTATCATCGGGGTGATACTCGAGTGCGGTTTTATAGGCATCAATCGTGGCATCATTTCGTCCCGCCTGGCGGTAAATCTGGGCAAGTTTCAGATGATACCACTTATTCTCCGGCTCCTCCTGTGCAGCTATTTTCCCATAGTATGATGCGTTGGTGAGATCACCGGTTGCGAGATAAGCGTCTGCCAGGGCAAAACTCACCCCGGCGTGATCCGATAGTTTGAGGTGCGCAAACATAAGATCGTCAAGCGCCTGTTGGTACTCTTCATTTTCGAAATGCATCAGGCCGTCAACATAAGAGCGCATCGCTTCCGCTTCGTCCCCGGTCTGTATGGTTGAGTCTTGTGCACCGGCCGGATTCGTCCAGATCAATGCAGGAAAAATTATTAAAAAAAGTACCGATCGGATCATAACACGTCTGTTATCTAAATTTTCTCAATATACGATCTTTAATAGTTGATCATGAATTGAATTCGAAGCCGGATTACCTTCCCCGTCAAAAGAACGGACATCACCTTCAATTCATATATCCCGGATTATATTTTATCTCATGAAATAGCCTTCCGGAACGAATTGAGTCGTTTAAAAGCCTGAACCATCCGCGATCCATACCAGCTGAACCACTCCCCGTCTACCATCAGTACACGCGCCCCGGGGCACGCCTGTTCTACATCTTCACGGTGTTTTTCTTTGAACGGGTATGGCTCGCTGCTGAGCAGTACCAGGTCGGGAGACTTCCTCCCAAGTTCTTTTAATGTGGTTTGGGGATAGCGCACCTGCCCGGCATACACATTTTCAAAATTCCAGTGCGTCAGTACCGAGTGGATGTACGTATCGTTGCCCACGGTCATCCACGGATCGCGCCAGATGAAGTAGGCCACGCTTTGGGACGGCTCATCGGGTATGTCATCCAGTTCTGACCTGATCTTATTGATCAGGTTCTCTGCTTTATCGGCAACTCCGCATCTTTTCCCTATATCATATATGGTGAGCAGCGCATCTTCAACGGAACTGATGTCGGTCACCATCACATCCAGCGACCCGGCCAGTTCATCAACATCTTCTTTTCTGTTCTCTTCACGATTTGCGATCACGAGATCCGGATTAATCTCAAATATAGAATCAAGCCGCGGATTCTTTGTTCCGCCTATAATCGGCACGTTCTTCACCTTCTCCTCAGGATGAATACAAAACCGGGTTCTTCCGGCAAGGCGATCGCCAAGGCCGATATCAAACAATAGTTCGGTTAGCGAGGGTACAAGACAAACAATAGATTCAGGATAGCTCATCAAAAACGGCAATCGGTTATAAATATGGACGGCTTTGCAACGGGATAGTTTTGATCAAATATATCTGATTTGATCTCAACAAAAGTAACGGACTCTTACCTCTATTAAAAATTGCCATGCACCGTATGTGAAATTCAAAACCTGATAACATTTTGCACGCCAAATATTATCGGCAAGCTATTTTTTATTTATACAGCTCCTTGGTACATTTTTCAAACTTTAAACGCACACACACGCCTGCTGAATGAATTATTTTAAAGTTAAGCTCTCCCTCATTTTCAACTACATCATTTTTGCTATTCTTTTGAATAGCGTGGGTGTTGTTATCCTTCAGCTGATTAATGACTTCGGAGTTAACCCGGAGTCGGCCAGCATCCTGGAGGCCTATAAAGATCTTTCCATTGCCATCGCCTCGTTTCTCCTAGCAGCATATATTCCAAAGTTCGGGTACAAACGTTCGATGATAGCAGGTCTCGTGGTGGTCACAGCGGGCAGTATTTTTATGGCACTCTTCGGCAGTTTTGCCATGTCTCAGATTCTGTATGCCATGGTTGGTGTCAGTTTTGCGCTGATTAAAGTATCGGCGTATTCCACCGTCAGCCTTATTACGAAAGATTCAAGCGATCACGCCAGCTTTATGAGCACACTTGAGGGATTCTTCATGGTTGGCGTGCTTGGAGGTTTCTGGCTGTTTGGCTACACCATCGACATAGCCGGTGATTATGAGTCTGTTACATGGCTGAGCACCTACTGGGTGCTGGCAGCCATTGGCGGAATGGCAACTATCCTGCTCATCACTACCGATCTTGATGAGTCGTCGGTAAAAGAGAATAAAAGCACGCCGGGAGAAGATTTTGTTGAGATGGTGAAACTGGTAAAATATCCGCTGGTGATTTTCTTTGTGCTCGGGGCTTTTTTCTATGTCTATATAGAACAGGCAATCAATACCTGGCTTCCCACTTTTAACTATCAGATACTTCAGCTGCCCGATAATATCAGCGTTCAGATATCCAGTATTTACGCCGGTGCCCTGGCAGCAGGCCGGCTTATGGGCGGATGGATCATGAAACGCGTTCACTGGTATGTCGTTCTTCAAACAAGTATTGTTATCGCAGGAGTTCTGGTTGTATTGGTGCTGCCCCTTACGGCAGGCGTTGAGCCCGGATCGGTAACCGGCTGGTCAACGGTTCCCCTTGCAGCCTACCTGTTTCCTGCCATCGGGCTCTTTCTTGCCCCTATTTATCCTACACTGAGCTCATCTATTCTCAGCGCGCTTCCAAAAAACCGGCAGAGCGGCATGACCGGCCTCATCGTGATTTTCTCAGCTCTTGGCGGAACCAGCGGCTCAATCATTACAGGATTTTTATTTGGCCAGCTCGACGGACAGGTTGCGTTCTATTTCACGCTTGTTCCCCTGGTTCTTCTTTTTCTGATATTGATAGTATACAAACGGCAGCGAGAATCGTTTAAAGTGGAAAAATAAACCAACAGGTTCCTCTATGGCTTCAGACTTTAACCCAGACCTTATTCAAACATCCGGCGAGCTTTTTGAAGCAGTTCAGAGAAGCCCCGTATTTCCCGATTCAAAGCAGTTTGTGGACATGGTTCCGACGGAAGATCCGGAAATCATTCTCTCCCGATGGAGAGAACAGAAAGGCTCTCCGGATTTTGACCTTGAAAGATTTATCGCCGATCACTTCGAGCTGCCGGTTGTGCCCGGCGAAACAGTTGATATAGAACAAAAAGATCATTGCCGTGATCATATCAAGGATCTGTGGCCCATGTTATTCAGGTCTGCAGACAGTGACAACAACCCCCAATCATCCCTCATACCGCTGCCGCACCCGTATGTGGTACCGGGTGGCCGGTTCAGGGAAATTTATTACTGGGACAGCTACTTCACCGCCCGCGGACTTATCGCCGACGGCCACAGTAACATGGCTATGAACATGGCGAAGAACTTTCAGTATATGATTCAAACCTGCGGCCACATCCCAAATGGGAACCGGGTATACTACCTTAGCCGATCTCAGCCACCTTTTTTCATACCGATGATTTCGATGCTTGAAGAGGAGTTTGGGAGCACGATTATCTCTGATTTCTACGAAGAAGCCGTCCGTGAACACATGTTCTGGACAGAGAGATCAGGTAATACCGGCAGGCGTGCCGTCACATTCACCGATCACGCCGGAAACCAACATTCATTAAACCGGTACTGGGACGACAAGCCTTCTCCGCGCGAAGAGTCATGGATTGAAGACCTGTCGGAGTATCAGAAATC
>Ga0102932_1001498_pt1 | contig 12137 bp, 15 predicted proteins | sample SalPonR1_C_D2_MG_FD_78212 | JGI IMG/M metagenome (GOLD analysis project Ga0102932, IMG submission 78212) | Salt pond soil microbial communities from South San Francisco under conditions of wetland restoration - Salt Pond MetaG R1_C_D2_MG | ecosystem: Environmental > Aquatic > Marine > Intertidal...
AACGCCATTGGGGCTTCGGGGAAAGCGGACTGTTATGGGATGGTATCTCGGCGGCCGAGGTCTGGCGCGCCCCTGCAGAGGTTCGGGGGCGGGCAGAAGCTCATTTGCGTGAGGCTCAGGAGAAGGCACTTACCACCCTCCGCGCCAATCTGAAGATCCTCGAGAGTTTGGCCAAGCAATTGCTGCGGGCCCGAGACATGTCCGGGCGCGATATAGAATTGCTCGAACGGGAGGTCACTGTCAGCAGGGAGCAGTCATCCCCGGGCGAGACGGCAAGTGGCGGGGAAAACACGTGCCTGCAAGGCGGCGTTTAGCCTAGCGCCCGACCATGAAGAGTAAAATCAAAACCCGCCCGGCGTTGAACGTGCCGGGCGGGTTTTTGCATGTAGCGCTCCGGGGATCAGACCTCGGGGCGGCTGGCCATCCATTCGGAAATGGTGCTGTCGCGCCACCCGATCAGACGCTCTGTCAGTTTGACCGGGGCCGGAAATGTGCCCGCGTTGATATGTCTGTAAATTGTCGAGCGGCTCAGGCCGGTAATGTCTTGTACATCTTTTTGACGCAGAATTTTGGTGGTCATTGAATCCCTCATTTTGTTATCAATACATGTTCCTCTCACAGAAAGGTTAAAATGGGTTTTCAATTTTAGGCAGTTTGACTTTGAGCGGTGATAAACTTGGTCCACGCGTACATATAGGGCTCACGCCGCCCTAGGTAATCCGTTCGATTATAGGCGTCGATAGCAGCGTCACCCCGACGCACGTGTCCGATGCAAGCTTCCGCGATCTCGTCGGGGCACTCCGTTTTGTCGGACAGCCACGTTCTCAGTGAAGACCTGAACCCGTGCGGGCGCGCGGGGATATCATGGTCGACAAGGTAATTGCGCATGGCCATCTTGTTGAGCGGGCCATCCTTTGCATTCGGAAACAGGTACCCGTTTCGAGATTGCGCCTTCACCAACTCAATGACGTGGCGTGCTTCGTGACTGAGGGGTACCGCAAATCCCTCACCGCTATTGGCGCGGCCCTTGACGTGAAGCGGCGGGATTTCCCATACGGGACCCAGGATCTGCTCGAAACTCATATTGTTAATAGAGTCCGCGCGAACACCGGTCAGGATCAACATCCGCAGGGCCAACTGCGTTGGATCGCTATCGGAAAGGGTTGCATAAAACGCGGGCACATCTTTCCACGGCAGCGCCTGGTGCGGCATTGCGCGCTTCTTGTTGTCCCCGAGAATGATGACCGCGTCTTCGATAACCGCCCGGTTCACAAGGAAGCCTTTTGCGCGCGCGTATTTGAAAACGATTCTCAGTCTTGAAATGGCTTTCCTGGCGGTCACCGGTTTCGCCTGCCAAACCGGGGCCAAGGCGTGTGCGATGTCATCCTGATCGATTTTGACAATCGGCATCTTGCCCAGTTTAGGCAGGACGTGCAGGCGCAGGGGACTGAACCAAAGGCCATTCGATCCATTGTGCTTGAGGCTCTTTTTGTGCCCCTCGAAGGTTTGCCAGGCAAGCTGCTCCAGGCGGCCCTCACGGCAACTGGCTTGTTGGCGTTGTAAGCGGCGCTGTTTGATGGGATCCGTATCGGCCTGCACTTGTTGACGCGCCCATTCAGCTTTCTTGCGCGCCTCGGCGAGGCTGACCCGTCCGAAAGACCCGAGTCCCATCTCACGTTGACGATCCCATAGATTAAAGCGAAAGATCCATTGCGCCCCACCATCGGCGCGCTTGTGGAGCCAAAGACCCTGCCCATCGCAATGCTTGCCCGCAGGCAAAGATTTGAGTTGGGCGACTGTAAATGCGTTTGATTTTGCCATGACATTATCCCTTCTTTTGTATACGTTCTGGCGTGACACTGCCCGGCTCATTCCGGGATGCCACGACACCTTAAATATCTAGGGTTAAAGGAAAATTAATGCCCGTGAGACCCGGTGAGAACGTATGAAACAACAAGGATATCCCTCCGGCGGGAGTATTGTCAGCAAGATAAAGCCGGGGGGCAGGCAATGAGCGGTGTGCTTTATGGTGTCGGGTTGGGGCCGGGGGATCCCGAACTCATGACCTTGCGCGCCCATCGTCTGATCGCGCAGGCGGATGTGGTGGCTTATCCGAGCCTTGCGGGGGGTGAGAGTTTCGCCCGCGCGATCGCGGCGGCGGCGATCAGGCCGGGGGCAGAGGAGATCGTCATGGAGGTGCCCATGAGCACCGAGCGCGCCCCGGCGCAGGCGGCCTATGACGCGGGCGCGGCGCGGATTGCCGGGGCGCTCGATTCGGGGCGCGACGTGGTCTGTCTTTGCGAGGGTGACCCGTTTTTTTATGGCTCGTTCATGTATGTGTTTGCGCGCCTTGCGGCACGTTACCGGGTGGAGGTGGTGCCAGGGGTGACGTCCTTGACCGCCTGCGCGGCCAGCGCCGCGATGCCGCTGGTGGCGCGCAACGAAAGGCTGACGGTCTTGCCGGGGCCCTTGCCCGAGGATGAGCTGCGCGCCCGCATAGAGGGCGCCGAAAGCGTGGCGATCATGAAGGTGGGGCGTCACATGGCCAAGATCCGCGGCGTGATCGACGCGCTGGGGCTGACGGCGCGCGCGGTTTACGTGGAGCGCGCGAGCCTGCCCCAAGAGGTGGTCTGCCCGCTGGCCGAGGCGCCGGAAGAGGCGCCCTATTTTTCGATGATCCTGTTGGTGAAGGGGGGTGATCCATGGCTGTGAATCCTGTGGTTCTGGCGTTGAGCCGGTCGGGAGAGGCGGTGGCGCATCGCGTGGCGGCGCTGCTTGGGGCCGAGATGCATGGGCGCGAGGGCCGCGTTGCGAAAGCGGATGCCTGGTTTCCCGATGCACTGGAGCATGCGCGCGATCTTTTCGCCGCCGGGGTGCCGGTGGTGGGGGTCTGCGCCAGTGGTATCCTGATCCGGGCGGTGGCGCCGCTTTTATGCGAAAAGCGCGTCGAGCCGCCGGTTCTGTCGGTGAGCGATGACGGGTCGGTCGTGGTGCCCTTGCTGGGCGGGCATCGCGGCGCCAACCGGCTGGCGGCTCGGATCGCTGACGGCCTTGACGCAAAGGCGGCGGTGACGACGGCGGGCGATGTGGCGATGGGCGTCGCGCTCGATGCGCCGCCCGAGGGCTATCGGTTGGCCAATCCCGAAGATGCGAAACCGGCGATGGCTGCGATGCTGGCGGGCGAGGGTGTGCGCCTGCTGGGCGAGGACATCTTTGGCCTCGGGACCGATGCTGGGGGCAAGGTCGATCTGGTGGTGAGCGAGGCGCCCGAGACGGGTGGCGCGAAGCGGCTGGTTTATCATCCCCAGCGTTTCGTGCTGGGTTTGGGATGCGCGCGCAACTGCGAGCCCGGCGAGATGTGGGCGCTGGTCGAGGCGACGCTGGCCGAGGCCGGGATCGCGCCGGGGGCTGTGGCCTGTGTGGCGTCGATCGACCTCAAGGCCGACGAGCCTGCGATCAACGCGGTCGCCAGTCGGCTGGGCGTGCCCTTGCGGCTGTTCGATGCGCCGGCGCTGGAGGCCGAGGCGGGGCGGCTTGCGAACCCCTCTGAAGTGGTTTTCGCCGAGGTCGGTTGTCACGGGGTGGCCGAGGGTGCGGTGCTGGCTGCGGGTACGCAGTTGGCGGTTGAAAAGCGCAAGAGTGCCAATGCGACCTGTGCGCTGGGGCGCGCCGATGCGCCCATCACGGAGATGCCGGCGCGCGCGCGGGGACGGCTGAGCGTGGTCGGCATCGGCCCCGGACAGGCGGCGTGGCGCACGCCCGAGGCATCGCGTCTGATTGCCGAGGCCGATGAGCTGGTGGGCTATGGTTTGTATATCGACCTGCTGGGGCCGCTGGCGGCGGGCAAGGCGCGCAGCGACTTCCCGCTGGGCGGCGAGGAGGCGCGCTGCCGCCATGCGCTGGAGCGCGCCGGGGAGGGGCGCAACGTGGCGCTGGTCTGTTCGGGAGATGCGGGCATATACGCGATGGGCGCGCTGGTTTTCGAGCTTCTGGACAGGGGCGCAGAGGCGCAGGGCGTGAGCGATGCGGCGCGGCGCGTCGAGGTGGTCTGTTCGCCCGGCGTGTCGGCCTTGCAGGGCGCGGCGGCACGGGCGGGTGCGCCGCTGGGCCATGATTTCTGCACCATCAGCCTGAGCGATCTGTTGACCCCGCGCGCGGATATCCTGCGCCGTTTGCGCGCCGCCGCCGAGGGCGATTTCGTGATCGCCTTCTACAACCCGGTCTCGAAGACACGGCGCACCCTGTTGGCCGAAGCGCGCGACATCCTGCTGGCGCATCGCCCCGGCGATACGCCGGTGATGCTTGCGACATCGTTGGGGCGCCCCGAAGAGCATCTGCGCTATCGGCGTCTGGATGCGCTGGAGGTGGACGAGGTCGATATGCTGACCGTGGTTCTGGTGGGATCGAGCCATTCGCGGCTGGCAGAGCTGGGCGAGGGCGCGCGGATGTTCACGCCGCGCGGCTATGCGCGCAAGATCGACGGCGATCTGGCGGCGGGCGGCACGGCATGAGTATTTTGGGCAAGATGAAGCGAGGGGTGCGGCAATGACCGTCTATTTCATCGGGGCGGGGCCGGGCGACCCGGAGCTTCTGACCCGCAAGGCGGAGCGGGTGATCGGGGAATGCCCGGTCTGCATCTATGCCGGGAGCCTCGTGCCCCAGGAGGTGGTGGGCTGTGCGCCCAAGGGCGCGCTGGTGATGGACAGCGCGGCAATGACGCTTGACGAGACCCATGCGGCGATCCGCGCGGCCCATGAAAAGGGGCAGGACGTGGCGCGGGTGCATTCGGGCGATCCGTCGCTTTATGGCGCCATCGCCGAGCAGATCCGGCGCCTTCGTGCCGATGGGATCGATTACCGGATCATTCCCGGCGTGCCGGCCTATGCGGCGGCGGCGGCGGCGCTGGGGCAGGAGCTGACCGTGCCGGAACTGGCGCAGTCCATCGTGCTGACGCGGGTGTCGATGAAATCGACCTCGATGCCGGCGGGCGAGACATTGGAGAATTTCGCCCGAAGCGGCGCGACGCTGGCGATTCATCTGGGGGTGCGTGCGCTGCGCGAGATCGAGCGCGCGCTGATCCCCCATTACGGCGCGGATTGCCCGGTGGTGGTGGCCTGCCGGGTGGGCTGGCCGGATGAGCTGTTCATTCGCGGCACGCTCAGCGACATTCGCGAGAAGGTGCGCGCCGAGAAGATCACGCGCACCGCGCTGATCATGGTGGGGCCGGTGCTTGGGGAGGTCGCGGATTCCAAGGAAAGCGCGCTTTACGATCCTGAGCATCCGCATGTTCTGCGCCCGAAAGCGACGCGGCGCGGCTGATTTCCGGATCGCCCCCGAGTTTTCACGTGACGGTTACGTTTTGGTGCGACAGACTGGAACGGTATTTGGAAAGAAGCGTGAACATGACGACATATTTACCCCCCGATGTTCAGGCGGGCCTTGATGAGGCGCGCAAGAAAGGCTGGAAGGCGAGCCACCGTTTGCGGGTGCGCGCCGGCGAGGACACATACCGCGTGTTGCGCGCCTGGGAGGGCGGTTTTGCGCTCGAGGCCGAGGGCGCGCCGCATCTGCGCGGGCTGGTCGATCTTTACGACGGCCCCAAACACCTGTCGCAATGCCTGATCGTGGCCTCGGAGGAAGAGGGCGGAGAGATGCGATTCGAGCTCAAGCGCGTGACCGAGGCGAGCGATCGTCAGCCGCTGGATTTCGTGCGCGACCCGGAGGCGCCTGTCGCGCTGATCGCGAGCGATTGAGGCCGGGTTCCGCAGACCGCGCATATTGCAGCCTTCGCGTTTAGCGCCAGAGCGCCGCGCAGGCGCACCCCCGGCTGTGATCGGGAAGCAGGCCGGACGGTATGGGATGTTTCGCCCGGTTATCGCGTCTCGCTGCCATCGCTTTTGGACTGGGCGATTTTCTCAAGCGCTTCGGCGATGCGCGCCTGTTGGGCGGCCTTTCTCTTGCTTGAACGGAGGGTCAACCAGAGCGGCACGCCAAAAATAACCAGCAACAGCAAAATACCCGGCAGCCCTATGTTGTTCAGCATCCTGTTCCCCTGTTACGCAAAGACCAGCTTACATCTGACAAACTAAGCTGTCGGTGCGCGAGAGCGCAAGGAGAGCCGGCCCGAAGGGTGCCTTTTGCGGCGAGCCGGCAGAAATTCTGGCGTGGGCCTGTGCCGACCGGTCAGGATTGCTTTTCGAAGATGATGATGACCGACCCCAGCGTCACGCCCGCCTTGCGCATATAGGCGCGGTTCAGGACACGGGTGTCGGAAAGCTGCCACATCCAGTCATCGAAATGCACCCGCGTGGTGCCGTCGCGCGTGGGCAGGTCGATCAGGTAGGTCCAGTTGAACGTATCGCCCTGTTCGGTGCCCCGCGCGGTGCCGATCACGCCCGGCGCGGTGCCTTCCCAGCTTTCCGGACCGGTCTGGCGCAGGGTCCAGATGCGCTGTTCGGTGCTGCCGTCGGCATAGGTGAAATCCTCGGTCAGGGTGAGGGTCTCACCGTCCCATGTGCCTTCGATCATGACCTCGAAGCGGCGGCGCACCGTGCCGAAGCGATCCTGGAACTGGCCATGGGCCACGGTCGTGCCCGCGAAGAATTCCTGCAATTCGAAATCCTGGCTGCTGAGTGCGGGGTCATCGAGAGAAGGGCGCCCCGAACAGGCGGCAAGCAGGGTGAGGGTGGCGAGGCCGAAAGCGGCGGCAAGGGCGCGGATCATCGGGAACTCCGGTTGCGTCTACCGGCGGTCAGGTAGACCGCGGCGCGCGAAGGGCAAGGGCCGCGCGCGCCGCGGGCCATGTCATTGCAGGTCGGCGAAGGCCTCTTGCAGGCGGGCGACGGCCTCCTCGACGCGGGCGCGCGGTGTCGCGAGGTTGAAGCGAAGGAAGCTTTCGCCGCCGGTGCCGAAGCTGGGGCCGTGATTGACGGCGATGCGGGCGTCCTTTTCGACGCGCGCGGTGAAATCGTCGGCGTCCATGCCGGTGCCCGCGAAATCGACCCAGGCGAGATAGGTGGCCTCGAGCGGCATCGAGGCGAGGCCGGGGATCGTGTCGATGCCCGCATCGAATAGCCGCCGGTTGCCGTCGATGTAGCGCACCAGGGCGTCAACCCATCGGGCGCCCTCGGGGGAATAGGCGGCTTTGGCCATGACCAGGCCGAAAGAGTTGGGCGACATGCCAAGCGCGCCCATGCGAGCGGCGAAACGGGCGCGCAGGGCTTCGTCGGCGATGATGACATTGCCGATATGCGCCCCGGCGATGTTGAAGGTCTTGGTGGTGGCGCTCATCATCACCAGCCGGTCGGCGATGCGGTCATCCACAAGCGGCATGGCGATATGGGACTGGCCGGGCATCACGAGGTCATGGTGAATTTCGTCCGAGACCAGGATCAGGTCATGGCGGCGGGCGAAATCGGCGACGCCCTGAAGCTCGTCGCGGGTCCAGACGCGGCCGCCGGGATTGTGCGGCGAGCAGAGCACGAGCATTTTTTCCGAGCCGTCCATCATCGCGTCATAGGCGTCGAAATCCATGACGTAGCGGCCGTTTTCCATGGCCAGCGGGCATTCCACCACGCGCCGCCCGGCGGCTTTGATGACGCGGGCGAAGGCATGGTAGACGGGGGTGAAGAGGACCACCCCGTCGCCCGGTTCGCTGAAGGCGTCGACGCACAGGCCGGTGCCGTTGACAAGGCCGTGGGTGGTGAAGACCCATTCGGGTTCGACCCGCCAGCCGTGGCGTTCCTGCATCCACCAGCGGATGGCGGAGAGGTAGCTGCGATCATCCCCGTAATAGCCGTAGATCCCGTGATCGACCATGCCTTGCAGCGCGTCCGAGATGCATTGCGGCGGCTGGAAATCCATGTCGGCGACCCACATCGGGATGCCGTCGCTGGTGGGCACACCGTAGATTTTCTCCATCATGTCCCATTTCTGGGAATGGGTGCCGTGGCGGTCGATGATGCGGTCGAAATCCATTCGGGTCTCCTTGCTGGTTCTGCGGGCAAGCTATACGCTGTCGGCGCGGGGTTGTAGGGCGGATGCTACGGCGACGGATATTCTGATATCTTTCGAAATATTGGAAGTGTGTTCTGTTAGTTTCCTATAAAATAGGATAATATACCATAATTATGGTATATAATGGAATATTATCTTGCCATCAGTCGCTCTGGCCGCCGCCTGTCGAAAGATTGGCCCATTGCGCGGCCAGCGGGCATGACCTAAATCCTCCCGCATGATACGGCCCATCCTGATCCACCCCGATCCGCGCCTCAAACGGATCTGCACGCCTGTCGACGATCTGTCGGACGGGTTGCGGGCCCTGGCAGATGACATGTTGCAGACCATGTATGATGCGCCGGGCATCGGGTTGGCGGCGCCGCAGGTCGGGGTGTTGGAGCGGCTGATCGTGATGGATTGCGTCAAGGAAGAGGGCGAAGAGCCCCGTCCGCTGGTGATGTTCAACCCCGAGATCCTGGCGGCTTCGGACGAGACCAGTGTCTATGAGGAAGGCTGCCTGTCGATTCCTGAGCAATATGCCGAGGTGACGCGGCCAAGCGCCGTGGACGTGCGCTGGATCGACCGGGATGGCAACGAGCGCCAGGAAACGTTCGGCGGGCTTTGGGCGACCTGTGTGCAACACGAGATCGACCATCTGAACGGCAAGCTGTTCATTGATTACCTGGGGCCGATGAAGCGGCAGATGATCACCCGGCGGATGCAAAAGCTGAAGCGCGAGCAGGCAAAGGCGAGGGCCTGAGCCATGACCGTGCGCCGCTGTCTTGCATGGCCGGACCGGCGGTTGCGCACCCGCGCCGAGCTGGTCGAGGCGATCAGCGACGACACGCAGGCCATATGGGCCGACATGATCGACACGATGGAGGCGATGCCGGGCGTGGGTCTGGCGGCGCCGCAGATCGGGGTGATGCAGCGCCTTGCGGTGGTCGATGCCAGCGACAAGCGCGGGCAGGCGGTGCGCATGGCCAACCCCGAGATCCTGCATGCCAGCATCGAGCTGCGCGCCCACGAGGAAGCCAGCCCGAACCTGCCGGGGGTCTCGGCCGAGGTGAAGCGCCCGCGCGCGGTGACGGTGCGCTTCATGAACGACAAGGGCGAGACCGAGGAGCGCGATTTCATCGGGCTCTGGGCGACCAGCGTGCAGCACCAGATCGACCATCTGCAGGGCAGGATGTATTTCGACCGGCTGAGCAAGGTCAGGCGCGACATGCTGTTGCGCAAGGCCAGGAAACTGGCGGGATAATAGGACAGGCGAAGCGATGCGCGTGATTTTCATGGGAACGCCGGATTTCTCGGTGCCGGTGCTGGAGGCGCTGGTGAAGGCCGGGCACGAGGTGGCGGCGGTCTATTGCCAGCCGCCGCGCCGGGCGGGGCGCGGCAAGCAGGCGCGCCCGACCCCGGTGCATGCGCGGGCGCTGGAGCTGGGCCTTGAGGTACGCCATCCCGAAAGCCTGAAACATGCGGACGCGCAGGACGATTTCGCCGCGCTTGATGCGGATGTGGCGGTGGTCGTCGCCTATGGGCTGATCCTGCCGCAGGCGATTCTGGATGCGCCGCGTGGCGGGTGCCTCAATATCCATGCGAGCCTTTTGCCGCGCTGGCGCGGAGCGGCGCCGATCCATCGCGCGGTCATGGCCGGGGATCGCGAAACCGGTATCTGCATCATGCAGATGGAGGCGGGGCTGGATACCGGCCCGGTGCTTTTGCGCCGCGCCACTACGATCGGTCCAGAAGAGACCACGGGAGAATTGCATGACCGGCTGTCGGACATGGGCGCCGGGGCGATTGTCGAGGCACTGGCGAAGCTGGATCACCTGACGCCCGAGCCTCAGCCCGAGGCGGGTGTTACCTATGCCGAGAAGATCGACAAATCCGAGGCGCGGATCGACTGGACCCGGCCCGCCGCCGAGGTCGACGCGCATATCAGGGGCCTGTCGCCCTTTCCGGGTGCCTGGGTCGAACATGAGGGCGAGCGGATCAAGCTGCTGGGTTCAAGCATCGCACAAGGGCAGGGCGCGCCGGGCGAGGTGCTGGATGACCGGCTGACCGTGGGCTGCGGCAGTGGCGCGGTCAGGATTTCACGCTTGCAACGGGCCGGGCGCGCGGCGCAGGATGCCGAGAGTTTCCTGCTGGGGCATGCGCTGCCGGTGGGTGCGCGCCTGTAATGGAAGGGTAGGGCCATGTTTCCCACGCTGATCGGCACGGTGGTGATCGCGGGTATCGTCGGCTATCTTTCGGAAAAGACCGGCTTCACGCGCAACGGTTATCTGCAATCCATCATCATCTGCGTGGGGGGCGCCTTCCTGTTCTATTTCCTGCGCATCATGTTCGGAATCGGCTTCGGCGCGCCGGGGGTGGATGCGGTGCTCTCGTCGATCGGAGCGTTGATCATCGTGCCGACCCATTGGCGGCGCAGACGATAAGGAAAGAAGGCGATGAGCGCGATCTACCTGATCATCATCGGCGCGGCGGCGGGATTTCTGGCGACGCGGCTGATGCGGATGGAAACCGATATCATCACCACCATTGCCATCGGCATCGCCGGGGCGCTGATCGGCGGGCTGGTGTTGCAGGTGATCCTGACGGTCGCGGGGCTGCTGGGCGGGTTGATCGGCGCGGTGCTGGGCGCCTTGCTGCTGATCTGGGCCTACCGGACCTATATCGCGCGCAGGAAATAGATCACAGAGAGGCCGCCGCGCGGCTGGCCTGATCGTATTGCCCCGAAAGCCCGCGCAGCACGCGGGCGAGCTGGCGCAGGTCTTCGCCCGAAAGATCGCCGCCCGACATCCCTTCGAGAAGGCATTGGCGGCGCACGTCGCGATAGGCCTGGCACAGGCCAGCGCCATCGGGCGAGGTGCGATAGAACACTTCCTTGCCGCGTTTCTCGGTTTCGATCAGCCCGGCCTTGACCAGTTTGCGCAGCGCGTAATTGACGGTGTGGGTGTCCTCGATATTGAGCAGGAAGCAGATATCCGAAAGCCGCTTGTCGCGGTTGCGGTGATTGGTGTTGTGCAGGATGAGGATTTCCAGCGAGCTGAGATCGGAATGGCCAGATGCCGCCATGCAGCGCGTCATCCAGCGCGAAAAGGCGTTGAAGGCGATGATCAGGCCGAATTCGAGTTCGGACAATTCCCAGCCTTCTCCATCGGCAAGATGGCGTGAGGAGACGATTCGCCGCCTGTCGGGTGTCTGTTCGCTCATACGCTGCCCTTTCCTTGCTTGTTGAGGGAAAACGCCTGCGTCTTCCCGCCAAGTCCCCCGGATGCATTGAACCTTTGGGGAATGTCCAGTGCCCGGTCAGATGTACCGATGCTGTCAAGATGACATAACGTTGACAAATTATCAACGTTATGCCTTCATGAGGTAATGATAATCACTGACAGGGAGTTTTCGAGATGCAAATGACACGCTATTTCACCGGCGCCGTTGCGGCGCTTGCAGGGCTGGCCATGCAGGTCCAGGCCGAGACATGGGACATGCCGACGCCCTACCCGGACGCCACCTTTCACACGGTGAATGTCCATGAATTCGCCAAGGATGTCAGCGAGGCCACCGACGGCGCGCTGGAAATCAAGGTGCATTCCGCCGGGTCGCTGTTCAAGCACCCCGAGATCAGCAAGGCCGTGCGCAGCGGGCAGGTGCCCGCGGGCGAGTTTTTCCTTTCGCTGCTGGCCAATGACAACCCGGTTTTCGGGGCGGATTCGCTGCCGTTCCTGGCGACCAGCTATGATGAGGCCGCGCGTCTGTGGGCGGCGCAGAAGGATGTGATTTCGGGGCTGCTGGACGAACAGGGCATGATGGTTCTTTATGCGGTGCCGTGGCCGCCGCAGGGGCTTTACACCACCAAGGAGATCAACTCGGTCGAGGACCTGTCGGGGCTGAAGTTCCGCACATATAATGCCACGCTGGAAGAGTTCGCGAACCTTGCGGGCGCGGCGCCGACGCAGGTCGAGGTGCCCGATATTCCCCAGGCCTTCAGCACCGGGCGGGTCGAGGCAATGATCACCTCGCCCTCGACGGGCGCGAATTCCAAGGCCTGGGATTTCCTGTCGCATTACACCGACATCCAGGCGTGGATTCCCAAAAACATCGTCGTGGTGAACAAGCGCGCGTTCCAGCGG
>Ga0102932_1001503_pt1 | contig 12108 bp, 12 predicted proteins | sample SalPonR1_C_D2_MG_FD_78212 | JGI IMG/M metagenome (GOLD analysis project Ga0102932, IMG submission 78212) | Salt pond soil microbial communities from South San Francisco under conditions of wetland restoration - Salt Pond MetaG R1_C_D2_MG | ecosystem: Environmental > Aquatic > Marine > Intertidal...
CCCGGCGGCGGATTTCGGGGGTCATGTCGTCCATCTCGACGTCGAACATCTCGCTTGCTGTCATGGCGTGAATGTCCTGACCGGCGCGGAACGCCTGTTTGAGCGCGTCGATCCCGGCCACATGCGCAAGGATGCGCAGCTCGATCTGGGAGTAGTCGAGCGAGACAAGCTTGTGGCCCTCTGGCGCGACGAAGGCCTCGCGGATGCGGCGGCCTTCCTCGGTGCGCACGGGGATATTTTGCAGGTTGGGATCGGTCGAGGCCAGCCGCCCGGTCGAGGCCCCGGTTTGAAGATAAGAGGTGTGCACCCGGCCCGTGTCAGGGTCGATGTGATCCTGAAGCGCGTCGGTATAGGTCGATTTCAACTTGCTCAGTTGACGCCAGTCGAGCACCCGCGCGGGCAGTTCATGCAGTGTCGCAAGATCCTCGAGCACGTCGGCGCCGGTGGCATAGGCCCCTGTCTTGCCGCGCTTGCCCCCCTCGAGTGCCATTTCGTCAAAGAGGATCTCGCCCAGTTGCTTGGGGCTGCCTACGTTGAAGCTCCGGCCCGCCAATTCGTGGATTTCCGCCTCGAGTGCGGCCATCTTCTGGGCGAATTTGGCGGACATGCGGCTTAGCGTGTTGCGATCCACCTTGATCCCGTGCCGTTCCATCCGCGCCAGCACCGGCACCAGCGGTCGCTCGAGCGTTTCATAAACGGTGGTGACATGCTCCACATGCAGGCGCGGCTTGAAAAGATGCCACAGGCGCAGAGTGATATCGGCGTCTTCGGCGGCATATTTTACCGCTTCGTCGATCTTGACCTTGTCGAACGTGATCGCTGATTTTCCCGATCCCAGCAACGTCTTGATCGGGATGGGCGTATGCGCGAGATAGCGTTCCGACAGGGTGTCCATCCCGTGGTTATGCACCCCGGAATTGAGCGCGTAGGACATCAGCATCGTATCATCGATCGGCGCAACGGCGATATCGTGGGCTGCAAAAATCTTGGCGTCGTATTTCATGTTCTGCCCGATCTTGAGGATGCTGGCATCTTCAAGAAGGGGTTTGAGCGCGGTCAGCACCTCGTCGCGCAAAAGCTGTCCTTCGGCCAGCGCGTCCGAGCCGAAAAGATCGTCCGACGCCCCGTCGCGGTGGGTCAGCGGGATGTAGCAGGCGGTTCCGGGCACAGTGGCAAGCGAGATACCGACAAGCTCGGCCTGCATTTCATTGAGCGACGTGGTTTCGGTGTCGATGGCGACATGGCCTTGAGCATTGATCTGATCGACCCACGCCCGAAGCGCGTCCATGTCCGAAATCCGTTCATAGGCGTCCGGATCCATCGCGGGCCAGTCCGGCGCGGCCTCTTCGTTGGGCTCGACCGATGGGTCGGGAATGACGGGCGCCTCGGTGCCGAGTGCCTCCGCGATCCGTTTCGAGAGCGTGCGAAACTCCATCTCGGCCAGAAACCCAAGGAGTGTCTCGGGATCAGGGTCGCGCACCTCGAGATCATCGAGGCTGAAGTCGAGGGGGGTGTTGCAATCAAGCTGAACAAGCCGTTTCGACAATTCGATCTGTTCGCGCTTTTCGATGAGCGTTTCGCGGCGTTTGGGCTGCTTGATCTCTTCGGCGCGGTTCAGAAGCTCTTCGAGCGAGCCGAACTCATTGATCAAAAGCGCTGCCGTCTTGATCCCGATGCCGGGCGCGCCGGGCACGTTATCCACACTGGCGCCAGCCAACGCCTGCACGTCGACCACGCGGTCCGGGCCGACACCGAATTTCTCTTCGACGCCTTCAGCATCGATGCGGCGGTTTTTCATCGCATCCAGCATTTCGACACCGCCGCCGACAAGCTGCATCAAATCCTTGTCGGAGCTGATGATCGTCACCCGACCACCCAAATCGCGCGCCTTGCACGAGAGCGTCGCGATGATGTCATCGGCCTCATAGCCCTCAATCTCCTCGCAGGCGATGTTGAAGGCGCGGGTGGCATCCCGGGTGAGTGGAATCTGCGGGCGCAGATCCTCGGGCATCGCCTCGCGATTGGCCTTGTAGGCGTCATAGAGATCATTGCGAAACGTATGGCTGCCCTTGTCAAAGATCACCGCCACATGGGTCGGCGCGTCATGGCCATTGTTGCCCTCGACATAGCGTTGCAGCATGTTGCAAAAGCCCGCGACCGCCCCGATCGGGAGCCCGTCGGATTTCCGCGAGAGCGGCGGCAGCGCGTGATAGGCGCGGAAGATGAAGGCCGAGCCGTCAATGAGATGCAGGTGATGACCCTTGCCGAATTGCGTGCTCATGGCGGGGATTCTCCTTCAGGCGGTCAACTGCCGCGCAGGTATCTCACGCCGCTGGCCGCGCTTCCAGTGTTTCTTCTTGCGAAAAATATCCCGGGGGTCCGGGGGCTGGCCCCCGGCAGGGCGGGGTCGTGCCCTCCGACGGACGGGGCCGCAATCACACTTTGCCTTCGAAATCCCGGTGTATCAGCTTGGCATCGCAATAAGGGCACTCGACCCAGCCTTGCTCGCGCGGGATTTGCAGCCACACGCGCGGGTGGCCCAAGGCCCCCTCACCGCCGTCGCAGGCGACGCGATAGCTGTCTACGACTTTTGTTTCCGGCGCGGCTGTGACCATCGGGCATTTCCTTTTGGCGGTGTATCACGTATCCGCGAATATGGGCGATCGGACAGACAGGAGCAAGAGGGCTATGACAGGCAACGCCATAGAAATCCGCAACTTGCGCAAGATCTATGGGCGCGAGGGCAAGTCGCCGGTGACCGAGGCGCTCAAGGGCATTGACCTTGATATCCCGCAAGGGTCGGTCTTTGGTCTTCTGGGGCCCAACGGGGCGGGCAAGTCGACGCTGATCAACATTCTGGCCGGGCTCGTGGTCAAGACCGCCGGGCAGGTCAATATCTGGGGTTTCGATCAGGACGCGAACCCACGTCAGAGCCGGGCGGCGATCGGGGTCATGCCGCAGGAATTGAACCTTGATCCGTTCTTTGCGCCGCGTGCCGCGCTGGAGGTGCAGGCGGGCCTTTACGGTGTGCCGCGCCGGGAGCGGCGCAGCGACGAAATTCTGGCGCTTGTGGGGCTTGAGGACAAGGCGAACGCCTATGCACGGACGCTATCGGGCGGGATGCGGCGCAGGTTGCTGCTGGCCAAGGCACTGGTGCATCATCCGCATATCCTTGTTCTTGATGAGCCGACCGCGGGTGTGGATATCGAGCTTCGGCAGATGTTGTGGCAGAATGTGCGCAAGCTCAACCGTGAGGGGATGACGATCATCCTGACCACACATTACCTCGAAGAGGCCGAGGAGATGTGCGACGAGATCGCGATCATTAACCACGGCGCGCTCGTGGCGCGGGATAGCACGGCCAACTTGCTGGGTCGGCTCGACAGCAAGACGATGATCGTGACGCCCGACACACCGCCAGAGCGCCTGCCGGAGGCCCCGGGCCTTGCCGTCGAGATGCGCGCGGACGGGACCTTGATGATCAACTACAATCTGGCGCAGACTCCGGCCGGAGCCGTGCTTGACGCGGTGCGGAATGCGGGTATCTCGATCCGTGACGTGCGCACCCGCGAGGCCGATCTCGAGGAGGTGTTCCTGTCGCTGACGCGGGCGGGGACCGAGCCGTCGGCCGGGGCCGGGTGATCCGCACGCCTGCCACCCCGTGAGATGGCATGGCCTTCGGCGAGAGTATTTGTAGAAAGATGAATGTTGTGGCGCCCGCCGGGGTCGGCGTGGGCGCCGCCGTTTCAATCGAGCCGCGAGATCATCGGACCCATGCCACGCCCGCCCATGATGTGCAGGTGATAGTGGGGCACTTCCTGCACGCCGTGATCACCGGCATTGGCGATGGCGCGATATCCTTCGCCGCCAGAGCCGGGGGCGACGCCCGTCATCCGGCAGACATCGGCCACGGAGCGGGTGAAATCCACGATCTCGGCTTCGGTCGCGAGCGAGGCGAAGTGATCGTAGCAAACATAAGGCCCCTTGGGGATGATCAGCACGTGAACGGGCGCCTTGGGGTCGATATCGTTGAAGGCCAGCGTATGCTCGGTCTCGAGTCGGGTTTCGTTTGGAATTTCGCCGCGCAGTATCTTGGCGAAAATGTTCTGGTCGTCATACTCATAGCCCATGGCAGCCCTCAATCGGCAAAAAGATAATCGGTGCGCGCTATTTCAATGGCCTTGTCGGAGGGAATGTCAAGGAAACGGCCGATCTTGGCGGCGTTCTCCTCGGGGGTGTCGGATTCGCGCATGGTGAAATGGTTCTCGAATCCCGCATCCCTGATCCGGTCGCTTTCAAAGGTCATGTCCGAGCGGATCGTCGGCAGGAGCCGCTCCAGCGTTTCGGGTGGGGTCTGTTCCCCTGCAAGGCCCACGCGCATGGCGTGGCCGGTCAGATATTCATCGGTGAAAATGCACTGAACCTCGAGCAGGCGCGTGACCGAGCGGTCGCCGCTGAAATCCTGGATTAGATCAAGGCTGGACGGGTCCATGCAGACAATCAACTGATCGGTTTCATAATAGTCGAAGAGCATCCGCATCAGGGCGCGGCGATGGCGGTGCCGTTTTTCCATGGTGGATTGAATGCCGCCGAGATCGGGCAGGGGGGTGCCCTCTTCGTTAAAGAGATATTCGATGGCGGGCATGTTGGTGACTTGCCTGATGCGGTCAAGAAGCCGTTTGGCCACGTGCCATTTCTTGCAGATCACGATCATCAGTTCGCGTTCGCGGCCCAGTGTGCTTTCGGTTTCCCAGAAGCGCATGGCAAAGCGGCGCCCGATGCGGCCGCGCCCGGTGAGAAACTTGAAGAGCGACCGGCCTTCGTTGGATATCTGAAAGGTGGCCGTGTCATCGGAGTAAAGCGCGCCGAGCCGTTGCTTGAGGGTCACGGCCTCGGGGCTGATCTTGCGCGCAAAGAGAAAATCCTGACTGAGCAGAAGGTCGTAATGGTCGTTGTAGAAGGTTTGCGGCATCCCGTAGTCGGTGAACATCAGGAAGGTGAGCGTCCGTGTCCTGATTTCGCTGTCGGGGACGAGATGGCGCACGAGGGTCTGAAAAAAGGTTTCGTCGGGAATCCACGTGGTGCGGAAAAACCGCATGACATCCCGGCGTTGGCGGGTGAGGTCGAGAATCCATTCGATCGTGCGGCGGCGCAGGCACCACCACTGGCTCCCGATCTGGACCTGTATGTCCTTGGGGATGGGGCGGGAGAGACGCAAGCGGCGCTGAAGAGTCATCGAGGCGTAAAAGAGCCATTTGCGATTACGTTCGTTGAACCAGTGGCGATAGATCAACCGCTCTTCCTTGATGCCGGTCTTGATCCAGTCGCTGTCGAAGAAATCGAAGCTTTCGATATAGTCCACATCTTCGGCGTCGAGAAATTCATGGGCATAGCGCGCCGATTTGATCGCGGCGCAATCGCCTGAAAGCATGTAGAAATGCGTGGCCCGTGGAAACGCCTCGACCGCGGCCTCGATCGCATTGAGCGTGGCCTGCACAAGCGACCATTCCCCCCAGCCGCACTTGACCCGCTTGCGCGCGAAGGTCACGTTGGGATTGTCGGCCAGCGCCTCGCGGATTTGCGCGAACGCATCGGGTTTGGCCCGGGCATCGAAATGAATCGCGATGCAATCGCCCGCAGCGGTCAGCATCTCGGCCTGTCCGATAATGGCCTCGGGGTCCTTGTGACACAGGAGGATATAAGCGATTTTTGCCATTCAGGAAACAGACTAGCCCTTGTTTGCGGGATTGTTTACATTGATAGTGCTGAATAAGCGTTGAATAAACAGGCTTTATTAGGTTTTTTGGTTCAGAACAGCGCGGCAAGCCCGAATGGGCCACGCATGAGGTTGGAGACAGTGGCATGGGGTTTCCCGGAACATGGATGACGGAAAGCGAAAGCCTGGTGTATCGGGTGGTCCCGAAATGCGCATGCTCGACCATTGGTCAGATCATGTATTATTCGGATCATGGTGAGTTTTTCGACGGTGATATTCATGATGCCAAGGGTGGTTTGCACAAATGGGCGCTTGATGAAAGTCAGCCCCTGATCACGCAGAACGTGACCTCGCATGCCTCGTATGCCTTTACCTGTGTGCGCAATCCCTACACCCGCATCCTGAGCTCGTTTTTTGACAAGATTTGCGGCATTCAGCGCAACGGGAAACGCTATCGCGGCAAGCTGGTGCCGCTTCTGACCCAGAAATACGGCATAGAAGTGGGCGGCGAGGACGGCAAACAGGAGTTCGATCAGGTCAAGAGCTTTCGCCGTTTCCTACTGTTTGCCCGCGACACGATCCGCTGGCGCCGCCCGATGGAGCCCGATATCCACTGGTCCGCGCAGGCGGGCCATGTCTCGACCTTCATCGTGAACGGTGGAACCTACGACAAGATTTTCTGGACCGAGCAATTCAACGATGGGATGGCCGACGTGCTCAAGGCGGTCAAGACGCCCGAGACGGTGGACCTCAAGGCGATCCCGCGTTTCAACGAGAGCGAAGGGCACGGCCCCAAGCGCGCGCATCCGGTCGAAGATTATTTCGACGACCTGTCGATGCATCTTGTCTATGAGATATACAAGCGCGATTTCGAGCTTTTCAAATACGATGTCGCGGACCCGTCGAACAAGATGCCGATCAGTGAGATCGACCTTGACGAGGTGCATGCCAAGCTGGGCGAATGAGGCCGGTCAGGCGTCTTTCGGGCGCATCACCAGCCAGATAAGCGCGCCGCCAGCGAGGGCGAGGAACGGCGCCATGGCAAGGTTTACCGACGCCCAGCCTGCCTGAGCCGTGCCGCCGGAGCAGTTCATCAGCCCGCCCGAGGCGAGCGAGGCTACGGTCACGCCGCCAAAGACCAGTAGATCGTTGAGGCCCTGCATGCGTCCGCGCTCATGCGCCTCGTGCGCCCCGGCGAGCATGGTCGTCGCACCGATAAAGCCGAAGTTCCAGCCGATGCCCAGAAGCACGAGCGCGATGAAGAAATTCGAAATATCCACGCCCTGAAGCGCCACGGCGCCGGCAGCGGCAAGGATCACAAGGCCGGTGCCGACGATCTTTTCGACCCCGAAACGCGCGATCAGGTGGCCGGTAAAGAACGACGGCGCAAACATCGCGAGCACGTGACCTGTGACGATGTCGGCGGCGTCGCCCTCGGTAAACCCGCAGCCGACGACGGCAAGGGGTGTCGAGGTCATCACAAGGTTCATCAGCGCATAGGAGACCATGGCGCAGATCACCGCCACGGCGATGCGCGGTGTCGTGATCAACTCCCAGCGGGAGCGCCCGCGAGGTGCGTCCTCGGACGGGATGGGTGGTTTGGGAATGTCGAGAAAGAGAAACAGGAACGAGCCCAGAATATTGATCGCGATCACCGCGAAATAGGTGCCCAGAAACGGGATCACCATTGCCTGACTGGTGACCTTGACAAGCTGTGGGCCGATGATCGCGCTCGCCAAGCCGCCGGCGAGAACGTAGGAAATCGCCTTGGGGCGGAAATCGTCGCTGGCGGTATCGGTGGCGGCGAAGCGGTAAAACCCCTGTGTGGACATGTAGATACCGGTGATCAGGCTTCCCAGTAGAAAGAGCGGGAAGGACGCCAGATACAGCCCATAGGCCGACACGCCAGCGCCCACGGCCCCCGCCATCGCCCCAAGGACAAAGCCCGCGCGCCGCCCGAACCTTTGCATGAACCACGCCAGCGGGCTTGCCGTGAGCATCGAGCCCAGAACGATGAGCGAGATCGGGAGCGTGGCAAAACAGACGTTGCTGGCCAGCGATTGACCGGCCAGGCCGCCGACGACGAACACCATCGCCATCTGCGCCCCCAGAATGGCCTGTGCCAACACCAGAATCGTCACGTTTCGGCGCGTGCGGGTGTCGACTGGGAGGAGGGCGGTGTCGGTCATGTGCGCAGTGCTACGCCCGTTTCGGGAGGCCCGCAAGAGTGTCCGGGGAAAACGGCGTTGGCGGTCCGCGACGGCCGCCCTATAGTCCAGCCTGAGATGACAAAAAGCGCCATGACATACCAGCCCGGAGAGGGTGCTTGCCCCCGGCATCGGAGCGGGTCATGACCCTGCTTTTGCTTGGTGGTGCGGGCGAGACGTGGCCTCTGGCCCGTGCCTTGGCGGCGCAAGGACGGGACTGTATTCTGTCGTTGGCGCGCGACGATGCGCGGGCGTCTGATGCGGGCCTGCCTGTCAGGGTCGGCGGGTTCGGTGGCGCAGCGGGGTTTCGTGATTTCGTGGCGACCCGGGGGATTACCGGGGTGTTGGATGTGACGCATCCGTTCGCGGCACGGATCACCGGGCGCACCGTGCGGCTTTGTCATGAGTTGGGGGTGCCCTATTGCCGGGTTGAGCGGCCACCTTGGACCGCCGAACCGGGCGATCTTTGGACCTTGCTTGACCGTGAAGAAGACGCCGCGGATCATATCACGCCCGGCGCGACGGTGTTTCTTGCCACTGGGCGGGACGCGCTCGCGCGGTTCGAAGGGCTTCGGTCCTGCCGGGTGATCTGTCGTGTGCTGGCGCCGACGGATGAGACATTTCCCTTTGCGAACGGAGAGTTCCTTCCCGGCAGGGCGCCCTTTACCGTGGCGCAGGAGCGGGCGCTTTTCCGCAGGCTTGGCGTGGATTGGCTCGTCGTGCGGAATGCCGGGGGCGAGGGGCCGCGCGCGAAGCTGATTGCCGCGCGTGAGGAGGGCATACGGGTGGCGATGCTATCGCGGCCAGAACGGCCCGGCGGACCTTATGTGCAGAACATCGAGGCGGCGCTGGATTGGGTGGCGAGCCTATGACCGAGACGATCATCGTGACGCGCGCCGATGTCGAGCAAGGAGCCGAAGCCTTGGCCGACATGTGCCCGCGCATGGCCGAGGCGCGCGCCTTGGTGGGGCCGTTGCCGCTCAGACGCAAGCCGGAGGGGTTTGCCCAACTGCTGAGCGCGATCGTGAGTCAACAGGTCTCGGTCGCGTCGGCGTCGGCGATCTGGGCGCGGATGGAGGCCGCCAGTCTCACCACGCCCGATGCGGTCATGCAGGCCGATGACGAGACGCTGCGCGCGGTTGGGCTAAGCCGGCAGAAAATGACTTATTCCAAGGCATTGGCCGCCGCCGAGATCGACTTTGACAGCCTGGGTGAGATGCCGTCGGAGAGGGTTATCGCGCGCCTTGTCGAGGTGCCCGGGGTTGGGTCGTGGACCGCCGAAATCTATGCGATGTTCAGCCTTGGCCGGGCCGATGTGTTCGCCCATGGCGACCTTGCGTTGCAGGAAGCGGCGCGGATGCTTTATGACCTCCCCGAGCGCCCAAAGGAACGGCAGATGCGCGACATGGCACGGGCGTGGCGACCGTGGAGATCGGTTGCGGCGCGCATCCTGTGGGCCTACTACAGGCTTGAAAAACAAAGGGAAGGGATCAGATGACGCGGGTATTGGAAGCGGGGCGCAAAGAGCCTCAGTCGGGGACCACGCGCTCGGTCGTTGTGTTTTTGCATGGCTATGGCGCGAATGGCGCGGACCTTCTGGGGCTGGCCGATGTGCTGGGCGAGCATATGCCGGACACGCTTTTCGTGGCGCCGGATGCGCCCGAGACGATCCCGATGATGCCCACCGGCTATCAATGGTTTCCGATCCCGTGGATCGACGGCTCGAGCGAGGAGGAGGCCGAACGCGGGTTGATGGCCGCATCCGATGACCTGAACGCTTTTCTTGACGCGCTGATGGTCGACGAGGATGTGCTGCCCGAGCAGGTGCTTTTGTTCGGGTTCAGCCAAGGCACCATGATGGCGTTGCAGGTGGCGCCGCGTCGTGAAGATGATGTCGCTGGAATCGTTGCATTTTCCGGGCGCTTGTTGCGGCCTGACCTGCTGAAGGACGAGGTGGTCGTGCGGCCGCCGATCCTTTTGGTGCATGGCGATCAGGACGACGTGGTGCCGCCGCAATCCCTGCCCGAGGCGGCGGAGACGTTGCAGGGGGCCGGGTGGAAGGATGTCTATGCGCATGTCATGAAAGGCACCGCGCACGGGATCGCGCCGGATGGTCTTCAGGTTGCGCTGGCGTTCATGCGAACGCGGCTTGGCTACGACTGATCGGTGTCGAGCCAGATCGTGACCGGACCGTCATTGGTGAGCGTGACGGCCATGTCGGCGCCGAATTCACCGGTTTGCGCGGGCACGCCAAGGTCATAGAGGCAGGCGGTGAAATATTCGTAAAGGCGCCGCCCCTCGTCGGGCGGGGCGGCGGCGGAGAAGCCGGGGCGGTTGCCGCTGCGCGTGTCGGCGGCGAGCGTGAACTGGCTGACCACGAGGGCCGAAGGCGTGTCAGCATCAAGGATCGCGCGGTTCATGCGGCCAGACTCATCCTTTAAAATCCGTAGCTTGGAGATTTTCATGGCGAGTTTACGCACCTCGTGTTCGGTGTCATTCTGCATGGCACAGACGAGGATGAGCAGGCCGGGACCGGTTTCACCGACGATATCGTTTCCGACGGTAACCCGGGCGTCGGTGACCCGTTGAATGAGGGCGCGCATGGGTAAGGTCCAAAAGTTAATGGTCTGAACACAACGTCGGTATCACGTCGGTATCGCGTCCGCATCATGTATGTGAACGGTGAGTCGGGTGATCCATGAAGGGGGCGTGCGGTGGGCGGATATCCGGCCCTTGGTGCGCATGACGTTTGGCGTGCAGAATGGCGCGCGGTTGGTTAAGGCGCGTAGGGTGGGCAATCTGCCCACCGCCCGCAACACCAACGCAAAGACGGTGGGCAGATTGCCCACCCTACGGATGGTAACGCGATGTTAACCCTGGAACGGTCAAGCTTGACCCATGCCGAATTATGTCAGGGCGCGCGTTCCGGGCGCGACTTATTTTTTCACAGTGAAGCTGTCTGACCCACGGCTCGCGTTGTTGACGGATCGGATAGATGACCTGCGCGCGGCTTATATCGCAACAGCGCGGGAAGCTCCGATCACATGCGACGCGATGGTTGTCCTGCCCGATCATTTGCACGCGGTCTGGACCCTGCCACCGGGAGACTCGGATTTCCCCGAGCGTTGGCGCCGTATCAAGGCGCGTTTCTCGCATCGCATCGGGCGGCACATGCCGCGATCGCCGAGCAAACGCGGGAAGCGGGAATGCGGTCTGTGGCAGCGCAGGTTTTGGGAGCATGTGATCCGCGACGAGGCGGATTACCACAATCATATTGCTTATTGCTGGGGCAATCCGGTGAAGCACGGGCTGGTGACGCGCGCAGTGGATTGGCCTTATTCGTCATTGCATCGGGATATCCGGCTGGGCCGGGCCGGGGCGGAATGGGCGGGACATGAGATCGACGGTGATTTCGGAGAGTAGGGTGGGCAATATTGCCCACCGAGGGTGCATTGGTGTCCGGGGGTGGTGGGCAGATTGCCCACCCTACGGATTATTCGCACTCGATCGTTCCGCCTTGGCCTACCCGGCAGAAAGTTTCGATATACTCATGCATCCAATCATGAATGACATCACTTAATTCGCCTGAACTCCTGAGTTCTTCATATTTATTCCAGTCATATTCCTCACGGCAAGCCGCGAGCCCCAGCAGTGTCATAGCCCCCAGAGCCATCTTCTGGGACTTAAGGATTTCCATGTTAACGCCCCTTCCTTTTCACATTCCCCCCGCGCTGCCCCGGTCGTCCCGCTGTTGACCGCCCGCGCCCCTTTGTCGCCTCGGCTGAAGCTTTCTCCACCGCCTGCTGCCGTGCAAGGGGATCGTCGGCCACTGCCAGATCCACTGCCTCCAGCCGCTTGACCTCGTCGCGCAGGCGGGCGGCCTCTTCGAACTCCAAATTCTCGGCAGCCTTGCGCATATCGGTGCGCAGTGCGTCGAGATGGGCCTGAAGGTTGCCGCCGGTGGGGCTGTCGACCTGGGCGGTGACGCGGTTCATGTCCACGTCGCCCTTGTAAAGCCCCGCGAGGATATCCTCGACATTCTTCTTGATGGTGGCAGGTGTGATGCCGTGTTCCTCGTTATAGGCGATCTGCTTGGCGCGCCGCCGGTCGGTTTCGTCCATCGCGCGCTGCATCGAGCCGGTGATGCGGTCGGCATACATGATGACCCGGCCTTCGGAGTTGCGC
>Ga0102932_1001509_pt1 | contig 12083 bp, 10 predicted proteins | sample SalPonR1_C_D2_MG_FD_78212 | JGI IMG/M metagenome (GOLD analysis project Ga0102932, IMG submission 78212) | Salt pond soil microbial communities from South San Francisco under conditions of wetland restoration - Salt Pond MetaG R1_C_D2_MG | ecosystem: Environmental > Aquatic > Marine > Intertidal...
CAAAGCCAAGGGCAGCTTTGGCGCGGGGGGCGATAGCGGGCTCGGTATCTTTTTTGAAAAGGATTACTGAAGCCGCGGCGGCAGGACGCCGCCACGCTCAGTATGTCCTCTCCCCACCCTAGTATGTCCTCTCCCCACCCTTAAGGGCGCCGATCAGACGGACTTTATCGACCCGCCGTCTATGCGTATCTTGCTCCCGGTGACATAGGATGCCCGCTCGGAACACAGGAACGTCACAACATCGGCGAACTCCTCGGGCTTGCCATAGCGCCCGGCCGGGATCGACGCGGCCGAGCTTTGCGCGACCTCCTCGACCGGCTTGCCCGTGCGTTTGGCGGCGGCGGCATCCAGCTCATCCACACGCTGCGTATGAATACGGCCCGGCATCACGACGTTCACGGTGATCCCGTCACCCGCGATTTCGTTCGAAAGCGACTTCGACCACCCCACAAGGGCGGATCGCAGGCCATTCGACAGTGCAAGATTCGGAATCGGCTGTTCGACACCCGAAGAGGTAATTGTGACCACGCGGCCCCACCCCTTGTCCTGCATCCCCGGAAGCACCCGCCCTGTCACGTGAATAAGATTGGCGCACATCGTCTCGAAATGCGCGATCCAATCCGCGCGCGAGGCATCGGTCGTCTTGCCGGGCGGGGGTCCCCCCGCATTATTGACAAGGATGTCGATCCCGCCATCTTTCAGAATATCGTCCAACGCCGCGTCGATGGCGTCGACATCCGACAGGTCAAGTTGCATGGCATCAATCTGCCCCTCTTCGGCCGCGGCCCAGTCCCGGATCTTGTCGGCGTTGCGCGCGGCGGCAATCACCTGCGCCCCCTCGGCGGCAAGCGATTTGGCAATCGCCGCACCCAGCCCACGGCTCGCGCCAAGTACCAAAGCGCGCTTTCCAGTCAATCCAAGTTCCATCAGTTCAACTCCTTCAATCGTTTTTCCTGCCGCTCCAGCAGTCGGTCCACTTCGGCGCGCGCAGCAGCCGTCAGCGGCGCTCCGGGTTTGCGCAAGGACGGGCTTGCGATGATGCCGCGCTTGGCCAGAACGTATTTTCGCACCGCAAGGCCAAGCCCCGGCTGCTGTTCGTAGCGTGCCATCGGAAGGTAGGCGTCAAAAATGTCACGGGCCAGTTCGGGATTGCCGGCCTCCATCTCGCGCACGACATCGCGCATCATCTCGGGAAACCCAAAACCGGTCATGGCACCGTCTGCCCCACGCGCCATCTCCTCGGGTAGGAAGAGCCCGCCATTTCCGCACAATATCGAGATCCGCCGGTCCAAGGCTTGCGGCGCGCGCAGGGCGCTGATCTTTTCCAATCCCGGCCAATCCTCATGCTTGAGGCAAACACAGGTCGGAAGATCCCGCACGATCCGTGCAATAACCGACACCGACATTTGCACCCCCGTGACAAGGGGAAAATCCTGAAGCACGAAGGGCGCATCACCGATGAATTCAGCGGCCTGAGTATAGTAAGTGACGATCTGATCGTCGGTTTTAAGCGCGCCCGGCGGCGCGATCATCACTCCGCTGGCACCTTCGCCCATTACCATGTCGCTCAGCTCTTTCATCTGTGCGAAGCCCGGCGAAGAGGCCCCCACCGCCACCGGCACGCGACCGTCCACGCGCATCAGAACCCGCTGAACAAAGCGGCGCGACTCCTCCATGGTGAGTTTCGGCGCTTCGCCCATCATCCCAAGAACCGTCAGGCCCGTCGCCCCGGTCTCAAGATAGGTGTCCACCATGCGGTCGGTGCTTTCAAGATCGAGCGCCCCGTCATCTTGAAAAGGTGTGGCGGCGATTACATAGACGCCCCGCGCCTCTTCTGTCAGCCGGCTCATGATCTCGTCTCCCTTTGTTAGCAGCTTGGTCATTCGCAATTCGCGCATGATGGTTTTTGGTATACCACCAGTATTCTAATACAACGTCAACAGCAGATCACCACGCCCTTTGCAATCGTGTCACATCAGGCGGTTTATATGGGTCAGAATAGCTTCCCTGGCATTGTCGATATGCACCCGCATCGCGCCTTCGGCGGCGTCCGGGTCACGCGCAAGAATAGCGTCGAGAATAGCGATATGTTCCCTGACACCAGGCTCGAACCGGTCGGGAATTTCCTCTTGGTCGAAAATCCGGGTCTTGAGCTTCAGCCGCTCGATCATCTCACACAATAGCGATGATCCGGCCGTGCGCGCGACCTGCATATGCAGCGCATAATCGAAATCCGCATGTTCCGCTCGGCCCGGGCGTTCTCCGCTCAGATATCCGGCCAATATCTTTTTGTACTTCAACCATATTTCCGGATCTGAATGAACACTTGCCGTTTGCCGCGCAGTTTCGCATTCCAACAGCCTACGAGCATGCAAGATTTCCACAAGCTCGGCAATGGAAATCCGGTTTACGGTTGGCACGCCGCGATGCGTGCGGGTGACCAGACCTTCGCTCACAAGGCGCGCGATCGCCTCTCGGACCGGGGTCCGCGAAACTCCCAGCTTTTCAGCAAAAGTGCGTTCTTGAAGCGGCGTGCCAGAGGCAAGCTCACCACGCAGGATCATGGTGCGCAGCCGTTGAACTGTGTTTTCGGAAAGGCTTTGCTCTTTTTGCACCTATGGCTCCGCTCTCTCAACCCGGTCCGGGTTTTCAATCCCAATCTGGATATTTGGTATACCAAGGACAACAATGCGTAAAGCCATGCTGGTCAGACTTCAGTCACTCTGGCCAAGTGCTCAAGGAACTTCTGGAAAGCACGCCAGTTATCCTCAAGGACAACTATGGAGGCTGACAATGGCTAGCGAAAAAGACGTCCCCCCCACCACGACAGATGCCGGTATTCGCGTTCAGAGCGACGAGCATTCGCTCACCGTCGGGCCCGACGGGCCGATTGTCCTGAACGACACCTACCTTCTTGAGCAAATGGCAAATTTCAATCGGGAGCGTATCCCGGAACGCCAACCCCATGCGAAGGGCGCCGGGGCGTTCGGACATTTCGAGACAACACAGGACGTCTCGCGCTTCACCAAGGCCAAGATATTTCAGCCCGGCGCGAAATGTGACGTGGTGGTTCGCTTCTCGACCGTCGCCGGCGAGCGTGGAAGCCCCGACACGTGGCGTGATCCACGGGGCTTCTCGGTCAAGATGTATACCGAAGACGGCAATTTCGACATGGTCGGAAACAACACGCCGATTTTCTTCGTGCGCGATCCGCTCAAGTTTCAACAGTTCATCCGAAGCCAGAAACGCCGCGCCGACAATGACATGCGCGATCACGATATGCAGTGGGATTTCTGGACGCTCTCACCTGAAAGCGCGCATCAGGTCACCTATCTTATGGGGGACCGCGGCATTCCCCGGACCTGGCGCGAGATGAATGGCTATTCAAGCCACACCTATTCGTTGGTGAATGCCGAAGGCGAGAAGTTCTGGGTGAAGTTCCATTTCCACACCGATCAGGGTGACGGGAATGCCTATCTCAGTCAGGAAGAAGCCGACGAGCTTGCCGGAACCGACGGAGATTTCCACCGGCGGGATCTTTTCAACGCGATCCGCGAAGGCACTCCCCCAAGCTGGACCTTGAAATGGCAGATCATGCCCTATGAGGACGCCAAGACATATCGCCTCAATCCCTTTGACCTGACAAAGGTCTGGCCACATTCGGATTACCCGTTGATCGAGGTCGGCAAACTGGTTCTCGACCGCAATCCCACCGATTTCCACACCGAGATCGAACAGGCTGCGTTCGAACCCAACAACATGGTGCCGGGTGTCGGCCTGTCGCCGGACAAGATGTTGCTGGCGCGTGGCTTCTCCTACGCAGACGCACACCGTGCGCGGCTTGGCGTGAATTACAAACAGATTCCGGTAAACAGCGCCAAGTGTCCCGTTCACAGCTATTCCAAGGACGGCCACGGTAGAACCGAAAATGTCTCGGACCCGGTTTACGCACCCAATTCATACGGCGGCCCCGCAGCACAGCCTGATACCCGGGGCGAGGCCGGGCTCTGGCACGCGGATGGCGACATGGTGCGCCAAGCCTATACTCTGCGAGAGGACGATGACGACTGGACCCAGGCAGGCACATTGGTCCGTGACGTGATGGATGACGCGGCCCGCGCCCGTCTGGTCGAGAATGTTGTCGGCCACCTGTGCGACGGCGTCAGCGAAAAGGTGCTTCAACGCGCCTTCGAATACTGGCGTAACATCGACCGCGACACCGGCGACAAGATCGAGACAGCGGTTCGCGATAAGCTTGGCGGCGCCTCGGACGCGCCGGGCCTCGCATCGGCCGAAAGCATCGACAGCAAGGACGCGGCCGAATAGACGCGGCTTCATCATCCGAACTTCGCCAGATGCCGCCAGAGACATGTCTGGGCATCTGGCGGAGGGCCACGGCCTGTTTATTCATCATTCACTGCTTTGGCGGCCCATAAATTGACCGCCGCGTTTTCATTCAGCCCTTTTTCGGGCTAGATCAAAGTCATGGACATTGTTCTTATCACCACGGTGATCGCGTCACTGTTTTTCGTGATCGGGGTGGCCGAGCCGTTGGCGGCGCGGCTGCGCCTGCCCTATAGCGTGATCCTCGCGACACTGGGCATTCTGATCGGCCTCGGGGCGGTCTTCTTTCTGCGCACGGAACTGACCGATGCGCTTAACCCGGTGGCCGAAGCGATCCTCGGCCTTCCTATCCGGTCCAACGTCTTTCTCTACGTATTTTTGCCCACACTGCTCTTTCAGGTCACGCTGGGAATGAATCTGCGGCGGATGCTGGATGACTGGGTGCCGATTCTGGTGCTCGCCGTTGTTGCGGTCATCGTCGCCACCGTGAGCGTGGGCTATGCGCTGTCATGGGCAAGCACACTATCGCTGACGACGTGTTTGCTGATCGGTGCGATTGTCTCCACGACCGACCCGTCGGCGGTGGTGTCCATCTTTCGCTCGCTCTCCGCGCCACGAAGGCTCGCGCGGATCATCGAAGGTGAAAGCCTGCTGAACGATGCCGCCGCGATCGCGCTATTCGGCCTCTTCATGAGCTTCGTGATGCTGGGGGTGCCCAATCCGAATCTGGGCGATGCGCTGTCGCGGTTTCCCGTTCTCATCGCGGGTGGGGCGCTGACCGGTTGGCTCATGGCGCGGATCTCGGTCTGGGTTATGGCGCTCTTCAACCGGCATGAACTGGCACAGATCTCGATCTCGGTGGCGCTGCCCTACCTCGCCTATATCGGCGCCGAACAAAGCGTCGGTGCCTCGGGGGTGATCGCGGTGGTGACCGCCGGGCTGACCCTCAACCTTACCGGGCCGGGGCGCCTGCCACCGCAAGCCTGGGCCAACCTGCGCGAGGTTTGGGATCTGCTCGCACACTGGGCGGGCGCGCTGATCTTTATCCTTGCGGCGCTGTTGATTCCGCGACTTCTGGAAGAGGTCAGGGCATCGGATTTCATGCTGGTCGGCGTCGTCATCCTCGCCGCCATCGCGGCACGGGCACTCATCCTTTTCGGGCTCCTGCCGTTGCTCACGCTACTGCGGGTCTCACCCGCGGTCGAGCGACCCTATCGCGCCGCAATCCTGTGGGGCGGGTTGCGCGGGGCAGTAACACTCGCGCTGGCATTGGCGGTGACCGAGAGTTTCCGGGTGCCGGTCGAGGTCAAGCGCGTGGTCGGTATCCTTGCCACCGGCTTTACACTCTTTACCCTGATCGTGCAGGGCACGACACTACGTCCCGTCATTCACTGGCTTGGGCTCGACCGTCTTTCGCCGCTTGACGAGGCGCTTTCGCGGCAGGTGGTGGCCGTGGCGCTTCAGACTGTTCGCGAGGATATCGCCCGCACGGCAGAGAATTACGATCTGACCCACAACATCGTGCGCTCCGAAGCCAAAAGATTTGGCGAAAGGTTGGACGCGTCGGTCAAAAACGCCGAGGCAAGCGCCGACATTCTCGATCGTGACAGGATCACTCTCGGGCTCATCGCGCTCGCCGGGCATGAGCGTGACACGATCCTTGAACGGGTCAGGGAACGGACGATCTCGGCGCGCATGGCCGAACAGGTGCTTTCGGATGCCGACCGGCTCATCGAGGGGGCGCGCAGCGACGGGCGCAACGGCTATATGCACAACGCGCGCCGAAGTATCGCCTATGGCTCGGGGCTGCGCGCGGCGGTAGTTCTGAACCGGCGCCTCGGGCTTTCGGCACCACTCGCACGTATGACCACCGATCGGTTCGAACTTTTACTGGCTCAACGTCTGATCCTGAAAGACTTGGGCGATTTCATCAAAGGCCGTATCCGGCGCATTCACGGCCGCCGGGTGGCAGAGCTTCTAAACGAGATGTTGGCGCGGCGGGTCGACATGCTGGAAACGGCGCTTCAGGGGCTTCGCCTCCAATATCCCGGCTATGCCGAGGAGCTGGAACGCCGCTTCATCCGGCGTACAGCACTTCGGCTGGAAGAACGAGAATACACGACCATGCGCGAGGATGGCCTGATCGGGGCAGAGGTTTACACAGCACTGATGCAGGACGTCGCAGCGCGGCGCGCGCAAGCCGAAGTGCGGCCCCGGCTCGACATCGCCCTGCGACGCACCGAGTTGATGAAACAGTTCCCGCTCTTTGCCAATCTCGACCAGCGGGCACAGAAGCGTCTGGCACGCGCATTGCACACCCGATATGTGAATGCCGGTGATGTCGTAATCCGCAAGGATAGCCTGCCGAAAAGCGTGTTCTTCATCGCATCGGGAGCGTTCGAACTCGAAAGCGCGGGTCAGACATGGCGGCTGGGCCGAGGTGAAATGTTCGGACAACTTGCAATCCTGATGAACAGAGCTCGCCGCACCGAGGCCCGCGCCATATCTCCGTCCACGCTGCTCGTGCTTGACGAAGAGCGATTTCGCCGTCTCCTACGCAGGAGCGCCACGCTTCAGGAAGTCGTCCGCGCCAGCGCCGAAAAACGCGGCATTGATCCAGACGTGTTGTTGTCTGCTTCCCAGACTTGATCAGAAAACAAAAAAGACGCCCTTGGGCGCCTTGATCATTGGTCGGAGTGAGAGGATTCGAACCTCCGACCCCTGCCTCCCGAAGACAGTGCTCTACCAGGCTGAGCTACACTCCGACCGTGCCGTGCCGATTACTGTTAAAACACGTTACTTGCAAGCCGTTCAAACAATAAAAGATGCGGGTTGTCGAGGGTCGGTTCGGAGTTGCATGACACTTGTCAGCTTCGCAAATGCGTTTCGGTCTTGCGCAGCGTTTCGCGACCCTCCGTCTCACAGGTTTTTGCGAAACGCTTCAAAAACAACCCCCCGGGCGCAATGCACCGGGGGCGAAGTCGAGCTCGATCAATGCGGTCAAAGACTTGCGTCAAGGGCCGCAAGAATGGCATCGCCCATCTCGGACGTCGAAATCGGCGAGCCCCCTTCGGGACCAAGCAGATCGGCGGTGCGCACCCCATCCGCCAGAACGCTTTCCACAGCGGCCTCAAGGCGTGCGGCCTCGTCCCCCTTGTCAAAGCTATAGCGAAGCGCCATGGCAAAGCTCAGGATACAGGCGATCGGGTTCGCCTTGCCCTGCCCCGCGATGTCGGGCGCGCTTCCATGCACCGGTTCGTAAAGGGCTTTGGGCCGGCCATTTTCCATCGGGGCGCCCAATGATGCCGATGGCAGCATCCCAAGCGATCCCGTCAGCATCGCCGCACAATCCGAAAGCACATCCCCGAACAGGTTGTCTGTCACGATGACGTCAAACTGCTTGGGCGCCCGGACAAGCTGCATCGCGCCGTTGTCGGCATACATATGGCTCAACTCAACATCCGGGTAATCTTGCCCCACGCGGCTTGCTACCTCGCGCCAGAGGATGCCCGATTCCATCACATTGGCCTTCTCCATCGAACACACCTTGCGGCCCCGCCGCATGGCCAATTCGAACGCTGCGCGCACCGCGCGCTCGATCTCGCTTTCGGTGTAACGCTGGGTGTTGATGCCAACGCGTTCATTGCCCTCTTCGAAGATACCGCGCGGCTCTCCGAAATAGATGCCGCTGGTCAATTCGCGCACGATCATAATGTCCAGACCGGCCACGATATCCTTCTTCAGGCTGCTGAAATCGGCAAGCGCATCGAAACACTGAGCCGGGCGCAGGTTCGCGAAAAGGTCCATCTCCTTGCGGAGCCGCAAAAGGCCACGCTCGGGTTTCACCGAAAAATCGAGATCATCGTATTTCGGGCCGCCCACAGCCCCCAGAAGAACCGCATCCACCTCCTGCGCACGCGCCATCGTCTCGTCGGCCAGCGGCACGCCGTGCTTGTCATAGGCCGAGCCACCGACAAGGTCTTCGTCAAGGTCGAAGGCAAGATCGCGTTTCGCGCCAAACCATTCGATGACCTTGCGGACCTCTGCCATGACCTCGGGGCCGATCCCGTCACCGGGCAGAATAAGAAGCGATGGATTGGTCATGGAACGGTCCTTTTTCGGGTGGGTCACTGTCGCGATTGGCCTAGCGCGCGCCGCCGGGATGGTCAAGAAAGCGGTCTGCATCGTGCCATGCGGACCCGGGATCAGGTCACTTCACGGCTCAAACTGCGTGCGAAGACCCTCCGACAGCGCGTCCCAGACAACCGAAATGCGTGGCGTGTGCCGCAATGCCTGATGCGTGGTCAGCCAGACAGGCAGCACCGGAATATCCAGCGGCACGTCTATGCGCTCCACATCCGGGTAAGCGCGCGCAATCTCCACATGACAGAAACCCAATCCACAGCCGGCACGCACAAGCGCCCAGTTGACCGGGTGACTGTCACAGCGCACCGAAAACCAATCGCGACTTGCCGGAAGGCCACGCTCTTGCATACCCTTGATGATTTCTTCGTTCCGGTCGTATCCGATAAGGTTATGCTTGAGAATTTCAGCCATCGTTTCGGGCCGCCCCGTCCGGTCCAGATAGCCCTTTGCACCATAAAGCCCAAGTTGGACCTCGCCCAGATGCGTCACCACCAGTTCAAGCTGTTCGGGGCGATACATCCGGATCGCGATATCAGCCTCCCGAAACAAGAGGTTGTCGCTACTATCCGATGACACGACGTCTATCATGATGCCCGGATGCGCGGCGCGGATGTCCGCGATGATCTGTGGCAAATGCCATTGCGCAACCATCTCGCTTGCGGTGATGCGCACCGTGCCTTCAAGCGCGGTCTGACGGCCCATCGCCGTCAGTTCGATATCGGTCATCGCCCGCCGCATGGCCTGTGCGGGCTCAAGGATCGCCTGACCCGACTCGCTCAGCGTGAATCCCTTCGCCTGCCTGTGGAAAAGCACCTGTTGGAGCGTTTCCTCAAGCTGTTTGATCTGACGCCCCAATGTCGGCTGGCTTGATCCGAGATTGCGCGCAGCACCCGACAAGGAACCGCTCTCGGCCACGGCAAGAAACGCGCGGATCAATGACCAGTCACAGGAAGAAATCGAGTTACCCATTCAATATTGAATACCTGTTTTCTGAATTTCGGCAATTCCCATTCAGCAAAGCGTATGCTTACTTTGGGTTAACTGTCCAGAGACATAGATATTTGGAAAAAGCCATGGAGAAAACGGTTCTCATTCTCGACCCCGACGATACCTTCTGCGCCGCAGCCGCCGAGGCGTTTTGGAATGCTGGCTGGCATATCAGGCTGGCCAATAGCGCGCCAAACGATGACATGACCGAGGTCATCGTCACCAACCGCGCGACATTGAAATCTGCCGCGGATATGGCCCGAAAATCAGACGCGATGATCGTCCTTCCTCGCGGCGTGCGCGGCAGGTTTGCGGGTCAGCGGGTTAGGTCCATGTCGTTGTCCGAATTGCGCGATATCGGTGGTTTCACGCCCCCTGACCGGCGGCAGCGCTCTTTCTCGTTATCACGAGGGATGCCACGTTGCGCGATGATGGAGACCACGTTCTGCGGGGGCCGCCGGCGGTCGTAACAAAAAAGGCGGCGTCGGATGCGCCGCCTTTCCTCATGGCGTCTCAAAACGTCCGTTTTTAGGCATTCGGCAGTATGACGATCTCGACCCGCCGGTTCTGGGCGCGCCCTTCATCGGTCAGGTTCGACGCGATGGGCTGATCCTCACCGCGGCCATAAGTCTGGATGCGGTTAAAGGACACGCCCCCATTCATCAGCACATCCGCCACGGCGTTCGCCCGCCGCTCGGACAGGCGCTGGTTATAGGCGGCTTCGCCGGTGTTGTCTGTATGGCCGACCACTTGAACCGTCGTATCGGGATATGATCTCAGGCTGTCCGCGACGGTCATCAGGTCGCCGCGCAAGCCGGAATTCACCGTTGAGCTATCGACGGCGAACAGAATGTCTTGCGGCATCGTCACGATAAGGCGGTCGCCCGTGTTGGTAACGCTGACATTGTCATTCGCGATATCACGCTCAAGTTCCGCCGCCTGCTTGTCGAGTGCGTTGCCAATGGCCGCACCGCCCAGCGCACCAATCGCGCCGCCAATCACTGCGCCCTTGCCCTTCTTGTCACTTGCGGCGGCGCCGGTGATCGCACCGACAAGCCCGCCGATCAGCGCCCCTTGCTGGGTGCGCGCATTCGGGTTCTGGCCCTTGAGATGCGCTGGCTCGGCACAGGCGCTCAACAGCAACAGCGACACGCCCGCCATCGCCACCGCTCCATTCTTGGTTTTCACTCGGATCATCTGATTTGCCTCATCGCTCAATCGTCCCTTTTGGACATTGCTTTGATTATAGGCATCCCTCCGCCGATCCCCAAGCCTTCGATAGGGGGAAATCAGCGGCATTTCGCGCAGCAGGCATGGCGGCATGCAACACGAGGGCGCGCAACCACGCGGCATTGCGGTAAAGTCGCCCGCCCCTAAGCCTCTGCGCGGGCGGCTTCCCACGCCAAGATCGACCGTTTGACCGGTAGCCCCCAATGATATCCACCCAGCCCGCCAGACTTTCGCAAGGCCCTGTGACAGGGAATCAAAAGGCTGATCGGGTTGCGACCCACAGCCGTGCCCACCGCACGCACCGCCCGGGGGCGGCCGATGGCCTGCGCGATCTCGGAATAGGTCGTCACCTGACCAGACGGGATGCTCAGCAGTGCCTCCCAGACCTTGATCTGAAAGGGCGCACCAATAAGATAAAGTGGTGTCGCCTCCGTCGCTCGGTCTCCCGCGCCGAACGCAGTCAGAGCCCACGGCCTAAGCATCATCGGGTCCTCGACAAAGGCGGCATCCGGCCACCGCGATACAAGATCCTGCATCGTGGCCTCTTCGCCCACCTCCCCGGCAAAACCGATACCGCAAAGGCCCTTTTGTGTACCCATCACCAGCGCGAGGCCAAAGGGGCTGTCGAACCATCCCCAGTAAATCCGCAAGCCTCGGCCCTTGCGGGCATAATCCCCGGGGCTCATCGCCTCCCACCTCACGAACAGGTCGTGCAATCGGCCCGTCCCCGAAAGGCCCGCCGCATCGGCGGTTTCCAACGTGGTAAAGTTCCGCTCCAGCATCGCCTTCGCGTGGCCGAGCGTCAGATATTGCTGATACCGTTTCGGCGACACTCCGGCCCATGACGAAAAAAGCCGCTGGAAATGCGCCGGGCTCATCTGCATCTGCCGCGCCAAGGCGTCAAGCGTCATATCCTCACCGCCCGCGTCGATCAGGTCGATGGCCCGGCGCATGACCTGATAATGATAGTTGCGTTCTATAGGGGCATTCATTTCGCCACACTCCTTGATCCCACGATCCTAAGCCCCTACCCGGCGCACTGCGACCCGGATTTTGCGCAAAGACAGCAGCGCGGTCCCGATCACGCGGGAATTGCGGCCCCGGCTGCGAGGCATCACTTGCCATAAAGCGCGCGGGCGGGCATAGCATGCAGCATGGCAAAACAGCTTGATTACCATACGATCCGCGAGATTTTTACGCGCTTCCACGCGGCCGATCCCAAGCCCGAAGGCGAGCTTGAGCACGTGAACGCCTATACGCTCGTGGTCGCGGTCGCACTTTCGGCCCAAGCCACCGACGCCGGCGTCAACCGGGCCACCCGCGACCTCTTCAAGGTTGCCGACACGCCGCAAAAGATGCTCGATCTCGGCGTCGAG
>Ga0102932_1001511_pt1 | contig 12075 bp, 11 predicted proteins | sample SalPonR1_C_D2_MG_FD_78212 | JGI IMG/M metagenome (GOLD analysis project Ga0102932, IMG submission 78212) | Salt pond soil microbial communities from South San Francisco under conditions of wetland restoration - Salt Pond MetaG R1_C_D2_MG | ecosystem: Environmental > Aquatic > Marine > Intertidal...
CCTGAGCATAAATCTCAATATCTCCAGTAGGCATTGAAGAGTTTTTTGATTGTCTCTCTCTAACTAAGCCTTCTACTCCAATAACATATTCAGATTTTATGTCTTCGCTTTTCTTCAAAAGTTCTTTATTTTCTTTATCATCAAAAACAACTTGTACTAGTCCACTTATATCTCTTAAATCCACAAAAACAAGTCCCCCAAGACTTCTCTGTTTTTGGGTCCAACCCGTTACAATTACCTTGTTTCCTATGTTTTCTTTTCTAAGTTTTCCACACTTTATCGTAGGCTTAAATTGCTTTTTTGTTTCCATTTTTCCTCCTCATGTATTTTACGTAGATATAAATACCCGATTTAGTTTACATAATAAAAATTAAGTAAACTATTTCAAGAATTGATTATTCTCTTTTTCATATTTAATGGTAGTTTTTCCCTCATGTCCAGGGTATACTACTGTTTTTTCATCTAATACCAATAATTTTTCTTTTATTGATTTAATTAATTGGTCATAAGATCCACCAGGGAAATCCGTTCTTCCGATGGAGCCTTTAAAAAGTGTATCTCCAGTGAAAACTATATCTTTATGCTTGATACTAATTCCTCCAGGTGTATGTCCAGGAGTATAAAGTACTTCAAATTTCATATTATCTAAGGTTATTTTATCTCCATCTTCTAAGAATTTATCTGCATTTAAGGTAATACCGTTTTTGTACATCATCTTTGTAAAATTAAGTCTTTCATCTTTAAGCATATTACCATCTTTTTTATGTATGTATACAGGTATATTGAATTCCTTTTTTAAGTCTTTTGCACCACCAATATGGTCACCATGACCGTGGGTAAGTAGTATGAATTTAGGGTTATATGATTTAGTTTTAATTATATTTTTTATCTTACTGCTTTCAGCTCCTGGATCAATTATCATTACATCTTTAGATTTTTCGCTGCCTACTATATAACAGTTTGCTCCATAAGAACCTAATTTTAATGTTTCTATAATCAATTTGTATCCTCCTTGTTAAAATATCTTTTTGCTATCCAATAATATGGTAACTGGTCCATCATTTACTAGGTGAACCTTCATATCTGCTCCAAATTTTCCACCTTCAACGGTTTTTATTTCTTCGCTGCAGTTTTCTATTAATTTTTTATAAAATTCTTTAGCTTTTTTAGGGCTTTCTGCTTTTATAAAACTAGGTCGTCTACCTTTTCGAGCATCTCCCTGTAATGTGAATTGAGGAACTATGAGTAATTCTCCATCTACATCTTTAAGGCTTAAATTCATTTTTTCATTTTCATCTTCAAATATTCTCAAGTTGCATATTTTATCTTCAATATATTGCAAATCTTTAATGGAGTCACCCTTTTCTACTCCTAATAAAATCAACAATCCCTTGTTGATTTTACCTAATATTTCATTATTTACTTTAACATTTCCTTCTGATACTCTCTGAACTACAGCTCTCATTTTCCCTCCTACTTTTTATGTCTAAAAACGTTTATTACTCCTTTAACTTTTCTAAATTTTTTAATTAAAAAATCTAGTTCTTTTGTTTCGCTTATTTCAAAAGTCATATTCATAATAGCTATTTTATCTTTATTTACTCTTAAATTTAAATTAGTTGTATTTATCTTATTTTCGGTGTATATATTTGTAATATCTTTTAGCAAGCCAGGTCTATCGGCTGATTCAACTTGTATTTCTGCCGTGAATTTTTGTTTTCTACTGTGATCCCACTCTGCTTCTATAAGTCTACCATCATTTTCCTGACCTGAAATATTTGTACAATCTAAACGATGGATAGAAACTCCTCTTCCTCTTGTTATATATCCGATTATTTCATCTCCTGGAACAGGATTACAGCATTTAGCAAATCTCACTTTAAGGTCATCCATTCCTTTTATTATTACACCAGAAGTAGGTTTTTTATTTTTTGTTTTCATTTTTGTTTTTAATTTTTTAGGGTCAATTTTTCTTTCATTTTTTTCTAGATATTTATTCTTTAGTCTAGTTATAATTTGAAGTTCTTTTATTGAACCATTTCCTATAGAAGCATATAAGCTGTCTAATTCCTTTATATTAAGCTTATCTGCTATTTCTTTAAGCCAAGGGTCTTTTAAAAGTTCTGTAAGCTTATAACCTTGTTTTTTGACTTCTTTTTCGAGTAAACTTTTCCCTTTTTCTATATAAAGATCTTTATCTTTTGTTTTAAACCATCTTCTTATCTTTGTTTTAGCTTGACTGCTTTTAACAATTTTAAGCCAATCTCTACTAGGACCTTTACTATTGCTTGAAGTAATTATTTCTACCTGATTTCCATTTTTTAGTTTGTAATCTAATGGTACAATTCTACCGTTAACTTTAGCCCCTACGCATCTATTGCCTACTGCAGAGTGAACTCTGTAAGCTAAATCAATAGGTGTAGAGCCTTTAGGTAAGCTTACTACATCTCCTTTTGGAGTAAATACAAAAACCTCATCTGTATATAAATCTATTTTTAAGGATTCCATAAATTCTTTAGGGTCTTTGGTTTCCTGCTGCCAATCAAGCATCTGTCTTAACCAGTTAAGTTTTTCCTCAAAGTCATCTTTTTGTATGCCTTCTTTATATTTCCAGTGTGCAGCAATACCATATTCAGCAGTTCTATGCATTTCGTAAGTTCTTATCTGTATTTCAAATGGGTCTCCATCTGGTCCTATTACTGTAGTATGAAGTGATTGATACATATTTGGTTTGGGCATTGCTATATAATCTTTAAATCTACCAGGCATAGGCTTCCATAAAGTATGAGCAATACCAAGTACCCCATAGCAATCTTTAACATCTTCAACTATAGCTCTTATAGCTGATATATCATATATTTCATCGAATTCTTTGTGTTTTACATACATTTTTTTATAAATACTGTAAATACTTTTTCTTCTACCTGTAATTTCACCCTTTATACCAGATTTTTTTACTTCTTCATTAAGTTTTTCTATAATGCTGTCAATAAAATCTTTTTTTGCTTTTATTTTAGCATCTATTCTATCTGAAATATCTCTATATCCTTCAGGATCTATGTACTGTAAGGACAGATCTTCTAATTCCCATTTTATCGACGCCATACCAAGTCTACTAGCTATAGGGGCATAAATTTCCATAGTTTCTACAGCTTTTTCTTTTTGTTTGTTAACAGGCATGTATTCCAATGTTTTGATATTGTGAAGTCTATCTGCAAGTTTAATAATGATAACACGAATGTCTTTTGACATTGCTATTACCATTTTTCTTAAACTTTCAGCCTGACGTTCTTCTTTAGTCTTGTATTTAACTTTGCTTAATTTTGTTACTCCGTCTACTAAATTTGCAATTTCTTCTCCAAATTGGGCTTTTAATTCTTCGTACTCAATAATAGTATCTTCTAAAACATCATGGAGCAATCCAGCTGAAATAGTAGACTCATCCATGTTTAAATCAGCTAGTATTAAAGCCACATTATAGGGATGTATGAAGAATTTTTCTCCAGACATTCTATTTGGATTATCATCATGAGCTTTCTTTGAAAGATAAAAAGCTTTTTCAATTAAGTCAAAGTCGGCTTTTTTATTATATTTTTGAATTTTTTCCTTTAGCTTATCAAACATTTTATCACCTGTTTATTCAAATTTAAGTTTATGTTTAGTATTTAACTATTGAATCTATATTATATTTAGTTAATTTATCTCTACCTTTTAATTCAGTAAGTTCTATAAGAAATCCTAATCCTACTACTTCTCCACCAAGAATTTCTACAAGTTTAGCAGTAGTACTCACAGTTCCTCCAGTTGCTAATAAGTCATCAACTATTAGTACCCTTTGTCCTTTTTTTATTGCATCTTTATGGATTTCTAATGTATCTGTTCCGTATTCTAAATCATATTTATATTTAACAGTCTCAGCTGGTAGTTTTCCCGGTTTTCTAACAGGAACAAATCCTGCATCTAGTTTGTATGCTATAGGTGTGCCAAATATAAAACCCCTTGATTCCGGTCCCACAACTATATCAACACCCATTCCTTCAAATTTTTCTGTCATTTGGTCAATTGACTCTTTCAGTAATTTAGGATCTTGAAGTACTGTTGTTATATCCTTAAAACTTATGCCTTCTTTAGGAAACCCTTCAATTACTCTAATTTTTGATTTTAAATCCATTTTATCCTCCATTACTTTCTTATATATATATTATTTTTTGATATTTTATATTTAAAATTTATCCTTTTGAGTTCATTTTCAAGAGTATAAATTATTTTTTCCGGATTTACTTTTATTCCATTTTTATCTTTAAGGTATTTAATCAATTTAAATATATTTGTTTTTATAATTTTTCTATTGTTATCAAGAGTTACCCTTCTTATAAGTTCATATTCTTTTTCTGATGGAATCCATTTATTAATAGTATATATAATTTTTTTATTTTTTAAAGGGTAATCAGTGTTTTTATTAAAATTATTTAGTTCATGAATATCCTTTTCTTCTATATCAATTTTATTATTAAATATTAATTCTGTTGATAATTCATTTTTTAAACTATTTTTTAATTTGGTTAATTTTTTTATGTATTTTAATTTTTCTTCGTATATTATGTAATTATTTACGTCTTTTATTATTAGTTGAGGAGTTACATCCCCTCTAAAGTAATTTATATCTATAGAACATACTACTTCTTTGTAATAAAGTAAAGCCTGGAGATAATCTTTTTGAAAATTAAAATACAATAAGTCTATTAAAATTCCGTTTTTTTCTGTAGTGACTTTAATATGATTTTTTTCTTTTCCTATTTTACAAGTATTTTTAACTGTAAAATCACTGTATAAAAATTTAGGTTTAGAATTACCAAAGCCATAGGGTTCAAGTACCTTAGCTTCTTTAAAAACTTCAATATCAATGTATTTAGATTCTAGATATGAGTCAATTGTAATGTTTTTCCTAAAATCTCTGTAATTAAATTTTTTGTTAAAGTGTTTTAAAATTGCATTTTTAAAGTTATTAAAGTTATCTTCTTCTAAGCTAAGTCCTACTGCTTGGGAATGGCCTCCGAATTTTTTGAAATATTTTCTGTAGTTTTTAAGTTCTTCGTATATGTTTATGCTTGCAATACTTCTTCCTGATGCTTTTAGCAGCTTTTCACTTTTAGTAAAAATTAAAGATGGTTTATTGTATTTTTCAGTAATTTTAGAGCTAACTATACCTATTACACCCTCATGCCAATCTGATCCTTTTACGATTAAAATATTATCTTCTCTGCAGTATTTTTCTATATACTTCTCAACTTTTTGATATATTTCACTTTCTACCAATTTTCTTTCTTCATTGAAATCGTTAAGCTTTTGGGATATTTTTGATGCCTTATTAATTTTTTTTGTATAAAGTAGTTCAACTGCATTATCAGCACAATCCATTCTACCGGAAGAATTTATCATAGGAGCTATTCTAAAACTGATGTCTCCAGAATCTATTAGATTTTTATTAATAGTCTTCTTGACTGCTTTAATGCCTTGTATAGGGCTTTTATTTATGCTTTTAAGGCCTTTTTTGACAATTCTTCTATTTTCCCCTTTTAGGCATACAATATCAGCTACAGTTCCTATTGAAGCAAGCTGAGAGTATTCCGACAATTCTTCTTCTGGATAATATGTATTTATAGTGTTTTCTATAAATTTATATGTCAAACCTGCTCCACATAAATGAGCAAAATAATCTTCTTTATCATATATTTTCGGATTAATAATATAGTCGGCTTTTGGTAATTTTTCTTCACAGTTGTGATGGTCTATTATTATTACGTCCAAACCTTTTTCTTTAGCTAAATTTATTTCTTCTATATTTGTAATCCCACAATCTACAGTTATGAGAAGTTTAGTTCCATCTTCTGCTATTTGATTGATTTTATTTCTGTTAAGTCCGTACCCATCTTGTTCTCTATGGGGAATTAGGTATTTAGTATTTGTATTTTTGTCTCTTAAAAAACGAAGGAGCTGAGCGGTTGAAGTTACACCGTCAGCATCATAGTCTCCGTATATAGTAATTTTGTTATTTTTATCAATATTTGCCTTGAATAACTTTGTCGCTCCTATTATATTTTTTATGTTTTTAGGATTGCTTTTTTGGGTGTATTCAGGTTTTAAATAATCCTCAATATCCTCCACTGTTTTAAGATTCTTATTTAACAATAATCTAGAAGTTAATTCTCTTAAATTAAAGTTATTCATTATTTTTTTAATTTCTTCATCCTTATGGATTAATTGCTGATATTTAAAATACAAATTACTTGTCTCCCTCTTCTAAAACTTCTTCTGCTTCTTCTGCTTCTTCTGCTTCTTCTATTTCGTCAACTTCTTCTATTTCGTTAACTTCTTCTTTTTCTTCTAATTTCTCAAATTTTTGCTTTTCTTTTTTAAATTTATCTGCTTCATTTCTTTTTTTATCATATTCTTTTAATTCTGTTAGTAATTCTTTGTTTCTTTTTATTTCTTCTTTTAGATCAACATTTATCTTCTCTAATTCTGTTTTATCATTTTCTTCATCTTTTAGTTTTTCTTTTAAAATCGCCGATTCGTCTTCAAGAGCTTTAACTTTTTTAGTTAAATCTCTTATTTCTTTAGATTTTTTAAGTCTTTTGAAGGCTCCTAAAATACCTGCAATAAGAGCTCCAGAACCTACTGAAATAAGTATTACTAATGCTTGAGACACACTATATCTAGCAAAAAACAAGTCAATTGTAACCTTTCCTCCATTTTGAATTGCGAAAATGGAAATAAATATTGAAATAATTAAGACTATTATAAAACTTAATTGCATAGAGATACCTCCTTTATATTTATTTAATTATACTATACTTTTACAATAATTAACAAAATATTTTCTATATTAATTCTCTATAGTATTAGGATTGTACATATTTACATTGCTTTTTCTTTTTTTTAGCAAATACCAAACAGGACTAGCTATGAATATGGAAGAATATGTTCCTGATAATACTCCTATAATAAGAGGTAGTGCAAAGTCTTTTATAGCTTCAACACCAAGAATGTAAAGTAAGGTTACAGTTATTAATGTAGTAGCTGATGTATTTATAGACCTTGTAATAGTTTGTTTTATGCTTGTGTTTATTATTTCATCAAAAGGTTGCTTTCTAGTTCTTTTAATGTTTTCCCTGATTCTATCGAATACAACTATTGTATCATTTATGGAATAACCAACAATAATAAGCATAGCTGCTATAAAGGAGCTATTTACAGGTATTCTAAAAATCGAATATACGGAAAGTCCAATTAAGACATCATGGAGCAATGCAGTAATAGCTGCCAATCCAAAATCAAATTCAAATCTAAAGGTTATGTATATAAGCATACCTATAGTTGCTATAGCTACAGAAATTAATGCTCTTTTCCTAGTTTCTTCTCCAATTGAAGCACCAAACTTTTGCTGATTGATTAAAGCTTCATCCTCTAGTGTATAAATATCTTTATATTCTTTAAATATTTCTAGTCTTTCCTGATTATTGTAATCATTTGTAGATTTAATTATAACTTCATGATTTCCGTCACCAGCATGAACTACACTAGCATTTTTATCGTATTTATCCATTATTTCCCTTATTTCTTCAACGGGAATTTCTTTTCCTAAGTCAATTTGTATCAAGGTACCACCAGTAAAATCAATACCTACATTTAATCCAGATATCATAACCATTACCAATCCGATAATTATTATTAAAGCTGAAATACTAAAGCTTATCTTTTTATTTTTAATTACATCTATTTTCATGATTACCTCCTATGCTCCACCAAATAATTTCTTACTTTTAGTTAGATCCATTTTTATAACAAGTTTTAGTAAAAATCTGGTAATAAATACAGCGGAAAACATAGATACTACTAAACCTATAAGAAGTGTAACTGCAAATCCTCTTATAGTTCCTGTCCCAAAATTGTATAAAACTAATCCTGCAATTAATGTCGTAACATTTGCATCTACTATTGTTCTCATAGCACGTTTAAAGCCTGAATCCACTGATGTTCTTATTGTCTTTCCAACTTTAAGCTCTTCTTTAATTCTCTCAAATATAATAACATTAGCATCTACAGCCATACCTATTGACAATATAAATCCTGCTATACCTGGTAATGTTAATTTAGCATTAATATATATAAATACCCCTAATGCAAGTAATATATATATACTAAGAGCTATATCGGCCACTAAACCTGGTATTCTGTAAATTATAATCATCAGTAAAAATATTAGTATTAGTCCTATTGTAGCAGCTGTAATACTTTTATCTAAGGATTCTAAACCTAAGCTAGGTCCTACTACATTAACTTCTAACTCTTTCATTTCAAGAGGTAAAGCTCCGGCTCTAATTAGGTTTGCTAAGTTTGCTGCTGATTCAATAGTATAGGAACCATCTATTATACTTTTACCATTTACAATAGTTTCACTTACAGATGGTGCAGATATGACTTCGTCATCTAGAACAATTTCTATTAATCTGTTATTTCTATTTGAATCACCAGGATACATTTCCATTAATCTTCCTGTTGCTTCTGCAAATTGTTCTGTTCCTACACTGTCAAATTCTAAAGCCACTGCTGGTTTATTATTTCTATTGTATGTCACTTCTGAAACTTCTACATTTTCTCCAGTAACTATTACATTTCCCTGCAAATCTCTAAATTGAAGTTGGGCAGTTTTACCTATCAATTCTATAGCTTCTTGGGGATTACTTAATCCTGCTAATTCAACTCTAATTCTATCGTTATTTTCTATAGTAATATTTGGTTCTGCTACTCCTAATCCATCAACTCTTTGCTCTATTATAGCTTTAGTCTGCTGCATTTTTTTTGCTAATTCATCACCGGTATCCTCCGTATCTGCTTCTAAAACTACATATACTCCTCCCGATAAATCAAGGCCTAAGTCTATTTCTTCACCAAATGGACTTACTACATAGTCACCAACATTAAAACCAAATATAGCGGAATATGATATTAATACTATAGCTATCATAATTACTGCAAATAATATTCTGCTTTTATTCATTACTTCCTCCTAATTTTAAGATATATATTATATATTACCTTTTTCTATTATTTGTATATTCTTGCTACTACATCATAATAATATCTACTATGTCTAATAGTTTGTTCAACTTCTTCTTCTGAAATTTTTCTTCTAATTTTATAGGGATTTCCCATTACCATTGAATTTGGTGGTATTTTTTTGCCTCCCGGTATTAATGTTCCGGCAGCTACAATTGAATTTTCACCTATTTCACATCCATCTAATAGAATTGCTCCTATACCAATTAAACAATTGTCCCCAATTTTACATCCATGCAAATTTACTGCGTGTCCTACTACACAGTTATTTCCTACAATTGTAGGGTACCCCATAGAAGTATGAACCATACAATTATCTTGTATATTTGAATATTCTCCTATTACTATTTTTTCTCTATCTCCTCTTAGTACGGCACCAAACCAAATGTTGGATTTGGAATTAAGTTCTACATCTCCTATAACTAGTGCTGTCTCCATTACTACAGCATCTTCTGCTATATTAGTTTTATATTCTTTTAGTTCTCTTATCATATTATTATTTACTCCTCTGATTTTATTCGTATTGCACATTCTATTCTTTTCTTTTCAAATTCACAGCCTACTTCATAAGGTATCTTAAATGAGCTGTTGAAATTATATGCGTTTGCGTGACATCCTCCTCCACAAAAATATTTAGCCCAGCAATCTCTGCATTTATCTTTTGTAGTAATGTTAGATTTATACATGGAATTAGGTATTTCCTTTTCTGTAATTCCAGTTTCTACATTTCCTATTATGAATTTTTCTTCTCCAACAAATTGATGACAAGGATAAATATCGCCGGAAGGTGTAACTGCTACATATTCATTTCCTGCTCCACAGCCGCTTATTTTTTTGTAGATACATGGTCCGCCGTCTAAGTCTATTTCAAAATGAAAAAAATTAAATCCATCACCTTCATTTTTTTTATCTATGTAATATTGACATAATTTTTCATATTCTTTTTTTACAGTTTCAACATGCTCTTTTTTTATAGAAAAAAAATTTTTTTCTTCCGTTACTACAGGTTCCATTGATATAATATCAAAACCTAAGTTTTTAATGTTCTTAACATCTTGAGTAAAATCTAAGTTTTCTCTTGTAAAAGTACCTCTGATAAAATAATCTTTGTCCCCTCTTTTATCTACAAGATTTTTAAACTTTGGAACTATTTTATCATAAGTACCTTTATTAGCTCTATCTTTTCTCATATTATCATTTACTGATTTTCTTCCATCAAGACTTAAAACAACATTATGAAAGTTTTTGTTAATATAGTCGATGTTATCTTCATTTAAAAGCATTCCGTTGGTAGTTATAGTAAATCTGAAGTTTTTATTGTGTTTTTTTTCAATTTTTCTACCGTATTCTACTAAATCTTTAACAACTTGAAAATTCATTAAAGGCTCTCCACCAAAGAAATCTACTTCTAGATTTTTTCTTCCCTTAGAATTCTGAACTAAATAGTCGAAAGCTTTTTTCCCAGTTTCATAGGACATTAGTTCTTTTTTGCCTCCAAAATTTCCTTTTGATGCAAAACAATATTCACAAAGAAAATTACAATCATGAGCTATATTTAAACACATTGATTTTAAAGTAGGTTTAATCTTAGGCACAATATGTTTTTCTTTTGTATACAATAATTCTTTTTCTTCTAAACTTTTTAATTCATCAATAGATTCATCTACAATTTTTTTATCGTAATTTTTATATATTTTAGTTAAATTATCTCTATTTTTGTAGGCATCTTCTTTTATTATATCGTATACTAAATCATCTACCTCGTGTACGATGCCGCTATTTACATCTACTATATATTTTTTATTTAAAATTTCAAAAAAATGTATCATTATTTTTCTTTATCCTCCTTGTCAATAAAAAAGTAGTGGAAACCCACTACATTTTAATTATTTTCGCATTTTTGATTTCCTACAGTACATGAAGTTTTGCATGCAGATTGACATGAAGTTTGGCATTCTCCACAACCTTTATTGGCTATGTTTTTCATTATGTTTTTATTATTTAATTGTTTGATATGTTTCATGATAACCTCCTATTAAAGCAATGAATTCTAAAACATTATAGCATATTAATTATGAATAATAAAGAAAATAAAAAGAGCACGAGGCTCTTTTTTTAGTCTTCTTTATTTTCTTCATCTGAGCCAGATTCATTATCTAATTCTTTTGGTTCAGCTTCTTCTGCAGATGGTTCTACTAATTCTCTAATGGCCCATTTACCCATTTTTAGTCTTTGCTTTGCATGGTCTAACTCAACTACTACTACTTCTTCATTTACTTTGATAATTTTTCCGTAAATTCCACCAATAGTAACAACTTCGTCTCCTCTTTTTAATGCCGCTCTCATTTCTTTTATTTCTTTATCTCTTTTTCTTTGCGGTCTTATAAGCATAAAGTAAAAAATAGCAAACATTGCTACCATAAAGATAATACTTGAATATTGTCCAGTCATATAGTTAACCTCCTGTATTTAATCATTATAACCGTATTTGTTGTAGAATTCCTCCCTAAATTCGAGGAGTCTTTCTTCCTTAATTGCTATTCTAATACGTTTCATTAGATTTATCAAGAAAAATAAATTATGTATAGTTGCCAGTCTAAGTCCTAGTATCTCTTTTTCTTTAAATAAATGTCTAAGATAAGCTCTAGAATAGTTTCGACATGTATAACAGTTACATTCATGGTCTAAAGGACTAAAGTCTTTTTTATACTGAGCATTTTTTATTGCCACTCTACCTTGACTTGTCATAAATGTCCCATTTCTAGCCATTCGTGTAGGTAAAACGCAGTCTGCCATATCAACACCGTTAATTACTGCTTCAAACAAATAGTCGGGACTTCCAACTCCCATTAGATATCTAGGTTTGTTTTCCGGCATTTTGGGTGCAATATATTTAAGTATTTCATACATTTCTTCTGCTGGTTCTCCAACACTTAGACCCCCAATGGCATAACC